>WNFS01004955.1_pt1 | contig 12217 bp, 15 predicted proteins | sample 5400141 | NCBI WGS metagenome assembly WNFS01 (sample SAMN13153358, study PRJNA577476) | soil metagenome | isolation source: 60 cm saprolite under Madrone tree | place: USA:California | collected 2016-06-14 | reverse complement strand
TTCCGAGAGGGCGCAGCACATAAGCTGAAGCCACATCGTCTCCCTTGACCTTACTATACCGAGTCCGGAACTCCGACCTCCGACATCTCCGACCGGATTAGGTATAATAGGAACTCGTAGAGATACGGTTCTTAACAATCTGACATGGTAGACCCTGCAGTTGTCTCAGATCGTACCCAAGGTCGATCAATGACCGTGATGCCTGTATGTCTGATAAGGCAGTACGTCCGATAAGGCAAAACAAGACAATCGCGTGGCTGTGCGCCGATCAGATTTAGACTTGATACTACACAGGTTCTACGCGGGCATATTTTTAGACGGAGGAAAAGGTACGCATCTGTATTGGAACACATTATACTCACGAACGTTATACAGTGTCGCATATTCTAGCTATTATTGTATCAAACGTGCGATACTATTCTCGAGTGTTCACACCATCGGTTTTACGCTGGCAATTTCAGAACCCCAAAAAGCGACACCCGATGACGTGCAGGCTTGACCTGCTGTCAATCCTGCACGTCATCGGATGCGAGAGAATCCGGTAATTGTTTTATTCGCGTTTTCAGCGCCCACTCTCCGATCGCCAACACAGACGAATTTTATATATTTTTATTCTCGTTATCTAACATGCCTCTAACTCGAAACGCTACGTCTGCCGCGAACCATGCCAACCTGATGGATAATATCGGTAAGTACATAAAATTATTATCCACTTGTGATGGTTAACGTATAGTGTGATACATCTAGGCGTATTGGGTACTCCGCGTGCTGACTTCCGCACGCACGAAGACATTACCGACGGTGTTGACAGCCCTTCTAACGGCAGTCCAGGATCTGATGGCGAAGACGAGGCCGGTGGAGCGCGTATTCCTGTCCCACCTCCGGAGGGTGCTCTCATGACTTTCGCCAACCGTTCGGCAAATCTTCCGAATTTGTATCGAGTCGAGAATCACCCGTTGCGCAAGCATGGACACGCGAGGACCTTCGTCTACATTCAGGATACGGATGAGGAAGGTTTGAGGACCTCTTTCCAAGCGGGCAAGGAATTCGTGATACCCGTTGCAAAGAGGGAGGACGTTACGGCTAAATCTGGTGAGTAAAATAAAATAAAACACTTGCGGATAAGCGAACACTGATATACCCTCATGGTAGGATCTATGGAGTTATTTGATGGTGATGCGGTCTTTTCGCGTGACATGTGGGGCTCCGGATTACCAGAGCACGATACCATCCAAGCATGGGTAGTCGGAAGGTATGTATGCAATATTTACAATAATATTACTTTATCGATCGATGAAAAATAATATTATAGCCGCCTACTCAGCAAGGATATACAGGATCGGGTCGAGAAAGTCCGCAACAACGCCCACGGGCCTGACGATATGTGTGGCCCTACAAAGGCAAAGAAGAAGAACGATACATGGGTAGGCGGAATTGCTTTCGAAAGGAACGAGAGGGCGGTCGCTGTCGGTAATACTCGATGCTACACCGTGGGGACGTCCTACCAAGCAGCTAAGGTTATGTCCGCACCTGCCAAGGGTGGGAAATGGAACGGGGAGTGGGATACTGATCTGTTGGGAAGGAAGGAGTTTGTTTCGGTACCTTCACCTTTCATATAACGTGTGATATCATTTATTAATGTGTTCATGGTTTATAGACTATGACAGCTTGCGCCACGGAAGCCATGATGCACGCACCGGACAAGGTGATCGAAAACTTGAAGAACAACGCCGAAATGTGCAACTTTCCACGAGTTGGCTGTTCGGAAAATTACTACTATCAGTCAGTACAATATAATGTTGCTCATGCGGAGCGGTTCCATTCAGGTAAGTGGTATGTAAACGACTTTTATTTATATATGCATACGATATTACACAGGTGCAAGTCTAAAGAAAGACATGGGGTCTTTCGGATCAAAGCATCAGGACATCCGTGACGGACCTCCTGCATATTCAGCAGGCACATCCCACTCGAAATTGCCGGACGGGTATGATAACGGGTGTTTTTTCTTGTGTGAGCTAGGTGTACACGTTTATCTCACGCACTTCCGAACCATAGCCCATTTATCCTAGGACCAGAGATGACGAACCTAATGTGTGTTGCACGCTTTTAAGTCCACGTACAGCACTGACATTCAACAGGTCAGACCGGAGGGACCAACGGGCATACTGTACCCAAGCCACATTCGCAGAAGATGGTGCTGTGATTATGGACCCTGTTTCGCATTTCAATTTTTTTGTTAGGGCTCTATATCAAGAGGTGACGTGCAGTATAGGCATCTGTGTTTCACATTTATTTATGTCCCACCTTTGTAGGCTCAGTACTTTTTGCAGCAGCTCCCACTCGATTACGATGCTCGGATCGATATCAAACGTTTTCTATCTGCATTTTCCATGCTTTCTGAGGACGTTCGCAAGGATGCAGAGCCGTGGCCATTGGGGCCTGGCAGCCACTTCAATTTTCATTCACCTGAGGATACAGTAATCGGAGAACCCTCCCGCAATCCACAACGTGAAGAGGCGATTAAGAAATGGGTCCAGTACTATAATGAAACCATTACAACCATGCCCCATGCTCGCCTATTCAACAAGTTTCTTCCAGAAGTCCTTTTAGAACGTGGAAACCCAAGTGACGGTGGGAGGCCTCTTCGTGCATGTAGGTTATTTTATATGTGGGCAATCATGGTATGAACTAATCGTATTTGATTACCAGGCCGCCTCAAACGCAAGCAAGCTGATGATAATGACAGTGCACCATCTAAACCTAAACGTGAGCAATATTTAATAATATTTGCATAGCATTCATTGATTGTGATATATAGGAGCACGCAAGAGTACACGTACATCAGGTTGGTAGATTTAATAGTTGTGGCCCCATCAATTTAAAATTAAATCATATCATTATTTACTTCTGCATACGCAGATAACACTGAATTGTCCATATTCAACGAGGCCGCAACCGTCAGCAAGGTTGCTTACACAGAAGCTTACATGGACTTTATAGAACCTTTCAACAAGGTCTTCACACTTGGTTGTGGTGACGATATGGATGACGGAGAAACTGATCAAGTTCCTGTCCCTCGGAGCAAGACTCCTATTTTTTTACCAGAAGACGACGATCCTGTGGAATCAGAAGATGAGCCAGATGAGTACGATGAGACCACTGCCTTGCCACAATTGTTACCTGCGAGTGAAGCTGGTTCGCAGTGTGAGTGCGCATACAATTATAGTTCATTCTGTACAACTTATCATAATCGCTTTCTGCACAGCTTTCCCAGATTGTATCACCCTTGACACGATCTATTCTTCGCTTACGGCAACCCACAATTCAATCCAACTTCTTAACAAATCAGTCCCTGCCGTTGTTCCTGCACAGGTCCTTGACGGACTTTACAGCACAATCATCAATCAACCACTGTCCAAGGAAGCGGCAACAAGCATCGGAAAGATGTGGCAAGCCATGCAGACGTTCGAGTCTGCAGAATGTCTGTCTTTTCTTGATTTACATGCTCAACGCCGTCGTATCATGGTCACGAACTACAGTCAATGGCTCTGGCTAGAGACAGCTATGGTAAACGAATGCCGAATTGTATTATCGTCTATGGGCACGAAGCATTCCGGCTGGATTTTTAAGCTGGTATGCAAAATTCGCACTGCTGTCGAAGCCCGGACACAGTCTGTTATATTCCGATCAAAGGAATTTTTATCGGGATTGACATCTTCGCCATATCACTACTATTCTGGCGAACGTGCCCGTTTTACTGGAGGTGATGATGATGTCTGCGAGCTTACTGTTCGCATATTCAAGGACATTGTCAAGCACTGGCTTGGATACCCGTCGGATGACCTGTCAGAAATGCGATTTTACTTCACGGCCTATATCCTTCGATGCTTTCCTCCCTCCACATTGCTTATCAAGGAAGTATGGGATACTTACCAAAATCTACGTCAGACGATCTTTGGCAGACGCACTAGAGCTCGCTTGTCTCCCCAATCATTTTCCGATGTCTTCGCACGAATGAGAAGCCACCCGCTCGCGGACTCCAATTCTAAAGAGTTTGAGCTCATCAGTCTTATAGGAAATCTATTCAATCAGTTCTCACAGATTTCTATTACGCCTGCAAATTCACTCCCTTCGATTCCACCTTCTCCATTGACCAATCATGCGGATAATCAGGTCGCCACTTCGTCTCACTCATCCCCTACATCTTCACCCTCTTCAGAGCCTGCTCAGGACGCGCACACTGTCAATACATTTCTAGAATATTTACGCGAACTTATGCCTCTGACAGACACAGAATACAAGGGGCCAATGTCTACTTTGATGACAAACGTCATGAAAGACCCGGATGGTCTACTACCGTGGCGTTTTAAAGCTCCTTGTTTGAATGCTGCCTTCACGAAGGGGGGACCATTTTCGAAAGACATCATCGACACAACCATTGGACTGTGGAACGGTCTCATCCTACGCGGTATTACATTTGGCTGCGACATCGTCAAAGAAGGTCCTGTTCTCTATGACTCATTAGACGCATGGGACAATATGGTGAAGGCCAATGCGTCCAGAGATAGCCAATACCTGTGCAAGCCTAACGTGTATGGGAATGCAATTTTCAATCGCTTCAAAGGTATTGGGCGCTCAGTTGATATGGCATCCAACTACTGGGATGCTGCACATGTGTCTAATTGGACGTCCATGGGCAGAGACAATTACAAGGCATTTGATGCAGCAGTCGAGTTTTTTAAACAATTTGACCTCATTGGACCCCTTATCGCAGTGCTTATGGCTGGAGACTATGCATGCGCAGGGAAGTTTGACATGCCGGATGCATATACCATGGGTGGATACATCAAATCGATCAGCGCAGGAGCATTGGGTTGCATGAAATTAATGGGAACTGTGGTTGGGAAGGGGACAAAGGAAACCTGTCGGATGGCATTTGAGAACTTATATTGTGAGTTGGATGAGCGACTGACAGAAGCAGAAAAGAAAAGGATTGGATTCAGTACAATCATGTTAGAGCACGCGATGTGCAAGTATTACAAGGCAGTCAAGTATGATCTGTTTTGAAGTCATATCTTGTATTATTTGCACCTCTTTATACCCAGCACAAATAGATGTATTGGGCCGTACGCTACAAAGTACTGGTATAAATCATAATGGGGAGAACAGTGGATAAGCATAATTAGAAACAATATAACTGCATATGTGTGTCATAGTACGCATAAGTATATCATGGAATCAGAGGATGTCAGATCTCAAATTGATATGTGACGAAAACATGAAAATGGGGATCAGAACGGGGTACCAAGGACGACAACCCACTGCACATTAAAGTTGATACTTTTGATGTCGCTTCCAGCCTTTTTGTACGTGTGCACAGTATAACCGACCATCACTGTCGAGTCAACCGTGATGTCAGAGTGGTAACGGGGAAGTACACCTTCAAAATTGCCGAGGTGCTGCGAGAAGCTAAAGTTCCGATCACGAGCATCATAGATAGGTACTGGAGGTGACAGTTATGAATATAAGACACGTCATAGAATATGCAAGCTTGAACTCTCACCTGCTTCATCGTAACCAAGTGCAGTCTTAGCAAAGGTAGGGTTACCCTTGTTCGCTCTGGCAATCATAGGACTCTTGCTCGGACTATGCAGAGCAGCCTTACTGGAAGAAGCCTGTTGCATGGGGTGCACACCTTTAACAGACATCAACGACATGGAATACCACAGGACAGGATATAACCTACGTGCGGCAGTGGGGGGACCGGTTGAAAACATAATTGCATCCGCAGAGAACTGGGGCGAGAGAAAAACAGTTTCATGAAAGATGTGCCCAAGAGTACAACAGAAACGCTCAAATTCCTGCGTGCACAAAATACCAGCAATGTGGCGACTCAAGAAGGGATGAACACGTTCCTGGAAAAGGAAACATTCTGTAACCCTTATAACCGATGTGCATATAGACATGGCAGTTCCGTCACCAGGTGGGGCAATGTATGGACGAACAGCACCTGTAGAAACAGATGCGTCCTTTGGGTCTACTCGAGAAAGGTTGATATATGGCCCATGACGGTCGAACACAACAGCTCGGTACAGCATTCTGATCGTTCAGCACCATGAGCAGGATGCAGTAAAAGACATAATGGAGACATGCCTTTCGTTGAGTTTGGTATTCACATCAGCGAAACTGCTGTACATAACCTGACCAGGACCACTTCTGTCACTCCAAGGTATTAACATGCAAGCGCTGTGGATAAATCAAGTCAGAATATTTAACGAAGTATATGGACTAATAGCATACCTGAGGTTCACAAGACCGTCATAGGATTTCTTCAATGCGGGGTCACGGGTTTCAACACGAGATTCGTCCTTTGCAGGTGAAGGCAGACTGAAATGCATGGCACTTTAGCGAAATACAAAAAAGAGAAGGTAAACTGTACACACCTAGTAATGTAATCGCCAAGGTATTTGACCTCGTTATTGGCAGTACCATCATAGTTGCCCTTCTGCGGTGACTCAGAATGAATTACCACACTGCCATTTCCCAAAAGAAGAGCAAATCAACACACAAGAATAATCCAAAAGCAGAATACGCACTGTTTCGAGGTAGTCTTAAGGGATGTCTTTTTTTGTCGCAGAAGCGCGACACTGCATATAAAAATGAACAAGATACAATGCACAGACCACAAGACACACACAGTTCCGACTTTGTGAGCTTCAAAAGGTAACCATCATCTGCATCGACAGTCGCAGCAGATTCAAGGACCTTGGTGGCACTTGATAAACAATGAAAGCAAGATAGCAAATATTAGACAAGGAAGTCCGAGTGGTCAATGAATAATATTGACAGACCGGGAAGACATAAGCATTGGAGGTGAGTAGCCATCGGATAGGTCTGCATCATCGACCGGCTTTGTCTTGCTTTTGCCTTTTGAAACAGGCACCACCGACGAGGCCTCAACACTGGAAACATCATCATCCTCAACAACAGTCTCGGCGACAGGCTTCCTTTTTGAAACAGTATTCGTGCTGTATCAAAGTATTAAGTTGCTATATACTAACAACGAACAGTATGCACTTACTGGGAAAGGCGATCGACACGTTTAGCATGATCAGCAAAAAGTCTCTTAGCCTTTTTAAACTCAGCAGGGTCACGGTCGTCAGGTTTATCATTGCTAGAAAGAGAAAATTTGATAAAGGGTGAAGGTGTTATCAGCTTGCAAATAGTCACAGCAACAGAAAGCATAGTTACGAGACATCAACATCCGACACAGCATTGAGATCTTCCCAGTCAGCATTGTCAGCGTCATCTACATTGGACATAACCACATTTCCCTCTTTATCACTGCCAGTGGTAATGAGCAAGATTAATGTGAAGAAAAATCGCAAGGACACTGACAATGTGGGAACATCTTCGTCTGTAGGCTCCCAATCGGTCAAAATACCTTCGACATCACCCTTCATGCCGACACCTGAATCAGCTTGAGACGAACTAGGAAATAATTATTAAGATCACGACCATATCAACGATGGATACAAAAACAAAGAAAACACACAGGGTAGCACTGCCATCCATATCCATGTCAGGTGTGACGTTGGTGGTGATCTTTTTGCTACATAAATAAATTTTGATGTTAACAGCTTAACATCCAATGAGGCCATTGTTGAAACGTACGAAGGAGAACGAACAGCCATAGCCTTCATCCCGCTAACTGGTGTGATCTCTGTAACGGCCTTGGCACGACCAACACGAGACTTCTTCTTTGGGCTCCCTTTTATACTAAAGAAACACATCAACAAACCAGCATAAAATCGTAAAATCAATAATAAACACACACCCGACTGACACCCCATCGTCAGAGCTGATAGGCGATGCAGCCCTTTTGCCAGAACTGATACTCAATGAGAAATAACATATAAAAAAGATTACACATAGTCATACCGAGATGCACTCCTCGTAGCAGGGGTAGACGGTGTAAATGGCCTGAAAAAATATATATAACTTTGACACTTTTTGGGTTGGGAATTATGAGACACAAACCTTTTTTCACGCTTTTCCGGAGTACGAGGCTGCTTCGACCTTTAAATTCATAGAGTATTAGACATGAACGATAAAATAAGAGTATTTTAAAACCAAACGGACTTAGCATCATCGCCCGAAGAAAGCACCACAACACTAATAAAACATCAGCCACCTGGACTTTCCAAACATTTTAATTTAAAAATAAAGGAGACCCACGATCCATCACTGTCACTGCCAAGACGCAAATCAACAAACAAACAAAAAGGAAAGCATAGGTAGAAACACACATACCTGTTCTCAACAACAGGTGGGCCTTTTTTGTTTGAACCACCAGACGGACGTGGTTCGACTTTGACTTTTACAGCATCACTGTCACCGCAATTTGTCGTAAACAAGCATATAGCAGGTAGTAAAAAAGGACCAACGACTTGGCAGGTGATCTTGAAGTTTGACTCTTGCGCGGAGGCATGCTTTTGTTATAACGGGAAGGTGAAATACGAGCGATATAGTTCTTGGTGAAAGGGTTGCAATTCAAGGACGCGGGTACGATTAAATGGACACAAAGGAACTTATGAAGTGGCTTCTTGCAACACCATGCGGCACAAGCAGATGTGATAATCGTATATTTTGACAAGCCGGTGCCATGTGCACAGTGTGTCAGAGAAGTAATAGAAATTGAAGAAGACATACCCAAAATGTGTATAAAACGTTTCGGCAATTGCAATAAATCACCGGAGGTAGACATGAAGCGCACACAGACCAATCACAAAGCTCCAAGACAAAGCAGCAATTTATGGAATGGCCAAGAAGCTGAGTTTACGTATTCCAGTTCAAATAGGGTTTTCCATAATGAATCAAATAGAACACATAAATTAATAAGAACAGTAGAAGAGAAGCAAATGGACGAAACACATACCAAGAGAGGCATAAGGACCTTTTAAAGCACATAGCACCTGTACAGGCTCTGTACATGCAAAACACACAATATATTTCAGAATATAAACAAGTTTGAGGTTGTGTTGTGCCCTGCAACAGTCGGAAGGAATACCATACCAGCAAGCAATATAGAGTACCTAGACACGGCAACAATTAATGACCCAGTATAGGTAAGATAGTTGCTATATCAGGCTAGTGTAATTTGAAAGTGCCGTACAGCCGTCGGAATAGCTTACAAACTATACGGTAAATTTGATTAACCGAGGGAAATCCAAATTACATCCAACCTGAATCGAAATTCAAAGCACAGAGTCACAATTTCTCGCATCTGTACCAACATGGATGACGCATACGACTTCAAATGTGCAGGCAAGATGAAAAATATTAGTACATAACGCCCACTAACATACAAATTTTCAGCTCAAGCGCTGGAGGCAATAATGAACCAGCGACTCAATGAAGATGACCATCAACTTGCTAACTTTGTGAAGGTATGCACGCACAAAGCATACATAATTTTGATTAACCAGAATATACAGAATGAAGCCAGCATTGCAGCCATAACAGCATCAGATAAGCCTCGCATGTGGCGCATTACCGTACCAGCATCGGACGAGGGACAGCTTGAAGAAGTGGTATTACGGGTTCAAGGGGTGTTGTGCTTGAAGGAGCTACCTCCTGTGGTCACAAAGTTGTAGGTGCACATGCGTATCGCTATTAAGAAAACAGGTGCTAATCGCAATGCAGTGGCAAAGACACAGATAAGAGGAGGCATCTGCGTCAATATATCAGCTTGACAGGACTGGATGTTCCTGCATTCAATGTCTGTGTAGAAAGCCTTTTGGAGATACACAGCATTTTTTCCCGCACCTTTTCTGAAGGCGCCATGGAACCCTTGTCGCCGGACACATTTATTGGTTATCCCCGCATTAATATTTCCAACCGCTATTTTACATCCCGACGAGACGATCCCTTTTCTACATCAATACCATTCAACGAAGAAATTGACCCAAAGAGGATACTCGCTAATTTGGCCAACGAGCACTGGTTCCATGGGGCTGACAATGAGGTGGTCTACTATCATTTTATACCGGACGCATCACCAATCAAGTAAGTGTCGACTCATGTGTGAACAATAACATTTATTCAATTGTCAACACAGATACCATTCAGTCGCACCTGTTAGATTTCGAATTGGAGACATTGTAGAAGCACAGATGTCTTGCGTCGTCGTTCCTCTGAAAGGTGAAAAATTCAAAATGGTTAACCAATTGCGTTCACTGGCTCTTCTAGATGCCACTTGTACCCAGGTATGTTTATAGTGTTATGCATGTACAAGATATAAATTAACATAACTGGTCATAAGGAAGCGAGCAGACAGCGATTCAGATCAGCTATACGACCAGCTGTGGCACCCACATCTATTAAGCGAAAGATTGGGTATGTTCAGGAGGATGAAGAAGTTGAGAGCGCACGTCAGGAAATCAGAAAGATTAGTTTTAACGGTCGTATGCAGGTAGAATAGTAGGCCTTCAAAGTTCGTACCAGTTAGACAAATGGTGATTTCATTATATATTTAAAAAATATGTTAGTTGTCTACATGTATATAGGATAAGGCTGTTCCGGCATGTAGTGATAATAAACGGTGCATGTGCGCAATAGATAGCTGGTTTCCACTGTCAAAATAATTGGCACTCAGAGAGTGTATTCATTCATTCTCACTCAATGCCGCCACATCTCTCACAGTCATACACACTCTCCAGCCCTATAATAATGGTAAGTGAGGAAGCCCAAGTAGATGAGTACATGATACTCATTATGCATGTGTGCAGCAATCGACAGAAAATGCACTGGTGCGAAAGACAGATGCACATACCACAAGCATTAAACCAAAAACTCGTACAGGGTCACAACCAGACGCACCAAGGGATGCTGTTCAATTACCTCTCCAATGAAGAGATGGAGCTGGTGTTGTCAGCCATATCCATACCAAGCCTGTCCAAACTTGCGGCTACGTCCAAAGCCTCCTATGCGATAGTTCATCGTCATATATATGATCGCCTCACCACGACACTTCGGCCATTCTTCAGCAATGTTCAGGAATTTATGGCAGTGTTGGCGTCAACAGAAACTGTCATATCTGGATCGCAGGCATTGCACTTCATGATGCCACCATACAACCACAGCTGGGCACCTGCTGATATGGATATGTATACGTCGCTGAAAGGATACGAGGAGTTGATTAAGTATATTGGGGACAAAGGATACAAGATGCTCAGTGATGGGGAAAAGAAGCAAAACAATTACACCATCACCAAGGGCTTTGGAGGAATACAGTTTGTTACCACCATGATCAGAGGCGACTCACGGATTGACATCATAGTATCATCCTGTGTGTCACCCATGGTGCCCATTTTTTACTTCCACAGCACAGTTGTCACCAACTTCATCTCAGCTTATGGATTCTTCTCCGCATATCCCCTCCTAAACGAAGCATACCGTGGCCTCATCAACCCAAACGCCTTTGCTCCCCTGCAAGGACCGACTCCAAAAATCCAAAGGTGCCTTCAGAAATACAATGATCGAGGATTTGATATCCGATACAACCCGATAGCATGGGGAATAGCTGATGCGGCCAGTGCAGAGATTGTCATTGAAGAAGGGGAAGTACCACATGATTGTCACCGCAGCCACATGTGCCCACACACTGTGAGGACCACCTTTGACAGGAGCTGCATGTTCATTCCATTCCGCACAGTGGAGTACACAAAGATGAAGAGGGAGAAGAAGCGTGTTCATCGAACCTACAGGGGTAGATATGGAGTAACATGGAACATTGGGGGACCAAGCTGCGACGACACCTATGATACCACGCGACCATTTGTAGCCAGTACAGGATCTAGTTGTCAGGATTAGCAGGTATATATAACTCTTGCATTAATCATGCTATCAATTAGAATACAGCATTTTGGTGTCTTGAGCGTCACTTATGAACTCTGAAGCATCAGGGCGATGCACATGCCAATCACGGAATCAATTACCAGCAGTAGCCTTTTTAAGCCAAATTCCGCGCCGGCTGAGTTTGAAATTTTTTGTTATCAAGCATTAACAAATTTTTGTAGTCTTCACAGCCACTACACTACAAATATTTTTCCCACAGTTTCACATCGTCAAAGTCAGACTACCACCGAGCGCAAGGTCGAGCGACTTCCGCCACGGAAAGATAAAAGGACGATTCCCTATTCGGGACTCGTAA
>WNFS01003307.1_pt1 | contig 12220 bp, 8 predicted proteins | sample 5400141 | NCBI WGS metagenome assembly WNFS01 (sample SAMN13153358, study PRJNA577476) | soil metagenome | isolation source: 60 cm saprolite under Madrone tree | place: USA:California | collected 2016-06-14 | reverse complement strand
ATTCCAAAATTGAATGCGGAAGCCTGGCCGCCGTTTTGTTTCGGCAGGTACGTGACGCGCGGCGCGAATTTCTTAACCAGTTCGGGAGTGCGATCCGTGGACCCGTCGTCAACAACGAGGACTTCGTAGTCCGAGGCGGGAAAATCCTGCTCGAGCACGCTTGTAATCGCCTTCTCGATGAACTTTTCGTGGTTGTACGTGTCGATCAGTACGCTAACAAACGGTTTCGCCAAATATTGCCCTCAATTTGATGCCTGCTGTCTACTGCCGATCCCTTTTACTGAAGTGCCATGGAATGCTCCGAACTAGTGCTTCTGAATTCGGCTTTTAACGCCGAAGAAATGTCTGAGCGGACGCGTAAAATCCAGAAACTTAAACCAGTAAGGTGCAAGTCTAGGCCGAAAGAATCTGTAGTACGGTGCAAACGGCGCCCGCCAATTCCGGCGAAATCCATCTGCATCTAATATGTGCGTGGCGTCGTCAATCGTAAACATATGCCATTGTCCACCGGCGAGGTCATAGTTGCGTTGCGCCTGCTCGTCCGTCCAGATACCCTTCGCGCCTGCTGGATGATAGCCGTAATCATGATTTTGATGAATCGCCGTGACGAGGCTGGAGACATCAACGACATCACCGCCCATCTGCCGGGCTTTCCACACGATCCAATGGTCCCACCAGATCCGGCCGACAACGAGCGGCGGAACATCTCGATAAAAACCGCGGCGGAAGGCGAAATAGTCGACTGCGTCGGGACCTCGTCGCACACCAGTCTGATGAGCAAGCTGGCGAACGTGCTCGTCCACTTCCGCGTTTCCCAAAGCAAGCGGCTCGTTGATATCCGTATCCCATCTTCGGCCAACCATCAGAAAGTGGGAATAACTCTGAGAAACCCGGGTGAGAGCTCCGCAAATTTCGGGAAACAAAATTATGTCGCAATTGGAATAGCAGACGAATTCGTTGCGGGCGATTTGCTGAGCACGCGCGAACATGTAGTCCAGCCGTTTTGTGCCGAACTCATTGCGTTCGACATGCGGTTCATGGCGGAGGCCGAGTTCACGAGCTATATCTGCCGCGCCTTCGTCGTCACCAAATAAAATAACCTCGACGCCGGGATGAAGCAGCGTCCAGCTCTTCAAGGCATTCCGCTGGATGACGCCCGCGTGGTCGCGAAACGGTTTGGCCGTGGTAAAAAGTGTAAGCATCGAATCGAGAATTAAAGTTAGCACAAGACGGCGCGCCAAAACCGTCGTCGAAATCGGCTAATCCATTCGGCGGGCCAAAGCATAAAGATACAGCCCTTTACGCCGCATTAGCCGCATCACGGGCCAGACAAACAACGCCAGCGGATAACAAGCGCTACGCTTTAGCAGGCTGAGCACTAAGAAAATGCGCTGCCGCGCCGTCGGTTTGGCGGCAAGTGTAACAGCCGCGTCCGCCGGCGCCATTTGCATCACTTCCCGGAACGCTGGCGGAACGGAACCCGCGACGGTGCGCGAAAGTCCGGTACGAAAAAAAGAGTTAATCATCTGCGCCGCGTAGCCCAGGCCAACAGGTTGTTCGCGTAGTGCAAGCAATTCAAATCCCTGCGCGGTAAGGAAGTTCCGGAGCGAGAGTGGACTCCACCTGAGAAAATGATTTGGCGGGTAATCGAGAACGTCGGGGGCGGTAAGCCAGCGGTTGCGATTGGGAACGCTCAGAGCGACGTAGGCGCGAGGACGAAGACAGCTCTTGACCGCGCAAAGAAATGAAACCGGGTCGGCTTGATGTTCAAGCACCTCGAAAAAAGTGATCGTCGAAAACTTACGCTCACTGTGCGTCCTTGCAAATTCGGTGATGGTAAGCGGAAAAACATCATCGATCTTTAGCTCAGATTGAATAAATCGAATCGCCGCTGGATCCAGCTCCGTGCCAGTGACCTCAAAGCCGGCGGCTTTCGCCGCGAGCAGAAAGTTCCCCGTACCGCAGCCGGCGTCGAGCAAGTTGCCGGATTGGGGGGCGGCGGGGTCGGCGAGAAACTGCACATGGCCCGGCTCGAGCGGAAGCAAGCGCGCGTCGCGCTGTCCGTACATTTGTTCATACCAGTTGCCGTCCGGCATGTTGCGGGGATTCCAGAAATGGAGATCGCACGCAGGGCAAGCGAATAGAGAGTACGTTCCGACATTTTCCAATGGCGTTGCAGGCGCTTGACGGCCGCAAGCAGGACAGGCGATTGAGGATTCCCGCGAAGGAAATGCCGGAGGGTTGGATGGCGCGTAAGTCATCAGGAAGAGACGGAAGAGAGACCGCGGCCGGAGGCGGCGACGATTTCTTCGAGAGTGGTGTCGAGGGATTTGGTGAGCGTCCAACCGGGATAGTGGGACTGGAATTTGCGGAGGTCGGAAATGTAGCAGATGTGATCGCCTTTGCGATTTTCGTCGACGTACGTCCAGTTGAGTTTTTTTCCGGTCAGCTGCTCGATTTTGGAAATAGCTTCGAGCATGGAGACGCTGTTTTCGCGGCCACCTCCCATGTTGTAGACCTCGCCGGGACGGGGGTTGGCGGCGAAGGCCTCGATGGCGCGAACGACGTCGTGGCTGTGAATATTGTCGCGAACCTGTTTTCCTTTGTAGCCAAAGACGGAATATTTGAGTCCGGCTATGGTGGCTTTCACGAGGTACGAAAGAAAGCCGTGAAGTTCGACGCCGGAATGCGACGGGCCAGTGAGGCAGCCACCGCGAAAAATGCCGACGTTCATTTTGAAGTAGCGGCCGTATTCTTGTGCGACCAAATCGGCAGCGGCTTTGGATGCGCCAAAGAGAGAGTGAAGCGTGCGGTCAATGCGGCAATTTTCGGAGATGCCGTGAAAATCCTCGGGGCGAGCGTATTCCCAACGCGTGGGAAGTTCGACGAGAGGAACTTCGTTGGGAGCGTCGCCATAAACTTTGTTGGTGCTAAGGAAAAGGAAAACGGCTTCGGGGCAATGTTGGCGGGTGGCTTCGAGGAGATTGATGGTGCCGAGGGCGTTGACTTCAAAATCGAGAATGGGAATGTCGCGAGCTTTGTCGTGCGAAGGCTGCGCGGCGCAGTGAACGATGAGATCGAAGCGGCGCGAGCGGAACAGTTCGTCGAGTGCGGCGCGGTCGCGAATATCCACGGAGAAGTGCGTGAAATTCTTGGTGGCTGATTTGAGACGGTTGAGATTCCAGAGAGTGTCGCCGGCGGCACCGAAAAATTCGCGGCGCATATTGTTGTCAATGCCCACGACGGTGTGGCCCTGGCGGTCAAAATGTTCGACAGCCTCGGAACCGATGAGGCCGCTGCTGCCGGTGACGAGGACGATCCTGGGCACAGAGGAATTTTCGCACGAAGTTTGGGCTGGTGACGAGCGACACCCGGCGTATTTCCACAAAGAGTGCGGAAATGATTGAAAAGAAAGGAAATGAGTTCCGCTCTAGTGCAAAGAGCGTGAAAGAGCGCGACGCCTCGCGAACGACGATCGGGGTAAGAATGAGTGGCACCCCCCTCCCCCGGTTTTTGCGTAAGTGTTGATTCCAGTAGAGATAAAGTCATTTGTTTTGATACACATCTATAAGTGTTCATTCTAAAGGCCTTACAGAGCCGAGAAAGCACACAAAAAAGCAAAATGCCTCGACCGAGTCGAGGCAAGCGATAAAGGCCGAAGCGCCATTTATCAAGACGATATTATAGCACAAAGGGCAATAAAGTCAAGGGAATAATGGGAAGAGGAGGGGGACTGAGGCGATTTTAGGTCTTGTTTGCGTTGATTCGATGCTGCAAGGCTTTTTGGCTTTCACCTTTGCTTTGCTTAAGCCTTGGGCTCCTCCGTTAGTCGCGCGAATAGTTCAGCCGGTATGGCGACGAAATTTCCGTCATACCAAGACTGACTTGTGTCGAGCGGTTGCAAACGGCCACCTGCGACCACGTTCGCCCACCTATAGTTAGCCTGTTCCAGATACCGGACGACGTCCAAAGCCTTGTGGCCCCACGGTTCCGTCCGCAAATCCTGAACTTCAATGAGGATTACGGGCCGTTTGGAGGACGCAAGAAGAGCGGCTGCTCCTTTTAGCGCCGCAAGCTCCCCGCCCTCAATATCTAGCTTGAGAAAATCGATCTCTTTCAGAGCCAGACGGGCGATTACGTCATCCAGAGAACAAACGTCGACTACGACTGTTTTTGGCGCGCCCTCCACCGGAGGCTTTAGGCTGTTGCACCAGTCGTTGCCGGAATCCGCCAGATACAATTCGACGCGGCTGGTGGTGGCTCCTAATGCGCAAGCTTCTATTTGAACGTTGGTCATGCGATTGAATTGCACATTCTTGCTCAAACGTCCACGTTCGCGCGGCGAAGGCTCGAAAGCAATAACGCGCCCCGAAGCGCCGACTTTTTTTGCCGCCAGGAGTGTATAAAGACCGTGGTGGGCTCCAATGTCCAAGACCGTCATACCGGGACGAAGGAACTCTTGGACAAACAGAAGTTCACTCGATTCGAATTCGCCATTCATTAGCTGCTGGTCTAGTGGGCTCTCTCCTGCGAGCCACCATGCACCGAATGGGAGGCGCAGCGGAATCGGAACTGCCGGAAGTACTTTACGCACGCGGCGAGCTAGCGTGATCAGTTTTTTCCGCGCCGGTTTCTTTGCAAATGTACGGACACGACGGCCTAGCTTGGCTATTTTTCCGACTCGCAGGCCCCATGGGTCGGCTGTTTCCTTTGGTTCCGGGAAAGGAATCAAGCCTGGCAGGTTTGACTCTTTGACTGTTGCGACAAGAACCGTCCTGCGACGGGTGTGGTCGGCGGTGTCCTGGAAATCGTCGTGATTGGGTAAATCCTGCACTCGATAGACGCACGAGAAACCCGCGCGATACAGCATTTTGGCTAAGCACCCTTCGCTCGGGTAAAAGGCAAGATCGGTGAGGCTCTGGTCCTCCACACGCGGCTCCTCGCGCAATAACATCCACGGCCTCTCTTGCGGCAGGCACATGCTCTCCAAAAACAGGACTTTGTTAGTGAGGGCCCGCAAATTTCTGATGGCGCCTAATGGGTTTTCCAGATGATAGAGAAGGCCAAAACAGAGCACGAGCTCAAACTCTCCAAGTTGCCGAATCCCATTGTCCTGAACGTCGCCGCACCCGAACGCAATGCCCGGGAATCGCCGGCGGCCTTCTTCGACATTCTCCTGGCGACCGTCAAAGGCCGTCACGGATAAGCCGAGATCTTGCAGGATCTGAGAGAAGAAACCGAGACCACAGCCCGCGTCCAGGGCAGTGGACAGTCCGATCGCATCTTTGAGCTTCTGAACTGTGCCGCGAATAGTCTCTCCGCGTGCCTGAATCAGCTTTTGATAATGATAGTGATCAAAAATTGTTGGCTTATTGGTCGTCACTTAGCCTCTGTATAGAACATTGACACGGAACGTTCAAGAAGCCATTCCACTCGTCGCGGCCGTGTTGATAATTTTCGGTCAGAACCAACATTTCAGGCACAGCGTCCCACAGATCGACGTTTCCTTCATCGCTCCACAAACTGACTTGCCAATGATAGGCACCTGGACGAACCGGGAGAAAAGGAAATTGGTAGGAAAGGTCAATCAGGCCGGGCTCAAACGAAAGACCGTCGGTGCCGAAGGCCCAGACGAGTTGGCGGTCTGAATTGAAGAGAGCGATTCCATGGTGGACGTGATGCAGCGCTTCCTTGACCTCCACGCGGAAAGAAGTACGCACTGGACCGAGAGACGACAGGGAGCGGCACGAAGTTTCAGGTTCGGAATCGAGCCGCCAGCTTTTGAACTCGGCCTTTGCGGAACGGCGGCGCTGTTCCTGCGAGTTTCGGTCCGGCGAAGACATTTCCAGTTCGTAGGTGCCGACGGTTTCGCCGGTGGCGCCCGATGCTCGAACCGCCCCGTCGTCAATCCAGACGACGCGATGGCACAGGCGGCGAATCTGATTCATCTGATGAGTGACGAGGACAACGGTGCGGCCGGCGCGGGCGACATCGCCCATTTTGCCGAGACATTTTTTCTGGAAGTTTATGTCGCCGACAGCCAAGACTTCGTCGACGAGAAGGATTTCGGGTTCGAGGTGGGCAGCAACAGCGAAGGCGAGGCGGACGTACATACCGCTGGAGTAATGCTTGACGGGGGTATCAATAAATTTTTCAAGCTCGGCGAAGGCGACGATCTCGTCGAATTTGGATGCGATTTCGCGCTTGCTCATGCCGAGGATGGCGCCAGAGAGGAAGGTGTTTTCGCGGCCGGTCAACTCCGGATGAAAGCCGGTGCCGACTTCGAGGAGGCTGCCGACGCGGCCATGAATTTCCGCCCAGCCGGTGGTGGGCTGAGTAATGCGCGAAAGAATCTTGAGGAGCGTGGTTTTTCCCGCGCCGTTGCGGCCAATCAAGCCAAGAACTTCGCCTTCTTTAACTTCGACGGAGACGTCTCTTAGCGCCCAGAAGGATTCCTGTTTTTGGCGCCGCATGGAACGCAGAGGCGACTTGAGAATGCGGCCAAGCGAATCGCGCAGTAACCCGTTCGATTGCACAAGACCGCGGCGGTAGCGTTTGCCCAAACCTTCGGCGCTGATCACGGCTGCGCTAGACGCGATCGGCAACGGTGCCCTCCATGCGTTGGAAGAAGACGAGGCCGCCGAAAAGGATGACGAGGACGGCGGCGGAAGAGACGAGAAAACTGATTGTGGGGGCGTGGCCATGCCCGGTAAGCGACCAGCGAAAGCCGTCAATCACGCCTGCCATGGGATTGAGGCCATAGAGCCAGCGCCAACGCTGCGGAACGAGCGAAGTGGGGTAGGCGACCGGAGAAGCGAACATCCAGAACTGGAGAAGGAACGGGATGACGTATTTGACGTCGCGATAAAGCGCGTTCAGGGCGGAAAGCCAGAGGCCGACGCCGAGAGCGGTGAGAATTGCGAGGAGCAGGAAGAGCGGAAGCAGCGCGGCGGGGGCGCCGGGCTTCATGCCGTAAAACAAAGTGACGCCGATAAGGACGACGAAGCCGATGGCGAAATCGACGAGTCCGGAGAGGACGGAAGAGAACGGCAGGACGAGCCGGGGGAAATAAACTTTGGTAATCATACGCTGATTTTCCACCACGACGTTGGTGGCCTGCTGGAGGGCGTAATTGAAATACATCCACGGGACGAGAGCGGCGAAATAAAAAACGGGATACGGAAGGCCCTCGGAGGGAAGTTTGGCGAGGCGGCCGAAGAAAAGGGTGAAGACGAGCATGGTGAGAAGAGGCTGAAGGACGACCCAAAGAACGCCGATGGCGGTCTGTTTGTAACGGATTTTGACGTCGCGCCAGACGAAAAAATAAAGGAGTTCGCGGTAAGCCCAAAGTTCGGCGAGGCGGAGATGGAAGAGGCCACGGGGCGGTGCGATGCGAGTGACGATGGGATGCGAATGGCGCGGCGCAGGGGAGATCGCGGCAGTGGCCGGCGAAGAAGGCACCGACACCATCAGCAGAGGCTCCTGCGGCGAGAGAGAGAAGAAAACATTGTTTTAGGTTACCAGAGACCCCCCGGCTTCGCTCGGGGCAAGCGAGAAAGAATGGCGGAAGAGGTTGGGGCAGGATCGCGTAGTTGTTGAGATCGAAATGTCGCTAACAACGAAGAGGCCGGCTTCAGAAAGCCGGCCCTACAACGGCAGGAAATCTTGAAATGGCCGCAAAAAATCAGGGGACGGGATGTTCTTTTAGTTGCTGGACGTCGCGCTGCTCGATCTGGCGCATGAGTTCTTTGCGGCTGAAAAAATAATCGTGGAGGTGGCCGGCGAGCTGGCGCGGAACGGCGACGAATTGATTGTGAGCGACTTCGGCGAAGGACACGGGGCCGCGCGCGGGAATAAGATGAGTGCCCCACTGAAACATGAGACCGAGATTCCAGGAAACGAAACAGACGAGAAGCGCGGCGGAGGCGAGCGTGGCGGAACGGAGGGAGGAAAATTTCTCGGCGAGGCTTTGGAGAAGAACGGAGAGGCCGATGATGAAGAAAACGGTGAGCGAAACGAAAAAACGATTGCCGAAGGACGAGATGCCGGCCCAGTCCGGATAAGAGGCGATGAAATAGTAGAAGGCGAGAACGGCGCAGAGGACAGGGCCGCCGACACGAGAAGATTTGCGCCAGAAAAGGAAAATGCCGATGGCGGAGAGGAGGAGAACAGGCGTCCAGGAAAAGAGGCCGTGATTGGCGGAGAAAAGGACCTGGAGGAAGTTCGCCGACTTCCAATTCCAGCGAGAGATGGGAACGTAACCGGATTCGAAGAGAGAGCCATAAACGATTTTTTTGGAGAGCAGAGTGGGGAGAAAACAGACGAGGAGCGTGACGGAGAAAATGGCGTAGCGAGCGAGAAGCGCGGGAATGGCGGAAGCGCGGCGCTGCTGGATGGAGTCGCGGAGAGCGAGGAGCGCTTCGGCTGCGGGCAAGACGAGGAGCATGGCGTTGGCGTAATAGACGTTTAGCATGAGGCCGGCGATGAAGCCGAGGAGAATCCATTGGGGGATGGAGCGGTCGTCTCGAGTGCGCAGCCAGTACGCGAAAAAGACGGCGACGACGAAAGCGGAGTGAGCGTGGGACCACGACGGATTGAAGTACATGTAGACGGCGAGCGAGCTGCCGCCCCAAATGGCGAGAGTGGCGAAGAGAGCCCAACGTTCGGAGACGAATTTTTTGGCGAGACGAAAGGCGAGGAAGAGGGCGAGAAAACCGTAGAGAGACGTGCCAAAGGCCATTGCGTAACGATACGGCGCGGAGAAACCGTCGGCGGGGACGGTGGACCCGAAGGCGCGGGCGACAAGAACGCCACCGTGCGCGATAAGCAGGAACGGCGACCAAAGGATGGCCGGGCCAATGGTGAAATGATTTTCAAGATGGCCGGTGGGCGTACGGAAGTCAGTGCGCGGCTGGCCGGATTCGTCGAGGCGGCCTTCGCGGAAACTGGTGTTGGCGTGCTGATAGTCGGCGGTGAAATCGAGATTGTGCTGAACGAGGAGAGCGCGGGCGTAGGCGTAATAACCGACGCCATCGCCGCGGACCCAGGGATTGGCCAAGGGCAACGTAAGTAGAAACAGGAGCACGAGGAGGCGCTCCGCGGAAGTGAGGAGGCGAAGTTTGCGGTATGGGCTGGAGTTATTTTCCACGAACGGTCTATCTGCCCAACAAGTTTGAAATCCCTTCGATGCAGACCGTCCTGAGGAAGTGGGGACGGATGCCACGCCTGTAAGTTAACTGAACGATACCCCAAGACGGCTTTTGGAAAAACAAAAAAGTGGAGGGATTAGGCCGGGGTGCCGGCGACGACGCGAGCGGAGCCGGCTTGCTTTTCCTTCATGTGCGAAGCGACGCGGTCGATGATTTCGTTGAGAGGGGTCTGCGGACGGAAGCCAGTTATGGCGTGAAGCTTATCCACGCAAGGAACGCGGCGCATCATGTCTTCGAAGCCGGGCTCGTAAGCTTTGTCGTAAGGAATGAATTCGATGGTTGAGGAGCTGGCGGTGCGTTGTTTGACGCGATGGGCGAGATCTTCGATGGTGATTTCTTCGACGTTGCCGATGTTGACGACTTCGCCGACGGCGCGTTCCGAATCGATTAGTTTGATCAGGGCTTGCGTGGTGTCCCGCACATCGCAGAAACAACGGGACTGTTTTCCATCGCCGTAAACGGAGATGGGGGCCTGGTCCAGCGCCTGACGAACGAAATTCGGAAGCACCATGCCGTAGCGGCCAGTTTGGCGCGGGCCGACGGTGTTGAAGAGGCGGACGACGATGACGGGAACCTTCTTTTCTTTCCAGTAAGAGAGGGCGAGAAATTCGTCGAGGGCTTTGGAAGCGGCGTAGCTCCAGCGGCCTTTGGTGGTGGGGCCAAGAACGAGATCGGCCTCTTCGTGAAACGGAATTTGGGTGCTCTTGCCGTAGACCTCGGAAGTGGAGGCGGTGAGAACGAGTTTACGTTTTTTTGCGGCGGCTTCGAGGATGTGTTGCGTGCCGTTGACGTTGGTTTCGATGGTGCGGACGGGGCTTTCGACGATCAAGCGAACGCCAACGGCGGCAGCGAGATGGACGACAACGTCAGCGTCGTCGACGAGTTCAGCGACGAGCTGGCGGTTTTCAATGGAGTCGAGATGATATTCCATCCGCTCGGAAGACTTGAAATGGCGGATGTTTTCCATGCTGCCGGTGGAAAGATTGTCGAGCAGCACGACGTGATCGCCGCGATTAAGGAGCCGCTCGGCGAGATGAGAGCCGATAAAGCCGGCACCTCCGGTGATTAGAAAGCGCAAGTTGCCTCCTTAAAGCGCCAAATCGTCATCGTCGGACGGGCCGGACTTTCGCATTTTATGTATATCGTCTTCGGGGAAATGCGGAAGATCGACGGCTTCTTGCGGTCCGTATCCGTATGAATAGGGATAGTAGCGGTAAGAGTAGTAGTAATCTGGGGCGCTGGAATCGACAGCGTTCAGAACAACGCCGAGCATGCGGCATTTAACGCTGATGAGGAGATCGCGAGTCCGAGTGAACGCTTCCTTGGGCGTTTCACCGCTGCGGACAACGAGCAGGACACCGTCCACTTGTACGGAAAGAATGACGGCGTCGGTGGCGGCCATGATGGGCGGCGAATCGATGACGATAAATTTGAATTTGCCGCGAAGCTCGGTGATGGCGTCGGCGAGTTTATGCGATGACAAAAGATCCGCGGGATTGGGCGGAAGCGGGCCGGTGGGGATTGCCGCGAGGTTCGGGATCGAAGGATGCGGCACGGTAACGAGGTCGAGACTGGAAACGCCGGCGAGGTACGAACTGAGGCCTGCGTATTTTCCGTCGGTCATGTTCAGCAGGCGGCCGACACCCGGTTTGCGCAAGTCCGCGTCGATGAGAAGAGTGCTGTCGCCGAGTTGGGCGAGCGTGACGGCCAAGTTTGCGGCGGCAGTAGTCTTGCCTTCCCGAGGCAAAGCGCTAGTGACAAGAATGACTTGCGGCGGATGATCGGCTTGCGAAAGCAAGAGAGCCGTTCGCAATGCGCGAAACGCTTCAGACATTTGCGATTTTGGCAGATGCTGCGCAACGAGCTCGATGCGCTTGTCGTGGCCATTGCCTGAGACGCCCTTGAGAAGGCCACGGCGGCCGTTGCCGTTGGACTCACTGAAGGCAGGCACGACGGCGAGAGAGGGCAAGCGAGAGAGAGTTTCGATGTCGTCGGGGGTCTTGACGGTATTGTCGAGATATTCGCGAAGGAGAGCCAGGCCGATGCCGCCGACGAGTCCGACGATGAAAGCAAGAGCGATGTTGCGAGCCTTGGCCGGCCGCGTAGGAGTCGAAGGAATCATGGCAGGGTCGACAACGCGAATGTTGGAGGACTTAAGAGCGCCGGCGATGTTTGCTTCTTTCAGCTTGGTCAACATGCCGTCGTAGAGAGTTTTGTTGGCTTCGGCTTCGCGCTTGAGAATGTTGTATTCGACGAGGCGCTCGGACATCTGGTTCGCCTCGATTTTTTGTTGATCGAGGGCCTGTGTCAGAAGCATTTCGCGCTGACGAGCTGCGTTGTAGTCGTTGCCCATCTCGTCGACGATGCTCTTCTTTTCGTCAAGAATGAGCTGATCGATTTCTTTCAGCTGACCCTGGAGGCGCTGCACTTTCGGAAAATTCGGGCCGTATTGCGCCAGAGCGTCCGAAGCTTGCGAATTCAATTCGCCGCGTTTCTTGAACAAATCCTGCAGGACTGTATCCGACCGTAGTTCCGGAACGGAGTCGGAATTGCCGGACTTCGCAAACTCATAGAGCGCCTGGCGTTTCATGCGTTCGCTCTGCGCGTCGGTGAGTTCCTTGTTGAGATCGGAAAGGCGCTGGGTGGAGATATTTTGCTTGTCGTCGATCTCCCAGATTTGATTCTTGCGTTCGTACTCGAGGCGGGCGTCTTCCGAGTGCTGTACTTTGAGTTTCAAATCGTCGAGCTGGTCGGAAAGCCACGAAGAGGCCTGCGCAATGGCCTGGTAGCGGCTGCGGAAATTGTCTTCCTTGAAATTTTCGATGTGGGCGTTGACGACGCGCGCCGCGAGTTGCGCGTCAGTCGATTCGAACGTGAGGTCCAGCAGACGGCTATTGGGAACGCGGTGGACGCTGAGACTGCCAAGGAATGCCGCAAGCTCGGGCGGGCGTTTATGGTTGGCCAAACTACCCGAAGCGATGGCTTCCGAAGGGCCGTCGCCTGAGGAATAT
>WNFS01006163.1_pt1 | contig 12222 bp, 10 predicted proteins | sample 5400141 | NCBI WGS metagenome assembly WNFS01 (sample SAMN13153358, study PRJNA577476) | soil metagenome | isolation source: 60 cm saprolite under Madrone tree | place: USA:California | collected 2016-06-14 | reverse complement strand
GAACGCTCCATTGGCCGTATTTCCAAAGGCACCGAGGTTGATCAACAGCGCTCCCGCGCCAGTGGCGGTATTTTCATTCCCGGTGTTGATGGCCAGCGTTCCAGCGCCAACGCCGGTGTTCCAGAAGCTGCCACCGCTAAAAAAGAGCGATCGCCAACCAATTGCTGTGCTTCCAAGACCGCCAGACCCCGGCCCGGCAAGAACGCCGCACCCTTCCGCTGTCACGAACGCGGGATAGCACCCGTCCGCATCGATAGCGTCGTTCGGTACTATCTCCGGAGGTAATATTGCTTGCATTTGTGGTAAAAACGCAAAGCAGGCAAGAACGGACAGGGCCGTTGTGAATATTGTGACGCGATTTTTCATAAGCTTAATTTTCCTTTTTTCTTTCATTGTTTTGGCCTTCCTTGATTCCTCTTGGTCCCGCCTTCGGTCGCCGCGGCGACCTACGTCGAGCCGAGGAGCATTCATTTGTGGCCGTCACCTATTACTTCGGAAAATTTTGCCCGGCGTGGCAAAAAATTTTTCTTTACACCTAAGTGGCGAAGGTGGAACGCGTTGGTAAAGGAAATCCCGGAAGCTTTCGGAGCTAACTTTTATTAGCGCAATATTCCTTGAAGATCATCTTGCGCCTTCGGCGATTGGCTCTGGCATCGTCTTCGGAGAAGCCGATCCACCTTTCGCCAGCGCGCGAAAGGTGGGTCCGAAGCTAGAAAGACCTTCGTTGCCTTCTGTTAATCTGCTTCATTTTCTCCTTTAATGAATCACGTTTGGCGTTTGCCTCGGCCCGAGGGAGGCGACGATTTCTTCGAAACGCGGGTCGCCGCGCAACGGATCCCAATAGGGAAGCAGTTTCAATTGACCATAGCTGAGGGGGCTTGGAGGACGGACGGCGATGGCCAGCTGTTGGCAGGCGAGATCTTTGTCGCTAGTCCAGGCAGCGATCATCGCCAGATACTTGATCATCGCCGGACCGCTGACCGCATCCTTTTCCACCGGCAGAAGCTCAACCGCGTGCCGCCCTTCGCGCAGCGCTTCTTCTTTGCGTCCAAGAGCGGCATCGATTAGACCCAGCACGCACCACGGCGGACCGAAATCTGGTTGGGCCTGAATGATCTTCTCCTGTTCAACACGCGCCGCAGTGAAAGCCGACCGCGCTTTGTCATCATCCTTCACCATTCGGGCGATAACACCTTCTACAAATGGACGATTACAAAAAACATCGTTTCCCAGATTGATTGGATCCTCGCCGGCTGCGATTAAGGCTTCTTTTGCCGCCGCGGCGTTGCGTTCGGCTAGTGCACAATCGAGCCACCAATGAGCGAGATTTAGCACCGCAGCAGGATTTGTAGTCCAAACTGAATCGATTATCTGATGCAACGGCTCGGTATCCGCTCTCGACTCGAAATTGACGGTCGCAAGTACTACTTTCGTAGCGGCGTTGTTGGGTTCGAAAGCCAATATGCGGTTCAACCATAGTTGTTGTTCAGCATAGCGCCGAAGAGTCGCGTAATTTGCTGCAACGGCGTGCAGCACTCCAAAATTGCGCGGGTCAAGATCAGCGGCGCCCTCAAGGGTTCGGATGGATTCTTGCCAGTGCCCCTGACGCCTCTGGATTAAACCAGTAAGAAACAATACCTGGGGATCATTTGGCAAAGTTTGGCGGGCGACTTTCAGCTCAGCCAGAGCAGCGTCGTAATCGAGGTGTCCCGAGTAAAGATTCCACGCGCGCGCGAGGTGCGTTTCGCCTGCATCCGGACGGAGGCGAGAAGCCGCTTGAATAGCTGCTTCCGCCAGCGCCAGACGTGACGATGTACGGTCGTGACCAAAGAAATAAAGCGCGCCATGAGCATAGGCGGCATGGCAATACGCTCGAAAGAACGACGGGTCGCGCGCAACAGCCTGGTTCAGCAAATCGATTGCCTGCACGAAATCCGCTGGCTGGTTGTCTTTCTCCGAAAGAATATCATTGGCGCGCGAATAAAGATCGAAAGCGATGATGTCGCTCGTTGCGGGACGCTCGATTTCGCTCTTCTCATTTGGCGAGAGTTTTGCATGAAGCTCATCGGCAATTGCCATTGCGATCCGACTTTGTATTGCGAAAAAGTCCGCAATATCGCCGTCATAAGTGTGCCCCCATAAACGTCGCTGGGTGCGCGCATGGACTAATTGCGCGTTGACGCGCACGCGATTGCCGGAGCGCTGCACACTTCCTTCCACCACATGGGCGACCCCGAGTTGCCTTCCGATCTTGCGCAGATTGCGCGCGGCTCCGCTCTTGTATTGCATCACGGAAGTGCGTCCGACCACCTTGAGATCAGCGATGCGGGCCATGTCGGTTAGAATTTCGTCCTGCATGCCTTGCGCAAAATAGGTGTTATTTGGATCGGAGCTGAGATTTTCAAATGGGAGCACTGCTATGCCTTTCTCCGGCTCGGGATTCAAAGGCGCATTTTGGATCCGCAGTGGATGAAAGACGAAAAGTGCAGACGCGCCGAGAATGAGAATGGCGGCGGCTGCCAGAGCGACGCGGCTGCCCCGAATCCTTTCGGGGCTTGCTTCGGCCGCACAACGTTGCAATTGCGCTGCCAATTCGTGTGGGCTGGGGCGCGCTGCTAGTTCGGCGGCGAGCATCGATTTGATCAGCAATCTCAGGTGGGAAGGAACATGGACCGCTTTCAGCTGTTCCATGGGAAGCGCATTGGATTGCTGAGCGCGGCGAATTTCCTCCACGCTATGACCGGCAAATGGCGTTTTGCTTGTAAGCGCGAACCATAGGGTGACACCCAGCGAGTAGATGTCCGAGCGCGCGTCGAGCTCAGAATGTTCAAATTGTTCCGGGCTGGCGAATGCCGGCGTACCGACAAATCTGTGCCGGATCAGCGACATCGGATCGATTTGAGCATTCAGAGCTTTGGCCAAACCGAAGTCGATGATTTTTACCAGCAGCTTCTCGTCGTTTCGATCTGTGCGGTCCGCATTGCGCCCAGCACGGCGACGCAGCGGAAACGAGCATCAAATTTGCGGGCTTTAAATCGCGGTGGATCAGGCCGCGTTTTTCGGCAGCAATCAATGCAGCGGTAACTTGCCGGGCGATGTCAATGGTAGTGCGGACACTGAGCGGCCCCGCGCGGCGAACGCGTTCCCCAAGCGTCTCGCCCTCGATCAATTCCATCGCGTAAAAGCATTGGCCTGTCTCTTCACGAATTCCGAATTGGAACACGGTGGCAATGTTCTCGTGGCGCAGCGTCGCGGCTGCGCGGGCTTCGCGCAGAAAACGTTCGCGCGCTTCGGTGCTTCGCCCGCCGACACCGACCCGGATAATCTTCACCGCAACTATGCGCTGGAGCGTGGTGTCGATGGCGCGATACGCCGCGCCCATCCCTCCATGGCCAAGTTCGTAAAGAGTTCCGTCCTCGCGGCGCTCAATCTCATAAACTCCAAAGCGCTCGTCGCCAGCAGCGGGCGCTTCCTGCGGCACAACCGCTTCCCCGCCGATCCCAAATCGCAACAAACAAACCATGCAGCCAAGTCCGCCACCGGATGTTTCCTCCAGCGGGCCGCCGCAGACTGGACACGTTGAAATCTCCTGAGCAGAGGGTTGCATTTGTTTGGGCTAGGTTGCGACCAACGCGCGACACAAGTACCGCAGTTCCTCGTCCACTTCCGCGGCTTCCACGACCGTATCGCGCACTTCCTCACGCAAAATTGAGCGATAACGCTTCCGCAATCGCGCTACATCGCTGCGCAAAGTAGCGACTGGTCGATGTGATCGCCGCGCCATCTCTTCGTATGGGACCGCCGATTCTTCTGTGGCCGCAAGATACGGCTTCAAGTAACTAAAAAGCTCCCCTTTACCCGCCAGCGCGCACTCTTGCGCAAGGCGATTCAGTGCTTGCCGCAAGAGGGACGCCGCCCACTCGCGGTCATAAACGTCGTCGGCTTGCCAATTCGTTGCTCGCGCAATTTGCGCTTCCGCCTCAGCGATTGCCTTGTCGTTCAACTTCAACAGGATCGTTCCGCCGCCGCGTTTCAACGCCTGTCCGCGATCGCGGACGTCTGCGATGAAATGTTTCAAGGCGCCAAGAAGAAAAGAACGAAACCGCCCCTTCTCTCGGTCGGCGCGCGCGTATGTGCGGGTCTCGATCAGGTCGGCGAAAAAGCCCTGAGCCAAATCCTGCGCATCCTCCGGTCCATATCCTTGCTTGCGTAAAAAGACGTACAACGGGCGCCAATAGATTTGGCACAGTTCCGAGAGCGCACTGAGTGCGTGAGCGGAAGCCGTCGCTGAATCGCCCGCTTCGAGCACCATGGTCCAACGTGTCGAGGCGAATAATTCATCGCGACTTTCCGCTTTGTCCCGCAGCGGAACCCGCGTTTTCACACTGCTAACGAGAATAGGACTAACAGCGACCTCGTGGCAAGACAGAAGTCCTCGCAATCGCCGCGAAGCGGGTCGGGGACACGCACGCTTGAAGCAGCGCTCTGCCGATTTATTTTGCCTGAAAGATCGGCAGTTGAGGTCGGTCTGATCGGATGAGGCGCGTGTTCTTTATCGTTGGCCCGACTGCAATCGGGAAATCCGAGCTGGCAGCCGACGTCGCGCGCGAAATGGGCGCGGAAATTGTCAGCGCGGATGCATTTCAGATCTATCGCGGTCTCGATCTACTCACGGCAAAACCAGATGCTTCAACGCTTGCGAAGGCTCCGCACCATCTAATCGGCACAACGCCTCTTCACGAAGAGATGAACGCGGAAAAATATCGCCGCGCTGCGTCGCGCGTTATTGATGAAATTCATTCACGCGGCAGACTCGCCATTATTGTTGGCGGCAGCGGCCTTTATATCAAAGCACTTACTCACGGCTTGGCACCCTTGCCTGAGGCTGATCCAAAGCTACGCGAAAAATTGAATGCCATGAGCTTGGACGACTTGCGCCCCCTACTTATCGAATTCGATCCCGAAGCAGCCCGAAACATCGACACAAAAAATCGCCGTCGTCTCGTACGCGCTTTGGAGATTTGTTTACTCACCGGCAAACCGGCATCGGAAGTTGTAGCCGGAGTCGGTGACTCCGGCCCGCCGGGATCACCGATCCCGGCTACAGGTGTGTTCGTCTTTAGCAACCGGGAGGAGCTTTATGCCCGAATCAATCAGCGGGTGGAGGCAATTTTCGAACATGGCGTAATCGAGGAAGTACGCGCTGCCGGGCCGGTCGGTTTGACTGCGTCGCAGATGATCGGTTTGCGCGAGATTCGTCAATTGCTCGATTGCAAGATATCGATCTCGCAATGCGTCGCCGCGATTCAGCAGGCAACCCGTCGATACGCCAAAAGACAGTTGACCTGGTTTCGACGGCAAACTAATTTTTCACCGCTGAACTTGTCGCTTCTCAGTCACAACGAAGCAAGGATTTTGCTCCGAAAGCATTTGGAGCGCCGAACGGTTTCGCAGGTTCGCGCAAGGGATGATTGAAACGCGTCCGCAAAAAACGCGGGAGCGCGCGCTCCTGATTGGCCTGGAAAAACAAGGCGTCTCGAAGTGGGACTTGCACGATTCCCTCGACGAGTTGCGCGAGTTGGCGAACTCCGCGGGCGCCGAGGTCGTCGACACTGTGACGCAAAAATTGCCGAAGCCGACTGCTCCATACTACATCGGTCGCGGCAAAGCGGAATCGATTAAAGAATCGTGTCAGGATCGACAGGTCACCTCCGTCATCTTTGATGATGAACTTTCACCCGCGCAGGGCCGAAACCTGGAAAATTTGTTCGCGCGCAAGGTTCTCGATCGAACCCAATTGATCCTCGATATTTTTGCGCAGCGCGCCCGGAGCCGGGAGGGCCGATTGCAGATCGAGCTCGCCCAGTTGCAGTATCTTTTGCCGCGCCTGACTCGGATGTGGCATCACTTGTCCCGGCAGACGGGCGGGATCGGCACACGTGGTCCGGGTGAAACGCAATTGGAAGTTGATCGCCGCCGCGTGCAGGAGCGGATCGCGCGACTTGAACGTGAGCTGGAAGCCGTGCGCAAGACGCGCGCGATACAGCGCGAGGGTCGGAAGCGACGTCAGTGGCCCGTCGCCGCTGTGGTCGGCTACACAAACGCTGGCAAATCGACGCTGCTGAATTTGCTCACCGGCGCCGATGTTGTGACCGAGGACAGGCTTTTTGCGACGCTGGATCCAACCACGCGCAGTTTCATTTTGCCTAACAAACAGCGGGTCCTTCTCACGGACACGGTTGGTTTTCTGCGAAAACTTCCGCACACGTTAATTGAATCGTTCAAGGCGACGCTCGAAGAAGTGCGTGAAGCCGACCTGCTCATTCACATTGTCGATCTTAGTCATTCGCGGGTGGATGAACAGATGGAAGCGGTAGATGGCGTGATCAAGGAGTTGGACGCTTTTGGCAAGCAAACCCTGATCGTTTTCAACAAGATCGACAACCTGCCGAATCGCGAGTTGGCGGAGTCTTACGTGAAGCGTTTTCCCGGAAGCGTCGCGATCTCCGCGCGCACGGGGGAAGGCGTTAACAAACTCGTTCAGGCTCTCGAAGAGGCGCTCAGTTCGTGGCGGTTGCGCTCCCGTTTTCGTATTTCATCGAACGAATCTGCGTTGATCGCAGAAATTCACCGAGTCGGTCACGTGCTGGAACTGCGCTATGAAGGCAGCGATGCCTTGATCCTCGCTCACGTTCCGCCGCATTTAGAACAGAAACTGGCTGATTACGCACTGCGGGGCTGACCAACTAGATCGCGGACACAGGATTCGAGGCTGGCTGCGATTTGCGACCAGCCGGTGCGATCATTGGCTGTCGATGCAAACTCGAGTGCTTCTCCGATCATCAGCTTGATCGACGCTGGCCGTGGAAGCTTTCGATGTGGCGGCAGAGCCTCAAAAGTTCCAGCGAGACCGCAGGGCACAACCGGCACGTTTGTTTCTGCAATGAGCATCCCAAGTCCGTGCTTGAAAGGCATCATCGAACCGTTGCGACTTCGTCCACCCTCCGGAAAGATGATAAAGATCGCTCTTTCTTCCTGCAATTTCCGCCGCAAATCGGCAAGCGCATGCGGACCGCAATTCTTCCGCCACATTGGCAAAGCGTTGAGCACGATTGCCGAAAAGGTGCTGGTCACATTGCTTTGAAAGAAGACGTCGCCCGCGGCAATGGGAAAGACGCGCTCGCGATGGCGGGGAGTTAGTGCTGCTCCAAGAATGAGTGCGTCGAGATGACTGCAATGATTCGCCGCGAGCACGAATGGGCCGTGCGCTGGCAGCCTTTCGCGACCGACAATCGTGAGTCGGTGCGCGATCGCGAAATAACTTCGCAGCAGTGAAAAACAAACATGATGCGCAAGGTTTTCGAGAAGTCCGCTTTCACGCCGCACGCTGCGGAAGCGTTCGGCTGGAGTTAGGCCGGTGTCACGGGCTGGTTGAAGGTTCCACGGTTCCATCAGATCTGCCATCCACCAAAAATTTGCTCCGGCTGGCCGACAGCGAAACCCACAAAATAATTGACATAGTGAAACACGGCAGGCGCGACAAGAATCAGGCTATCGAATCGATCGAGAATGCCGCCATGCCCGGGAATGAGTTTTGCAGTGTCTTTGAGGCTGAGGTCACGTTTGATCGAGGAAAGCATGAGATCGCCGAATTGTCCGACCACGCTGACAATGATGCCAAGACCCAGCAAGCAAACGGGCGTGTCGAGCGCCGTACCCAACCAGACAAAATGGGCGCCAACCGCAAAGAGTGGCGTAGTCAGCACGATTGCTCCGAGCGCGCCTCCTACCGTTTTGTTCGGACTGGTGTTGGGGACAAATTTTCGATGACCAAATAAATGGCCACAGATGTAGGCAAAAATGTCATTGAGCTCCACGGCGAAGATGATCAGCAAAAGGATCGGCCGATAGTTCCAATCGTTCGCCATGTAGCCGAGATGGCCGAGCCCGCTTCCGAAAAGAGCAAAGCCGAGCACACCCAGGCCAACGCGCTGGATATAGCCTTTCGGTTGATCGGGGATCAACCCACCAATCGCAATCAAAGCGACTGTGAGGGGAAACAGCGCAACAAAGAGTCGATACCAATTATCCAGGACCGAAAAAGTGATTAGGACAATGCCGACGACCACGATGAGACTGATCGTCCGTTCCCGAAACAGCCCGGTGATGCGGGCGTATTCCCGATAACAAAGGAAACTTAGCATGGCCACAGCCAGGATCGTCCAAAAAGCGCCTGCCAGAATGGGAACCAGGATGCAGAGTGCCAGCCAAATCCAGGACCGATAACGGTCCCAGAGTTCCTTTCTCTTATCGCTGGTGCTGTTGGCTGCCCGGGTAGCGATAAAAATCAGCAGCGGTGCTAACAGGAACAGAACGAGAGCCGTCAGGGTCAGAACAACGGTCACGTGATCGTCAAAGGCGTGACGAAATCCAAAGAGTCGTTCGCGCGTAACCTGGCTCATTTCAGCGCGTGCGCGATGCGGCTGATTCGCCGAACAACCGTGATTACGCAGCCGACAACGATCACGCCAAGTCCAAGAGTCAGGAGACCGATTCGCGAATCATCGAACGTCATCATCTGCCAGGATCGTGGCGTGATCGCCGAGTATATGCAGATTAACGTGATGACCAGCATGCGATGTTGTTTTGCCATCGGGCCGCAAAACTCGTTAGGCGCGCCGGCGATTTTGCCCGCGGCACGAACATAAGCGGTGAAGATTGCTAAAATGGTCGCGACATAACCGAGCGCCAGGTTTCCGCCCCACGCGAACCCGGCTCCGATGAAAACAGCCGCGTCCGAAATACGGTCCGGGACTTCGTTGTAGAGTTCACCGGTTTTTGATGTGCGACTGGACGCAATGGCAACCATTCCATCGAGCATATTAGCGGTCAGGCGCAATTGCGCGCCACATGCGGCGATGAGCCACAGGATTCGATAATCAGAAATCGAAGTCAGGCTGAGAGCGATTCCTGCGACTATGCACGCGCCCATTCCCGCGATCGAAATTCCATTCGGCGAAACATTTCGCGAAGCGAGCCAAGCCGTCGCTGCCTGCGCCCATTTGCGGTTTCGGGTGGCAATTGGGCGACGATCGATTTGTTCGGCCGCTGGTTGGTTCATCGCTTGGATTGAAATCCATAGCAGGCCTGGAGGATAATAACCAGATGACAACTCGCGAGCGCGTTGCTCAGCTTATGAAAGCTTGGCCGAAGGTTTACCCAACCGCGCATTGCGAGCTGGATTTTCGGAACCCGCTCCAGTTGCTTGTGGCGACAATTCTCTCCGCGCCATCCACCGATAAACGGGTCAATATGGTCACGCCTGCGCTGTTCAAGAAATATCGCACGGCGAAGGATTATGCGGATGCCCCCCAGGCCGAGTTGGAAAACGCGATCAAATCTACAGGCTTTTATCGCAATAAAGCCAAAAGCATCCGCGGTGCGATGCGCACCATCGTCGAGAAACACAACGGAAAAGTTCCCGACACCATGGAGGAGCTATACGCGTTGCCCGGCGTCGGGCGTAAGACGGCGAACGTGGTGTTGGGCAATGCCTTTCACAAGAATGAAGGCATCGTCGCGGATACGCACGTGATCCGCCTATCGCAGAGGCTTGGCCTGACGAAACACGCGGACGCCGTAAAGATCGAGCTGGACTTGATGAAGCTCGTTCCGCGCGAGCATTGGACAGATTGGAGCCACTGGCTCATCTGGCATGGCCGCCGCCGTTGCTATGCGCGTAAACCGGATTGCTCGAATTGCGAAGTCTTCCGCCTTTGCCCGAGCGGCAAAGTTTTCCTGCGCACCGGCGTCGCGAACAAGCCGGACACGAAAACTGCTTAACGCTTGCTCTCGGCGTTTTCGGCAGGCTCGACGTGACGCGAAAGACTTCCATCGCCCTCGGCTCGTTTGCGCATGCGCTGGAATTGTTTTTCGAGTTTCTTCAGCTCCTCGTCGGAAAGATTTTCGAGGTCGACAAGTTGGTTGCGTGCGCCCTTAACTGCACGGATCAGCTCGTCCAATTTGAGGTGCATTGCTTTGGCGTCACGGTTCTGTGTGTTCTGAATTAAAAAGACCATAAGGAAGGTGATGATGGTCGTTGCCGTGTTGATGATCAGTTGCCAGGTGTCGGAGAAATGAAAAGTCGGTCCCGTCAGGAGCCAAACAAGAATGACGAACACTGCGCCGGCGAATGCCCAGGCGCTGCCGAGCATAATGGAAGAACGGTGCGCGAACACGCGGAACGCATCGCTTACCACGCAAAAGAAATCCCGTTCTTGCTCGTGCCTTTTTAGTTCTCCCACCTGAGTATTATTCACAACGCTACTTAATTTTTCGCACCTGAGTCTGAGATTGCGCGCACGAATGTCCCCGGTCGCAGGGCTGACCGCCATAAAGCGGATTGATTTTCTAACTGTTTTACGGAAGACTTAGCTCCCGAATTCATGCAGCAGGTGCCCGCCTTTTCACGTCTGCAAACTGTCCCGGCTGCGCCGGTCAGTCCGTCTGGCCGCAAGTTATGGATCCTCGATTCATGGCGAGACCTGATTTTGTACGTGGGCACACCGCTGTTGCTGGTGCCGGTGTTTGCGCTGGCCCAGGCGCGCTGGAGTCCGCAAGACATTTATCTTTTCGTCGCAGCATTCGGCGCAATGGGACATCACCTGCCGGGAATGATCCGCGCCTACGGCGACCGCGCATTGTTCGAACGTTTTAAATGGCGATTCATCTTCGCGCCGCTCTTTCTTCTCGCAGTGTGCACCGCTTTCTTTTGGTGGGATCTCAAAGGAATTTTGCTGATCGTTTTCTTCTGGGGCGTTTGGCATGGACTCATGCAAACATACGGGTTCTGCCGCATTTACGACGCCAAAACGGGAACGTTCGATGCGCTGACTCGGCGGCTCGATTTCGCCATGTGCGTGATCTGGTTCGCCACTGCGGTGGCGCTTTCCCCATATCGCCTGAGCGACACGCTCGACACGTATTACATGTGCGGCGGGCCGTTTATTCCGCCAACAGTGGTGCAACTTGGACAAGGGCTGATTCTACTGTTGGCCGTCGCCGTTTCCGTCTTGTTTGTCGCGCATTTCTGCCGGCTTTGGATAATCGGCAATCGACCCAACCCCGTGAAGGTAGCTTTGCTGATCACGAGCATCGCGTTTTGGTGGTACTGCAATAATCTGGTCGCGAACATTCTGGTTGGCATCGCGCTGTTCGAAGTTTTTCACGACGTGCAATACCTCTCGCTGGTCTGGATCTACAACCGCAACCGAGTCGAAAAAGACAGCAACATCGGCGGATTCATGCGGTTTGTGTTTCGACGCAGCGGCTCGCTGATGGGACTCTATGTCGGACTCGTCTTGGCCTACGGCTCAGTTTCTTACATTAATGCGCATATCGGCATGGAGACGGTGAAACGCATCCTTACCGGTGTAGTCACTGCTTCCACGCTGCTGCATTTCTATTACGACGGGTTTATCTGGAAGGTTCGCGAACGCTCGACGCGTCAATCCCTCGGCCTCGCTGGCGGGACCGCCGACGTAACGCTTGGCGGCTTGCTTCCCAGTTGGGCGTGGCACGGCTTGAAATGGGTGGCCGTCTTCGTTTTGCCGCTCGGCGCCCTATGGTTCTGGCAATTGCACCTCGCTGTCCCCGAGGTGCAACGACAGGCGTGGGTGGTGGCGGATGTGCCAGTGGGTGCAAAACCACATTACGATTACGGCTCGTCATTGCGAAAGGAAGGCCGGTTGGAGCAAGCGGTCGAAGAGTTCAACATGGCGCTCCAGTTCGAGCCGAATCACGCTGATGCACACATGGGCCTTGCCGTTGCGTTAGTTGGGCAGGCCAAATTCGATCCGGCTGTCCCGCACGTGGAGACGGCGTTGCAGCTTCAACCGAACAACGCCGAATTCCATCTCATGTACGCTAACTTGCTCGAACGCATTGGACGCAATGATGAGGCTGCATCGCACTTCGAAGCCGGCGTGCGGCTGAAGCCAAATTCGGCAGACGCCCATTACAGTTACGCAGCGTTCCTTGCGTCGCTGGGCAAAAATGATGAATACATCAGCGAGCTTCGCCGGGTTCTCCAACTCAGACCGGATTTCCCTGACGCTGAGCTGCATCTCGCGGACGCGCTTTTTACAAAAGGCGATCTCGGGGAGGCGAAGGCGCATTATCTGGTGGTACTTCGCGTCAACCCCGATCAAACAGCTGCTTACA
>WNFS01003305.1_pt1 | contig 12222 bp, 9 predicted proteins | sample 5400141 | NCBI WGS metagenome assembly WNFS01 (sample SAMN13153358, study PRJNA577476) | soil metagenome | isolation source: 60 cm saprolite under Madrone tree | place: USA:California | collected 2016-06-14 | reverse complement strand
TCACGCTAGATGGGAAGGCTGCGCGGATTGGTACTGCGGAATTGTTGAACCCTCTAAAATTTGCAGACGCAGAAGGGTGCGAAGTTCTGCGAGGCAAGCTGATCCTAGACATCGTTGAAAGAGTGAAGCAGCGGCGCGGGCAGATTTCATCACAGCATATCGCAGCAATTGTGCAGCTTGCCAAACAGGGACAGCCCCGCAAACGGCTACAGCTTCCCGGCGGCGTTGATGTATTGAGAGAAAAGGACGCACTTATCTTTGCCTGGCGGCGGGAAAAAGCTGTCCACTGACGCGAAAAGCCGGGGTAAGCACTTAGGGAACAATTTTTGATTTCTGCTTCACGGTGATTGACTGCGTTTCCGACAGGCGAGACACTATTAATAGAAGAGAGCGGCACGAGCGCCTGCGTGGGCCACCTGGGAACCGTTTTCGAACGCCATCAGGAGTGTGCAGCGTGAGCGCAAAGCAACGATCTTCGTACTCAGCGAAACGCATTTCCGCGAGAATTGACGAGTTGGGCAAGCAGATTTCGCGCGCGTATCGCGGACGTCGCGTGGATGCAGTGGTCACAATGGATCGTGGCTATGTGTTTGCCGCGGACCTGCTGCGCAACGTTGTTTCGCCGACGGTATGCCATTTCGTGCGGGCAGAAGTTCGTGACGTGCAGCAGGGGAAAAATGCGCGGCGCGAAGTTTTTTTCGGTTCGCGTCCGGATTTGAAGGGGCGAGACGTCCTGGTCCTGGATGCGGTGATGGACAGCGGCATCACTCAGGAATTTTTGTTGCGACGCCTGGGGGAATCGCAACCGCGATCGTTGCGCCTTGCGGTGTTACTGGACAAGACGGCGGGGCGGCGCGTGGCCCTGGAGCCGGATTACTTTGGCTTCCAAACGGCATCTAACCATATGTGGGTTGGATACGGCCTGGCGGATGCCAGGGGCGAACGGCGGAATGAACACGGACTGACGCAAGGCAAACCGTGGCCGCGGAAGGCGAAAACGGCGTCTAATAGCGAGGCGTCCAATAATGAGAAGAAGCGCAGCGGGCGATAGAGCGGCTCAGGAATTTTTCGGCGGGGAATTTATAACGCAATTATCGGAATCAAGCGAGTGAGGCAATCGTGAATCCCAGTTCGACAGCAAAAACAATTTTATTTTGGCTATCCATCGTGTTGCTTGGCGTAATGCTCTGGAGGCTGGTCTCGGCAAACGGGCAGGCGGCGCGCGAAGATACGCCCAGCTACAGCGAGTTCATGGCGCACGTGGAGCAGGGCGACGTCAAGGAAGTAACCATGTACCTGGCGCCGAACAGCTACGAGATGCAGGGCGAGTATGTGAAGCCCGCCAACAAGAAATTCCGCACGACAATTTTCAAAGAGGATGCGCCAAACCTGACCAAACAACTTCGCGACAAGCAGGTGGCGATCAATGTGAAGGAAGTGCGCAGCGGCGATTGGCTGATCATTCTGTTAAATGCGCTGCCGTTGCTGCTGCTGGTGGGTTTCTGCCTGTTCCTGATGCGGCAAATGCAGGCGGGCGGAAACAAAGCGTTGAGTTTTGGAAAATCGCGGGCGCGCTTGCTTTCCGCGCAACAGAAAAAAGTTACGTTCAAGGATGTTGCGGGAACCGACGAAGCCAAGGAAGAGCTGCAGGAAATTATTGAGTTTTTGAAAGACCCGCAAAAGTTTCAGAAGCTGGGCGGACGTATTCCCAAGGGCGTGCTGCTGGTCGGGCCTCCGGGAACGGGCAAAACTTTGTTGGCGCGAGCGATTGCCGGCGAAGCCAATGTGCCGTTCTTCTCCATCTCCGGTTCGGATTTCGTGGAAATGTTTGTCGGGGTCGGCGCCAGCCGCGTCCGCGACCTTTTCGAGCAGGGCAAGAAGAACGCCCCGTGCATCATCTTCATCGACGAAATTGACGCTGTCGGCCGCCACCGCGGCGCCGGCCTTGGCGGTGGCCACGACGAGCGCGAACAAACTCTGAACGCGCTGCTCGTTGAAATGGATGGCTTCGAATCGAATGAAGGCGTCATCCTGATCGCCGCTACCAACCGTCCCGACGTTCTCGACCCCGCGCTTCTCCGTCCCGGCCGCTTCGACCGCCGCGTCGTCGTCGCGCGTCCCGACGTCAAGGGCCGGGAAGAAATTCTCCGCGTGCACACGCGCAAAGTGCCCATTGCCGATGACGTCGATTTGTCCGTTATCGCGCGCGGCACGCCGGGCTTCTCCGGCGCGGACCTCGCTAACCTCGTCAATGAAGCGGCGCTTTGGGCCGCGCGACAGAACCGCAAGGCCGTCATGATGGTCGACTTCGAGATGTCCAAGGACAAAGTCCTGATGGGCGTCGAACGCAAGTCCATGATCCTCTCCGACGAAGAGAAGAAGAACACCGCCTATCATGAGGCCGGCCACGCGCTCGTCGCTGCGATGACCCCGCGCGCCGATCCCGTCCACAAGGTCACCATTATTCCGCGCGGCATGGCTCTCGGCCTCACCATGCAGTTGCCCGAAGACGATAAGCACACCTACACTCGCGAATATCTCGAAGCGATGCTGGCCGTGTTGATGGGCGGGCGCTCCGCGGAAGAGATTTTCCTGGGTCACATTACCACCGGCGCCGGCAATGACATCGAGCGCGCCACCGACCTCGCTCGCAACATGGTCTGCGAATGGGGCATGAGCGAGCTCGGCCCGTTGGCCTACGGCAAGAAAGATGAAGCCATTTTCCTCGGCCGCGAAATCGCCCAGCATCGCGACTACTCCGAAGACACCGCCATTCAAATCGACAAGGAAGTGAAGCGCATCGTCAATGAAGGATACGAAAACGCAAAGAAACTCCTTTTGAACAATCGGGATAAGCTCGAACGCATCGCGCAGGCCTTGCTGGTGCGCGAAGTCATCGACGCTAACGAAGTAAAGTTACTGATGGAAGGCAAGCCGCTGCCAGATAAGCCGCGCACGCCTCCCACGCCGCCGCAGGTCGCTCCCGGGACAGATCCAAAAGTTGTCCGTCCCGAGCTGCGTCCTGCTCCTGGCTTCACCCGAGGCGAAAATCCCGCCAAAGCCTAAGCAATCTTTGTCGCACTTCTTGTAGGGGCGCAGCACTGCTGCGCCCTTCTTTTTTCAAGCAGAGGGCGTAGAATAGGCCCATGGGGAACCGCAGCGGCGAAAATCTTCACGTCACCTGCCCGTGCTGTCAGGCCAAGCTGACCGTGGATCCCACTCTCGGCGCAGTGCTCTCGCACGAGGCGCCGCCCAAGGCCGGGCCGAATGTCGATTTGACGGACGCGGCTGGCATCCTTGCAGAACAAAACCGCCAGCGCGAAGATAAGTTCCAAGATTCCTGGTTCCAGGAATCGAATAAAGAAGACATCCTCACCAAGAAATTCGAAGAAGCCATGAAGAAAGCAAAGGACGCTCCCGTCGAAAAGCCCATCCGCGATTTCGACCTCGATTGACTTTCTTATATTTGTTTTCAGCTCTCCCGCTTCTGTAGCGCGGGGTTTTAACCTCCCGTGGATTTTCCCTCTGCGCTAAACTGCATCCGACCAATGACCAAGAGAAAGCATTTTCAACTTAAACTGCCCTCGCGAACCCTCTGTCTCGGCCAGCGCACCCTCATCATGGGCGTCCTCAATGTCACGCCCGACAGCTTTTCCGACGGTGGCAAATTCCTCGACCCGCGACGCGCCGTCGAACATGCGCTCGCCATGGAGAGCGCCGGCGCCGATCTTCTCGATATCGGCGGCGAATCCACGCGCCCGGGTTCGAGTGGCACTCCCGCCGAAGAAGAACTGGCACGCATCCTGCCCGTGCTGAAGGGTTTGCAAAGTCGCCTGAAGATCCCCATCTCCATCGACACGCAAAAAGCGGAAGTCGCGGAAGCCGCCATCGCCGCGGGCGCCGAAATCATCAACGACATTTCGGGGCTGAAAAGTGATCCGCGAATCGCCGAAGTCGCCGCTCGCCACTGCGTCCCGCTGATCCTCATGCACATGCATGGCAGACCGCGCAGCATGCAAAAAGGCCCCTTCGCCAGAAATGTCGTCAAAGATGTCACCCGAGGGTTGCGCGCATCCGTGGCATTGGCGCGCAAAGCCGGTGTCTCCAAGTCGCAGCTCATCCTCGACCCCGGCATCGGCTTCGGCAAAAGCTTCTCGCAGAATTACGAATTACTCACGAAACTGCCCGAACTCGCGAAACTGGAGTTTCCGCTGATGGTCGGCACTTCGCGCAAAGCCTTCCTCGGCGCCACGTTAGCCAGAAACGGAACGCTGGCAGCGCCGGAGGAGCGCATCTGGGGCACCGCCGCCACGGTCACCGCCAGTATCCTCGGAGGAGCTCACATCATCCGCGTCCACGACGTCTCCGAAATGGTGCAAGTCGCGCGCATTGCTGATTGCCTCCTCGATCCCCGATCCCGTCCGAGCAATTAACTTCTAGCTGCGCGTTGTCACGTTTCGCGGGGCGCAGGAAAGAGTCGTCTCAGTAACGCATGCGTGGGCCAGTACAACACGGCGACCAGAACGACGAGTGTCACACCGAGATGCACCGGCGCGGGGCCCCACGCGCGGTGGAGCAGGGGATCGCGATACGCATAGTTTAGGTTGAGCGCCGCCGGCATAAATCGCGACAAGATCAGCAGTCCCGCCGCAATCCCCGACTGTGTCGCCAACCCGCGCTGGTCATATCTCACCCTTCGCAGCCCCCACAGCAGCGCGATGGGCAGTCCGATGTGGAAGAGCGAAAGCAACCGCACCGCTAGTGGATAGCGCGCGTCCCACATGTACTCCGTTCCGCCCACGAGGTAATGTCCAGTGGCCAGCTTCCAGCCCGCATCCAGGCACCAGAGGACTCCAGGCACGAGTAGGCTCACCGCTTGGCTGGAAATCAGCAAAGGACTGCCCCACCAAAAGCCTGCGCAAGCAAGGATGACCGCCAGATCGCACAAGTGCAGCAAATTGGCCCAACCCCATACTCGTACGTAGGCCGGAAGCCAAACGATCATCCAGGTCAGCGCGACCCAGCGAAGCACAGGAAATGGCCTTGTATCTCGCGGCATCCGCACTTCCCTCTTTGCAAGGCTGGCCCAGCCTACCACGCACGCTGTTCTCCGCCCACGCTACGCGGGAACCGCCGCTCAAACTGTGGCCGCCAGGACGCGCCCTTTTTACACACTGGCGGGCCCGTGTGTGGGATGCTTGGCGTAAGCCATGCATCCTCAGCTACATGGCAAGCACATCTTACCCCCAAGATTGGCAACCGAGATGCGCTGCGTATCTCCGGAGCATGAGGCGCCATCCAACGGAACAGGAGTTGTGGCGATGTTAGCTAGAAAGATTCTCCACCGGCTTCTGCCTTTCTGCACGGCCCTCCTGGTCGCTGCCCTCGGGGCCGGTGTCTTGATCGGCTATCGCGTCTGGCCAAGGGAACTCCGTGTCACGCTGCAACCTCGTTTCCCCGCCGTCGTAATGGAAGGGAATCGGTTGATTCTGGCGTTTTCGCCTGATGTCGCTTCCGCGAAAATAGCCACGTTCAACGATCAACTCGAAGCCTTCTTGCATTTTGAATATTTGCGCGGGCGGGAAGGAGGCCGAGCCTCGCAAATATTGCTCACAGCCACTCATACGGCGAGCGGCCCGTCTTACGAGATTTTCGTAGTCGTCGAAAACGATCTGCTCACAGCCATCCCGCGCCTCGGCGAAATGGAAAGCCGTGGCCTGATTGCTCACTACGAATTAAACGCTTGGACGAAGAAAGACCTGGCCTATTTTCAGCAACAGAGCAACACGTTCGAGGCCGCTTATAATGTGCCGACCGCAAGAAAACTGGAAACGCTCACTTCCTTTCAACTCTTCCCTGCTCTCGCCCAATTCCTGATCTTCAAGTCTCAAACCGATAGCCGCGTCGCTGGAGAGAGCGAGGCCGCGCCGCGTCCGTTGAGCCTTGAACGAGCAAACCAATTGGCCGCCGATATTCTCGATGTCGCCTACTTTTATTCGCTCCCGCTTGACTACTTCCTCGGCGTGGGCGCCATGGAAAACAATTACATGGATGCGAACGGCGACCTCAGCCATGCCGTCTGGAAAAAACGCGCGCGAAGGGACGACATCGTTCTCCGCCGCTCTCGCAGGCGCGTCCTGGTGAGCGACTACTCCATCGGAACATGGCAAATCTCGCGCGAGACGCTGCGTTACGCGCATCTGCTTTATCTGAAGGACACGCGCAATTACGAACTTCTTCCTGCGCGTCTCCGGCCTCCAGAAAAATTGGACTTGAATTCGTTGAATGACCAAGTGCTGACGACCTATGCTGGTCTGCTGCTGCGGGACTTGCTCGACCATTTTGGGGGCGACGTTGACAAGGCTATCGGTGCCTACAACGGCGGTGTCCGCAGCCCCAATCCCGCTTACACCTCCGGCGTAAAAACCGTTGCCGAATATGCCAGGCGCGTGATCGAGCACTCCACCGCTCTGGACGGCCAAGCTCCGGTTGAAACAAAGCCTGCCCAAGCGCAGCCTCTCACGGTTAACGGGCGTGACGTGCGACCGTGGTGGACCGAGCCTTAAACGCTTCTATTTTTCTGCCCAGCTCTGGCGTCCTGTGGCGATTATTGGTTCGCTCCCATCGCGGCGCCTGTTCTTCTCCATTGCCTCTTCAATTTCTCTAGTCAGCTCATAACCATCTGAGGTAAAATGCAATTTCGGATCGGCGATTCTTCGCCATTCGAACTTCTGGTGCGGCCGCAGGGCGCGTTCCGCGCCAAGGACTAGAACATGTTTGACCTTCTCTAATTTTCCCGTTTGGTTGATCCGCCGCTAGTGCGGATTTGATTCTCTTTCTCCTCTCTACCACAGTATTGTTGAAGCAGCGCCGGCGCGTCTGATTTCATTTTTCGCGCTCGCGCAGAAGGCGCAGGTTTTTGTGGCTTTGGAACAAGCTGTCATCGCCCCGCCGTCGGCGTCGCTCTGGAGCTCCATCCGCGAATCCATCCGCGGCTCGCGCCAGGACTTCACCACCGGCAGCCTGAATCGCGCGATTCTTCTCCTGGCCATCCCCATGGTCCTGGAAATGGTGCTCGAATCCCTCTTCGCCGTCGTCGACGTCTTCTGGGTTGGCCGGCTGGGCGCCGACGCGGTCGCCACCGTCGGCATTACCGAATCGCTGCTCAGCCTCGTCTTCGCCGTGGGCCTCGGCTTGAGCCTCTCCACCACGGCCATGGTGTCGCGCCGCATTGGCGAAAAAGACCCCGCCGGCGCCGCTGTAGCGGGCGTCCAAGCCATCGTTATCGGCCTGGCGGTCTCAGTGCTGATGTGCTTACCCTGTGTGTTCTTTGCGCCCAACCTGCTGCGCCTCATGGGCGCCTCGCCGCAAATCATCGCCGTCGGTTCGGGGTATGCCCGCATCGCCCTCGGCGGTGGCGGCGCAATTTTGATGCTCTTCCTGAACAACGCCATCTTCCGCGGCGCAGGGGACGCTGCCATTGCCATGCGCCTGCTGTGGGTCTCGAACATCATCAACCTCATTCTCGACCCCTGCCTGATTTTCGGTGTGGGCCCTTTCCCCAAGCTCGGCGTCACCGGCGCAGCCCTCGCCACCTTCACCGGGCGCAGCATCGGCGTGCTCTATCAGTTCTATCGGCTGCTCCGCGGCACCGAGCGCATTCGAATTCTTCGACAGCAGATTCACATCAATCTCCGCGTTCTGCTGCGCCTGCTCCGCGTCTCGCTCACTGGCATCCTACAATTCGCCATTGCCCACACCAGTTGGATCGGCCTGGTTCGCATCGTCAGTGTTTTCGGCTCCGCGGCGCTCGCCGGCTACACCATCGCCATCCGCATCGTCGTTTTCATCATCCTGCCGAGCTGGGGACTCAGCAACGCCGCCGCCACGCTGGTCGGCCAGAATCTCGGGGCCAAGCAGCCCGAGCGCGCTGAAACCTCCGTCTGGCGCACCGGCCTTTACAACATGCTCTTCCTCGGCGCCGTCGGCATCTTCTTCGTCCTCTTCGCCGAGCCGGTCGTGCGCCTCTTCACCCATGACCCGCTCGTCGTGCCGCTGGCCGCTTCCTGCCTGCGCATCATCAGCTACGGAAACATCGGCTACGCCTACGGCATGGTCATGCTCCAAGCTTTCAACGGCGCCGGCGACACCGTGACGCCCACCATCGTCCATTTCTTCGGCTTCTGGCTTCTGGAGATTCCCCTCGCCTACTTTTTGGCGATCACCGTCGGCTTGCGCTCCAACGGCGTATACATTTCCATCGTCGTGGCAGAATGCGCGATCGCCGCGGCCGGCATCCTCCTCTTCCGCCGTGGTCGCTGGAAGCGCCAGCAGATTTAGGGTCACGTCATTCTTGGACCCTTCCTGCGATGCCGAATGAAGCCGATTGTGCGACTATCTAGGATGCTTCTGAGAAACTCGAATTTGTCGTTCACAGCGCATTCCGCTCCTGGATTTTGCGAATGAGCACTTCTCTACGCGTCATGAAATTTGGCGGCACCTCCGTGGGAGATGCAGACTGCGTGCGCCGCGCTGCCGCAATTGTTCAGTCTGCTGCCGCTCAAGGGGCTGTGGTGGTCGTCGTTTCGGCCATGAGCGGAGTCACAAACCGCTTAGTCCAGGCCGCTCATGACGCCGAGGCAGGCGAACAAGAACTATTTTCTAAGCTCGTCGGCGAGCTGCGCATGCAACACACAACAGCTCTCGAAGCTCTGGTCAGCGACCCGCAAAGACGCTCCAAGATCGCGGAAGTCTGTCGGGAAATCCTGGAGGAATCGGACCGGCTCCTTCGTGGAACGTCTCTGATTCATGAGTTGACGCCGCGCGCGCTCGACGCCATCTCCGGAATCGGCGAGCGTCTCTCGGCTCTTCTTGTTGCAGGCGCGATCTGCGAGCTCGGCCTGCGCAGCGTCGCTGTTTCCGCCACCGAGGTGATTGTCACCGATCCACATCACGGCCGCGCGGAGCCGCTGATGACGCCAACGCGGGCGCGCGCTGAAGCACGTTTGCGTCCGCTTCTTGACCAGGGCATTGTCCCCGTCGTCACCGGTTTCATCGCCGCGACTCCCGAGGGCATTCAGACCACGCTCGGGCGCGGGGGCTCGGACTATTCGGCCACCATTCTCGGCGCTGCGCTCGGCGCGCAAGAGACGGTGATCTGGACGGATGTGGACGGGGTAAAAACGGCGGACCCGCGCCTGGTTCCTGAGGCTCGCACGCTTCCCGAGATTTCTTACAACGAGGCGGCCGAACTCGCTTACTTTGGCGCGAAGGTGTTGCACCCCAACACCCTGCGGCCTGTAACTGCGGCAGGCGTTCCTGTCTGGATTCGCAATAGTTTTTCCCCGGAGAAGCCCGGCACGAAAATCACCGCGAAAGGAATGCCCACCGGCGGGGGCGTCAAGGCGCTTACAGCGATTCGTGATGTCACCCTGGTTACTGTCGGCGGGCCGGGCATTGTCGGACTTCCCGATGTTCTGGCCCGCTCCTTTGCCGCGACCGCGGAAACACGCGCGAATGTCTTTCTCGTTTCCCAGTCCTCTTCGCAGAATGACATCTGTTTTGTAATCTCTTCCGCCGACGAAAAGCGCACCTTGACGGCTCTCCGAAATGCATTTGCGCCCGAAATCGCCGAGCAAACTGTCGAACACGTATCCGCGAATCCCAATGTCGCTGTCGTTGCCGTCGTGGGAGAAAACATGCGGGGCATTCCGGGAATTGCAGGCCGCACCTTTGGCGCCCTCGGCCGCGAAGGTGTAAACATCATCGCCATCGCCCAGGGCTCCTCGGAGTACAACATCTCTTTAGTCGTCGAGCAGAACTCCACGCAACGCGCTCTCGCCGCCCTGCACGCGGAATTTCGTCTCCATGAAGCTTCCTAAGACGCGCCAGCTCATTTACCCCGGCCGCTCGGGGCTGCTTTATAGTTCTTGCATTTGCAATCGGGGAAGTTGCAGGGCTTTGGGAGCTTCACCGGTTTCACCTTAAAGTACATCCGCGCGTGAATGCTCTTTGGATGGCCACATTGGCATGGGCGCTTTCGAGTGCTCTTCATGGTCGCAGCGTATTCTCCTCTCGAGTGCGGCAAACCTTTGTAGTGTGGCACAGCCAATCCCGACTGCGCGCTTTTTTCAGTGGAGTAAGTACGGGGGGGCACTTTACCGCTATTTCTCGAGAGCTACTCTCAATTCTCCTCAGCCGCCCGCTCGCACCCCAGTGCGCTATAATCCGCCCGCTCGATCGCCAAGCCCTGAATGGGCCGGGCAATTCTTCCGCAGGAGTAAGTCTCAATGCGTGTCGGTCTGCTTCTCGTTATTTCGTTGTTTGTTTGCTTCCTCACGTCGTCTTCTCCCGTGGCTGCGCAGCTCCCGCCTGTGCAAACGGATCCCCTGAGCAAGCAAGTGATTGGCATTCAGGGGGCGAACGCGTGCTCGGCGACCGAGGCATCCTCCTGTGCGGAAGTAGCGTCGAAAATTCTGCCTCAGGTGATGGGCCCCTCCCCGATGGAAGGAAATCTTCGCCGGCTTACCGACGAAATTGGCGGGCGCGTTACCGGCACGCCACAAATGGCCAAGGCCGTCGAGTGGGCTCTGGCCGCCTTCCGCGCAGCCGGTATCGAAGTGCATACGGAAAAATACGTGCTGCCGGTAACGTGGAGCGAGGGCAAAACTCATTTGGAACTTCTCGGGCCAGTGAAATTTCCCGTGCGCCTCGTGTCCACGGGCTGGTCGCCACCGGTGCCCGCAGGCGGCATCGAAGCCAATCTCCTGGATGTAGCCTACGGCACGCCGGACGACTTCGCGCGCGCGGGCCCCGGCATCAAGGGCGCGATTCTGCTCGTGCACAGCGACATTGGCTCAACGTGGGCGGACCTTTTCAACGAGTATTTGCGCCCGCCGGACATTATTTCCAGCGCCGTCAAGGGTGGCGCGAGCGCGATTTTCTGGATGGGCGCGCGCGAGCGGCTGCTTCTCTATCGACATACCAATTCGCTGAACGGCGAGATCGACAAAATCCCGCAAGCCGTCGTGGCGCGCGAGGACGCCATGCGCCTGGCGCGCACCGTCGCAGTGTATCCCGGCAAAGTGCGCGTTCATTTTGATATGCCGAACAAAGCCGGCGGCCCCATCGGGCAGGAAAACGCCGTCGGCGAAATTCGCGGCCGCGAGAAGCCCGAGGAGAGCGTGATCCTCGGCGCGCACCTCGATTCGTGGGAATTCGGCACCGGCGCACTGGACAATGGCTGCAACGCAGCGATGGTGATCGAAGCGGCTCGAGCCATCAAGGCCACCGGCCTGCTGCCGCGCCGCACGATCCGCTTCGTGCTCTTCAGCGGCGAAGAGCAGGGCACGGTTGGCTCCTACGAATACGTGAAGGCGCACCGCGCGGAGCTGGACAAGATTCGCGCCATGGTCACCTTCGATGCCGGCATCGGCCGCGTCACCGGCTATTCGCTCGGCGGTCGCCGAGACATCGAAACGGGCATCCGCGAAGTGCTGAAGCCGCTCGAATCCTGGGACGCCAACAACCACACTTACGACGCATCGTTTGGTACTGACAACTTTGATTTTCTCCTTGAAGGCGTTCCCACGCTTGTGGCCAACCAGGAAGAGGCCAACTACCTGCCGAATTATCACGCCGCTTCCGACACCCTGGATAAAGTGGACATCCGCGAGCTCAAGCTCCACGCTGCGCTCGCCGCGCTTACCGCCTGGGGCATCGCTGACCGCGCCGAGCCGCTCGGCAAACGCTTGTCGCGCGCGGAGCTCGACGTGCTGGTGAAAGAAACCGGCCTCGATCAGCAACTGAAGCTGCTCGGCTACTGGGATGCGTGGCAATCCGGCGCCCGCGGCCGCAAGCCTTAAGAAAGACGAATTAGCCGCCGAGACGGAGAGAACTCGAAGATCGGAAGGTATCTTGCAGGAGCGTAATTTCGCACCCTGAGCTAATCGAAAACGCATCTCTTCGTCCACACACCGCGTCTCGCATAGCGCTTCCCGGTATACTTAAGACGTGGCGCAATTACCGAATCCACAGACTGACCGCAAGGTCGCACGCATCCTCGCGGTGGATTATGGCCGCGCACGCATCGGCCTGGCGATCGCGGATGCAGGCGCGGGGTTGCCGCAGCCGCTGGCAGTGCTGGCGCGCATCAATCGCAACGAGGATAGGCGCCGTCTGCGCGAGCTGGTCCGCGAGCACAGCGTGAAGCAGATTGTGGTG
>WNFS01006863.1_pt1 | contig 12225 bp, 10 predicted proteins | sample 5400141 | NCBI WGS metagenome assembly WNFS01 (sample SAMN13153358, study PRJNA577476) | soil metagenome | isolation source: 60 cm saprolite under Madrone tree | place: USA:California | collected 2016-06-14 | reverse complement strand
GATTATGCTCGAACATAGACCGATATCGGCGATGCCCCTTTCCACCTCGTCCACAACGGATCGGCTCGACCGCTCTCCCAGATCGACCATTATTTCGGGATGGGACGGCAGAAAAGTGCCGAGGTCGTCCGGAAGGAATTGGACAATCGCGCCCAAGTTGGCCCGCAGCCGTACGAACCCACGGACGCCGCGTGCATATTCCTTCAGTTCGACGCCGATGCTTTCGATGTTCTCCAGCATCCTTCGGGAATATCGCAGAACCGTTTCCCCGGCGGAGGTCAGCGTCATTCCGTTTGCGCCCCGATAAAACAACTCGGCTTTGACCGCGTTCTCCAGGTCGGCGAGCCGCTTGCTCACGGCCGATGGAGCGATCGCCTCCCTCTTCGCTGCTCTCGTGAGAGTTCCTTCCTCGCAAATGGCGACGAACAACTGCAATGTAAGAATGTCGAGATCGCGCAGTGAGCGCCTGTCCATCGTTTCCTCCTTTGCCGGTCGTCGTGCCGCCGGACCGGTGCCAGCTTCAGATGGGCTTCTGAAAAAACGAGAGAATCGAGCCGGTTCCCCGTCTTGGTCCCTTCCCAGCAGCCTATTCCCTAGAGGCTCAGAGGAAAATAAGGCTTGAATTCCTTTCTTTCGGGATACTAAACTCCGGAATGAACGAGATAACTGGCCTTCCCGTGTTCGTTCAGGTGGCGGAGATGCAGAGCTTCGTCGCGGCGGGGCGCATTTTTGGCATCTCCGCGTCGGCGGTCGGAAAAAGCATTGCACGCTTGGAGGAGCGTCTTGGAGTTCGGCTCTTCCACCGCAGCACTCGCAGCATGCGGCTGACCCAGGAGGGCCTGATCTTTCTCGACCGCTGCCGACGGATCCTAAGCGAACTCAAATCCGCCGAACTCGAACTATTGGGAGCAATCGAACTGCCTCGTGGCCGATTGCGCGTGAGTCTTCCGCTCGCCAGCGGGCTGTTATTGCCTCTGATCTGCGACTTCATGGAACAATATTCGGACGTCGAGTTGGATTTGAATTTCACGAACCGGAACGTCGACTTGATCGAAGAAGGATTTGACTTGGCAATTCGCGTGGGGGCTCTCGACGACTCTCGTCTCATGGCACGGCGGTGCACGGCGTTTCGCCTGATCTTGGTGGCTTCTCCAGAATACATCGCTCGGCGTGGACGCCCGAATAAGGCTTCAGATCTGTCCAACCACGACTGTCTTCACTTCCGGTTCGTCAGGAGCGGGAAGGTCTTCAAATGGCCCATTTCCACAGTTCCGGGAGCACCCGATATCCGGCTGCCGACCCGCCTGACCACGAATGAAAACATGATGCTCATACAGGCGGCGAAGCGAGGCCTGGGCATCGCGTGCGTTCCCGACTTCACCGTTCGAGAGGCACTCGCTTCCGGAACGCTTTGTACATTCCTCGAACGAGAGGTCAGCCAGGAAATCGTCTGGTGGGCAGTCTGGCCCGCAAGTCCACACACGTCACCGAAGCTGAGCGTCTTCGTCGATTTCCTCTCCCAGCGGCTCCAGAACACAAGCGACCATCGCAATGCGCTCGTTTGACGGCAATTAGTGACGGAGCCTTCAGGCGCCCCCTCTCTTCGCTTCGATCGCTGCTTGCAAATATTCGGCTATCTGGCGCGCACCTCGCGGCATGACAAAGATCACCAATAATATCAGGACTCCGAATACGGCTCCCGACAGCCCCTTCGAAATGCTTTCCGCAACATTCGGGACGAACACGATGAACGCGGAGCCGGCGATCGATCCGGGAAGCCATCCTACGCCGCCGACGACCATTCCTAAGAAGAGCGCGATCGACAGTTGGAACGTATATCCATCCGGTGCGACGAACTGAACCGCAATTGCTCCCAAGGCGCCAGCTATCCCGGTGATGGCCGCGCTGATTCCGAAGGCAAGAGTCTTGTAGAGAGCGATATCGATTCCCATAGCCGAAGCGGCTATTTCATTGTCTCGTATCGCCATCATCGCGCGACCGGTCCGGCTGCTCAGAAGGTTCGTGGCTGCAGCATAGATGGCAAGGCTGAACGCCAGCGTTAGATAATAGAGCCAGGTATCCGGTGAGATCGGGAGACCGAGCGGCGCGTCCGGCTTCGACGTCACCAATCCTTGAACTCCCCCAGTCCAGGGTTCGAAGTAGCCGAGCTTTAGAAGTTGTGGCATCGCCGTTGCCAACGCAAAAGTCGCCAGAGCGAGGTACACTCCGCTGAGCCTCAAGGCGGGCAATCCGAACAGGAACCCGGTCACGAAGCAGACCGCCGCCGCAATCGGCAACGTCAATAGATAATTTACGCCTCCGTGTTCCACAAGAACCGCGGAGGTATAAGCTCCAATAGCGAAGAACGCGCTCTGACCAAGAGAGAACTGCCCGCTGCCCCCAGTAAGAATGTTGAGAGCCAAGATAGCGGCGGCGTAGACCAGCAGCATCGTGATCTGGAAGGTCACGAAGTTCGTAGCGGCCAGAGGAACGAGAGCGAGAATCAGAAGAAAGAGTACGGATGACGTTTGACGAACGATTCCGGATCTCTTGCCGGTCTTAGTGCTTGTCAACGTCGCGTCTGTCTCGGGAATTGTCGTCATGCTACACCCGCTCCACAACATTTCGCCCGAGGAGACCGTCTGGTCTGAACCGAAGCACCAAGATGATCAGCGCAAGCGCTATCGGCAACTTCAGTTCGTTGCCAGCGCCGGGGACATAGGTGCCGATCAAGTTCTCGAAAACTCCAACAAGGAGCCCGCCCAAAACGGCTCCGGCGGGACTCGACAGTCCTCCTAAGACAGCTCCAGCAAAACCGTAGACCAAGATGCCGCCCATCATGTTCGGCTCGAGGAAGACGACAGGGGCGATCAACATCCCCGCCACCGCGCCGATGCTACTTGCCAGACCCCAACCGATCGCCACCATCCAACCGACGTTGATGCCAACAAGCCTGGCAGATTCCGGGTTCGAAACTGCCGCTCGCATCGCGAGACCGATCTTGGTGAATCCCAAGAAACAATAGAGGAACGCAAGGAGCAGGCCCGTTACGCCTATCATCCCGGCCTCGTGTGAGTTGACCAGTTCGCTGCCCAGGAACTGGGACGATCCAAACGGAGACGGGAATTCCTTGATGGTGAAGTCCCACGTCATTCCCGCGACACTGTTTACGATCGCAAACAACGCGATGAATCCGGCGACGTTGGTAAGTATCGACGCATTCGCCAGCCGGCGGAACAGCCCGCGTTCGATAGCGACTCCCGCTCCGAAAGAGATCGTCACCGTGAGAATGAAGGCCGGCCAATAGGGAACTCCCCATCGCATGAGCTGCCATGCGACGAACGTCGAGAAGGTCGCCATCTCCCCTTGGGCGAAGTTTAGATGATCGATGGCCTGATAGATCATAACCACCGACAGCGCCATGCAGGCATAGATCGAACCGGTCGCAATGCCAGCGAGAATTTGGTTGGTAAGTAGCTCCATCGCGCGATCCTCAGTACCCAAGGTACGACTTGCGTATATCCTCGTTGTTCGAAATGTCCGCCGCCGGCCCAGACATTACAATTCGTCCGGTCTCGATCACGTATGCGTCGCTCGCCAACTCCAGTGCAAGTTCGGCATTCTGCTCGACGACCATAATGGTCACCCTATCCTCACGGTTGATTTTTGCGAGGATTCCGAAGAGATCACGTACGATCAAAGGCGCTAGACCAAACGACGGCTCGTCAAGCAACATGAGGCGAGGACGAAGCATGAGAGCACGAGCCACGGCGAGCATCTGCTGCTCTCCTCCGGAAAGTGTGCCTGCCTGCTGGCTTCGCCGTTCCTTGAGCTTCGGAAAGTGCACGTACATCCGATCGATATCGCCGGTGACGGCCCTGTCGTCGTTCCGGCTAATTGCGCCGAGACGGAGATTTTCGTCGACCGTCATCCGCGTGAAGGTCCCGCGCCCTTGGGGGACATGCGCAATGCCGAGCCTCACCAGGTTCTCCGTCGACCGCGCACTCAACTCTATCCCGTCGAAGCGGATGGCACCCGTAAAGCGAATCATGTTGCAGATCGATCGCAACGTCGTTGTTTTTCCGGCTCCGTTGGCCCCCAAAAGCGTTGTTACGCTACCCTCGCGCAAAGAAAAGTCTATGCCGTGAAGTGCCTGCACTTGACCGTAATATGCGCGCAGTTCGCGAACTTCGAGGATATTACTCACGAGGCCTTGCTCCCGAGATAGGCCTTGATCACGTTCTCATCGGATTGAATGTACGCGGGAGTTCCTTCGGAGAGCTTCTCACCGAAGTTCAGCGCTACGACTCTATCGGCTATGGACATCACCAGGCCCATGTGATGCTCGACCAGCAGTATGGTGATGCCAAGTTGGTCGCGTATTCGGACAATCAGGCTGCCGAGCGCGAAAACTTCTTCATGATTCAAGCCTCCCGCCGGCTCGTCCAAAAGGAGGATCTTTGGCCTCATGGCCAACGCTCGTCCGAGTTCAACTCGCTTCTGCGTACCGAAGGGGAGACTCGCGACCGGCAGGTCCTCAACTTGCCGCAGATCGAGAAACTCGCAAATCTCGAGTGCGACTTCGTCGAGACGTTCTTCGGTGCGACGACGGCGAGAAAGCCTGATCATGTCGCTTATGGCGTCGCCACTTGTAATCGAGTGGCCGCCTATGCGGATGTTGTCGCGGACAGAAAGGGTCGAAAAGAGCGCCACATTCTGAAATGTTCTGCCGATACCCATTGCCGCTATGCGATGCTGCGGTTGCTTCAAAATGCTACGGTTCTCGAGCAGGATGTCCCCTCGGCTCGGCCGGTAGATTCGGCTCAGACAATTGAACAGCGTCGTCTTTCCCGCGCCATTCGGTCCGATCAGCCCGACGATGTCTCCGCGAGGAACGTTGAACGAGACGTTCTTTAGTGCGGCGATCCCGCCGAACTCGATTCCGACGTTCCGCACCACAAGCAGCGGCTTTTCCTCCCGCGCTTCCGACGCAGAGCACGCCGGCTTGTCCGACATCCAATTGCCTGGCGGCCTCAACATCGATTCGTTACCTCCGTGGCGACCAGCCGCGCTATCGTCCGCGAGATTGAGCGGCCGCCGCGTCACCTGTACGCTGCGTTAGGGAAGCAGATGACGAGTAGTTCTTTGAATCCCGGCGAGCGTCGATCCGAAGGGGGAGGTCTTCGCCGATCCCAATTGCGGCCTTCTTATTTGCGCGATACGCGCTGTGTCGAATCGTCTCGCAGCAAGGGCCGTTCGTGGAATGCGAATTCGAGATGTAGTGATGCGGGCTTCGCGGTGCGGGCCTTGCCGTAGTGCTCATGCCTTACAATCGATGGTTAGCGCGGCCGTCCATCGCTTCCCGAAGAAACCTCGCACCCGCCTGCACCGCCTTGCGGCCATCCCCCAGTATTCGATGGAAGACATGCCAAATGTGGACCATCTCCGGCCATATCTCCAGCCGTACCGACACGTCTGCGGCGCCCGCGGTACGCGCGAGCTTCAGCGAATCGTCCAAAAGCACCTCCGAAGCACCCACATGAATAAGGAGTGGAGCGATTCCGCGAAGGTCAGCGTAAATCGGCGACGCGAAGGGAGAACGCGGATCTGCTCCATTCAGATAAGCTTGCGCGAAATTGACGATTATCTCGCGTTTGACCATCGGGTCCGCGTCCGCTCGCGATACGAACGTTTCGCCCGATGCCTCCATGTCTACCCACGGCGAAATCAGCCAGCCGCACGCAGGCTGTGGCAAACCCGCCTCCTTGATCGCAACAAGGGTCGAGACGACTAGGCCCCCGCCTGCGCTGTCCCCGGCGAGGGCGATATGGCGCGGTTCGAAGCCCTGTTCCAATAGGAAACGATAGGACGCGAGTGCGTCATCGACCGCAGCCGGGAATGGATTCTCGGGCGAGAGTCGATAGTCGATCGCGAGCGTTCGAGAGCCCGATGCCCGACCGATCTCAGCGACAAGATGACGATGGCTTAAGATCGAGCCGAACACGTAGCCGCCGCCGTGCAGATAGAGAACAACACGCGCAGGATCCGCCGCCTCGGTCCAAGTCCACTCCGCGGGAACGCCGATGGCGACCGACACCCTCTCAAAATTGATGTCGGGATCGAGTGGAAAGCGCTCGGAATCCGAATCGACGGCGAGACGCAACGCTTCTAGATTTGTCGGAAGGGGATTGGCTGCGATCATCTTCCGCAACTCGATTAGGTCTTGGTCAGGCATGTGCCGGTCTCCGCTGCTGATTGATAGCTTGCCAGACGCGAAACGGCGTTGCAGGCATTTCGAAGTCGGTAACACCGATCTCCGACAGCGCATCATTGATTGCGTTCATCGCGGCCGCAATCGCTCCTACCGTTCCCGCCTCGCCGGCGCCCTTCGCACCCAGAGGATTCAACGATGTCGGGTGCGGGCTGCTGTGTACCTCGATATCGCACACGTCCTGCGCGCGCGGCATTGCGTAGTCCATGAATGATGCGGTCGTCAGTTGGCCGGATGAGCGCTCGTAGACGACCTGTTCCATGAGCGCCTGTCCCAGGCCTTGAACGACCCCGCCATGAATCTGCCCCTTCAACGTCTTCGGATTGATAACCGTGCCGACGTCATCGACGACAAAATACCTTAGAATTTGCACCACGCCGGTTTCAGGATCGATCTCCACCTCGCAAACGTGACTCCCATTCGGGAACGTGTCCTGCTTGGGCGTAAACGTGCCGGTCTCGTAAAGACCTGGCTCAACGTCGTCCGGCAGCTTTGCTGGCTGAAAGGCGCTGCGAGCAACCTCACCGATACTTAGGCTTCGGTCCGTGCCGATTACGGAGAAACGTCCCTCTTCGAAGCGAATGTCCTGATCCGCTGCCTCAAGCAGATGTGCCGCAATCTTTCGGCCCTTCTCGATGATCTTGTCTGCGGCCGCGCATATCGCGGAGCCACCGATCACGGTCGAGCGTGAGCCCATCGTTCCCATTCCGAACGCGACTATATCGGTGTCACCGTCGACGACGCGAATTTCATCCGGTTTCAGACCTAGCCGGTCGCTTAGTATTTGCCTGAAGATGGTTTCGTGACCTTGGCCCTGATTGAGCGTTCCCATGAATAGGGTTGCCGTGCCGGACGTATCGAACCTGATCTCCGCGAATTCGAGGCCCGGCGATGCTGCCCGCTCGATCGAATTGGCGATCCCAATCCCCCGCAGAAGCCCTTTCGCCCTTGAATCTTCTTTCCGTTTTTCGAAGTCGCCCCATCCCGCAAAGGCGAGCACGTCCTCCATGTTTCGCGGAAAATCCCCGCAGTCGTATCTCATCCCCAAGGATGTGACGTAGGGCATCGCTTCGCTTGGAATCAGATTCTGGCGCCGCAGCGAGATTCGATCGAACTTCAGCTCTCGGGCGGCATCGTCAATGATCCGCTCTATGACGTAGATCGCCTCCGGTCGTCCTGCTCCGCGATAGGGCGCAGTTGCGCTCTGATTGCTGAATACTGCTGTCATATGCACGTGAGCGGAGGGTATCGCATACGTACCCACCATCGTCGGCAGATTGACAAAGGTGGCCAGCAGGTTTCTGTCCGATGACAAATACGCGCCGATATTGGAGATAGTACGCACTCTGAGGCCGACGAACGAGCCGTGGTCACCGAGAGCGAGTTCGACGTCGGCGATCAGGTCGCGTCCGTGTTCATCCGCGAGCAAGCATTCGCTTCTGTCACAGGTCCATTTGACGGGACGCCCTATCTGGCGTGATGCCCAGAGCGTTAGGCGATGTTCGATATATTGCCAACCTTTGGATCCGAAGGCGCCGCCTATGTCGCCCGTCACGACTCGGAAGTCATGCGTCGGCTTCCTGAAAATTCTCCCGGCCAGAACGTCCCTCACCCGATGCGGATACTGAACGTCCGCGTAAAGCGTATATCGATCCTCCTTGGGGTCATAGTGACCTATTGCCCCGCGCGGCTCCATGTATTGAGCGTGGACCCGCGTTACGACGTATCGCCGTCTTACGACATGGCGCGCGGTCTCGAACGCACGGTTTGTTTGCGTCCAGTTTCCGATCTCGAACACGTGCGACACGTTGTCGGGACATTCATCCCAAACGGCTGGCGCGGACGGCGCGATCGCGAGGTCGCTCGCCGTGACTGCGGGCATCGGCGCGTAGCTAACCTCGATCAGTTCCATGGCATCCTTGGCCTGATCCAGAGACTCGGCCACGACCATCGCGACGGGATCTCCGACGTGTCGGACGCGTATCTCTGCAAGACCTGGATGAGCCCGCCAGAACATCGGCGAACCGTCTGGGCGCGATCGTTTGAGGGTGACAGCCGTACGACCCAGACCATCCGCCGCCAGGTCGGAGGAGACGAAGACGCCGACGACGCCGGCAGCATTGCGAGCATTTTCAAGTTCGATCGCCTCGATCGCAGCATTGGCCAATCCCGAACGCCCCCATGAAGGATCCTTCGTCAATCCATCGAGGCCGGATTCTCAATGGATTCGAGTGTCGCAGCTCGTCGCGCCTGTCGCGTCCTAACGCGGGCTCGATTGTGGATACGTGCCCGCTGGACTGAACGTCCAGTCTCCTCCCATCAAGAGCTGTTCGTCATTCGCGAATGCGCCGCTTGCGCTCATAGCACCGCTGATGAACGCATTCGCTACGAGCGAAGACCGTGTAGTCGGACACGAATGGACGGCCTCTCGGAGACGTCTCTATAGATCGAAGATTGCTCCCAACAAGCTCTAAGTGTTGGCGAGGCGCTCCACACGACGCTCGAACAAAGAAGGCTGCCGAACATGGCCGAGAACTACATCAGTATTTGGACTGAGTTGTGCAAACTGCCACTGCGTCAGGGATATGTTCAGGCGGGCGTTAGGACCCGTTTCATCAACGCAGGCCGCGAAGATGCTGAGCCTCTAATCATGATCCACGGCATGGGAGGCAGTTGGGAAAATCTCTTCTGTAACATTGCTTCGCACGCCCAGCACTTCAATACGTTCGGCTACGACATGATAGGTCATGGCTTTAGCGAGAAGCCAGACAGAGTCCGGTCGACCCTCGAATATGCCGAGCATCTCAAGGATTTCATGGACGCGATGAAGATCAAGAAGGCCTCATTGCTGGGGCTTTCGCTCGGCTCTTGGGTGGCGACAAAGTTCGCTGCCCTCTATCCATCGCGCGTAGACAAGGTTACGATGGTCTCTGCGTGGGGCCGTCCATATTCGAGCAGCGAAGAGGTCGCGCAAAATCGAGACTTGATGGCACGAAGCCGTCAACGGCGCATCGCTTCTGTGGTCAATCCAACGTGGGAAGCGATGGACGAAGTATTCGCACACCTAATCGCAGATCCGAAGAAGCGCGTACCGGATCTGCTGGCTCTCCGACAGGTCATATACCGGCAGCCCGAGATGAAGCGCGCCATGGAGAACATCCTCGACGGCCTCGACCCCGACACATGGAACGATAATGCGATTGCAGACGAAGACGTCCGGAAAGTCGTCGCTCCATATCTCATCATTGCGGCAGTCAATCACAAGGACGTCTTTCTCGAGAGCGCCTACGCGTACGCAAAGCTCCTTCCGAACGCCAGGCTCGTGGAAATGACCGGCACCTCGCATTTCCCGCATCTGGAACGGATGGATGATTTCAACCGCCTCAACATCGAATTCCTCCTGGGGCGATAACGGAGGTTCGGGCCGGTCCTAGCACGTGGATGCCCCAGAAGTAAGATAGAGCGGATCGGAGGCGGCGCATCGATGTCGGGAGAGCACTCGCGGCAAGTTGGACCGGACCGAACACGGGGGATCGGTAGTCAAATCGGTCAATGTTGAATTCGACCCGTCGATGCGTTGCTCAGATCGGAATGCCAAGGGTGGGGTTGCTGGCTAGAAAACTACCTGCGCTTCGCACCGACCTCGTCTGCTTGTTCGTCGTGGCGGCGCCGAAGTGTTCGACGACGACATCCACGAAAGCGCGGGTCTTCGCTGCCACGATGCGGCCCGGCGGTCTCACGACGTAGATCGCGCCTTCCTGCAGGGAGTAATTGGTTAGGAGCGGTACGAGCAGCCCAGCCTTGATGCTGTCCGAAACGATGAAGTCGGGGAGAGCTGCCACTCCGAGACCCGCCTCGGCCGCCTGTATCAAGCCTTCCCCATTGTCCGATTGGAAGCGGCCCACTGGAAAGAAGCTTAGGCGTGTTCTGCCGGACTGAAACCGCCAGGCCTGCTTTTCTCGCGATCCAGTGTAGACGAGACACTCGTGGGCGCAGAGATCCTTCGGGTCTCTAGGAGTTTTGTGCTTTTCCAAATAGGCCGGACTGGCGACGATGATCAAGCTAACTGCCGCGACGCGCCGGGCGACGAGCGTAGAATCGGGAAGCCTTCCAATGCGGATGGCGGCATCAAAACGCTCCATCAACAGATCTACGACGCTGTCATCATAAGACACGTCGATTTCCAGCCGCGGATGCGCGGCACGAAGTGCGGTCAGGAGCGGCATCATATAGCGTAGCCCGAACGATAGCGGCAAAGAAACCCTAAGCCGACCCGCGACCTCGCCATTCTGACACGCCACGACGTCGCGCGCCTCGGCCAGGTCGGTCAGAATACGTCGCGCTCGTTCGCTGAACTCGAGGCCCGCTTCCGTTGGCGTAATACCCCGCGTCGTGCGATTTAGCAGCGTCGTGCCTAGTTCGGCCTCGATACGCGCAATTCGCCGACTGACGATCGATTTCGCAACACCTAGTCGGCGTGCAGCGCGGGCGAACCCCCCGTTCGTGATCACCTCGACCAACGCGCGCATATCTTGCAATTCTACCATTTCTAAGCCCTCGGCAGACGCCTAACAAGGAACGCCACGTCGCCGGCTTTTTTTGTCGATCGAGCGGCAAGCATCTCATGGACCGTGGTCAAGCGTGCTCGCTCGGCGGCGGCCACGCCATGCATTGCATTAGGCATCGCGTACTTATTGCCTGAGAGGCCGCGCCGACTTATTACTCCACTCCGAACTTCTCAGCGCGCCGCGCGAAGCTCTCATAGTCCATGAACATCTCGAACTCTTCTATTTGATCCCGAAGATGTGGGACTTTGTCGGCATCCCGAAGGTGCGCGAAGCTTTCCAGTGCGGCCTTGACCCCATAATAGGAGGCGTAGAGCGATAGTCCGTAGTAGAGCACGACACTTGCGCCGGATTGCATCTCGTCTTCGACCGAAAAGCCCACCTTGTCCGTTACGACGACCTGCGCCTTGATCCTAGCGCGACATTGGGCGAGCACCTTCGGGGATATCCTGGTGGGCATCACCAGGTCCGCTCCAGCGTCGGCATAGGCATTCAAGCGTCTGATTGCCTCCTCCAAGTCACCAGTCACCCATAGCGCGTCGGACCGCGCAATGACGAGAAAGTTCGGGTCTTGTCGAGCCTCAACTGCTGCTCTGATCTTCCGCGCCGACTGTTCCAGCGAGGCGAGCCGAGGTCGGACCGGAGCGTGCTTGCCGAATTCGTGGTCTTCGATGTGAATTGCGGCAATCCCAGCGTTTTCGAAGGAGCGGATCGTTCGCCAGATGTTGGCAGCGTTGAACCAGCCGTTTTCTCCATCGGCGATAACGGGAACATTCACAGCATCGACTATGGCTCGAGCGTGGTCCACCATCTCGTTCATCGAGACAAGTCCCACGTCGGGCAGGCCCAGCCGCGCCGCCGATGTGGCGTAGCTACCGACGTAGACCGCAGGAAACCGATGACGCTCGATCAACTTCGCGCTGATCGGATCATGGGCTCCCGGCACAATCAAAGTCGCGTCGTTCCTTATGGCATCGACCAAAGCCTGCCGAATTTTTGAGTGCTTGTCCAACTGCCTTCCCCTTGGGATCAGCGATGCCCCGGCAGAACGCCGAAAGCACCACGCTCAAGACTAGGTCAAAAGATATCGACGACGGATTCGCAGGTCGGGAACACCCGTTCGCTGAGCAAGAACAGCGAATCAAGTCGGTCGCCGCGTTTCTGTGCTCAGTTTCCCTCCACCGGATCCCGGAGCGGCATCCACCGCTCGCCTTCGAACTTGGTCAGCTGAACCTGCTTAATCGGCGCGTAGTCCTTAGGGCCGGTGCTGATCGACAACCCTGGCAGGAGCATGGTTGGAATGAAATTCCTTATGTTCGTCGCCTGTCGCATCACGTTCTCGCGGCTCAGATCGTCCCCACACTGCTGCAACACTCGAACGAGAAGTTG
>WNFS01003301.1_pt1 | contig 12227 bp, 16 predicted proteins | sample 5400141 | NCBI WGS metagenome assembly WNFS01 (sample SAMN13153358, study PRJNA577476) | soil metagenome | isolation source: 60 cm saprolite under Madrone tree | place: USA:California | collected 2016-06-14 | reverse complement strand
GGCGTCATCAAGGTGCGTATCTTCCCTCCGCTCCAAAAGTACTGATTTCTCACACACACACGTCGTGCATGCAGGGTTTCCTCCGCCGCGTACATCGCTGGCCAATACTCACCGACGAAATTCAGCAGCAGCAGCCGCCCGAGTCCAAACCAACAACACTACCACCATCTCCCTCTCCCGTAAGCAGCGCCCGCAAACGCGCCAGCAGCCTTTCTGTCGCCCCGCACGCAACATTCGTTCGTCCCAAGCGGCGCATATCAGAAGTAGTGCCAGCCTTTGCAGCTGTGAGCGCGTACTCTACAAGCGGTACGGGCACCGTCTCGCCCCCTCCTCGTTTGGCCGAAGCATCGCTTGGTACGCTGCGCGCGCGCGCGGGACCACCACCGAGCTCCCCACAGACCATTCGTGTCCGTGAGCCTCGACGGAACTCAACGACTACAACCGCATCCCTATTTGAGATCGCACAAGCGCTCGCAGTGCCAACTGAGCCTCGTCGGCAACATGTTGTGCGCCCCAGGCTCTCACGCTCGCCTTCTTCTCCGGTTGTAAAAACGCAGGTTAATGGGACCGCGCCTTCGTCTACGCCTGTTCTAGTATCGCAACCTTTGGCATATCCACCTTCGCTTGTGCCGTTGCTCGATGGCGAGCACCACACAGACGAACTTTGTTGCCGTTTTGAAGTAGGATGGCCAACGCTGGAACGTTGGTTAGTCGCCGTGGGGGAAGGCCCGGGCGACGGAGATTTTGGCAAGGTGCTAATCATTTATCGATAGCGTGAATATAACGATACAAATGTGCTAGTAAGTTCGTATTGTAACAGCCCCAAAAAAATCTCATCGTGAACAGTCGCAGTCCACGGGCCTGTCATCCACTTGATGGTCCTCGCGTCGTTTCTCTGTCGGCGCCTACCCGTGCAGTCATCGCAGCCTCTAACCTTACATTGGTAAAATTGTAACCTACAATCGCACCAGGATGGGACGGTATGGCCATTCCCAGGAGCAGACCTCCGGCCAGCCATTAACATAGCAAATACGCGTGGTCATGCCAATGACCGGTTCGTGTTAATGTAGCCAGTTCCGTAGCACGAGTACAGAAGGTGGGACGACTGGCCCGACTTATCGGCGGGGACAATTTTGAATGAAATACCAAACGCGTCTCTAACGTCCCGTAGAAATTGTATGCTACGAAAAAAGAGGCACTTTAGTGGGGGCTACTCATCAGCGCACATTCACTCACGTTCGTTCTGAGGGTTCTGCCATTCTACAGCGCCCAACATCCTCGCTACCAAGTACCATCATCAAAAGAACCAAGGTTTGATGTTTCTGATCGACACAACCGCCTCTCTCTATCTCGTGTAGTAGAGATCGTGCAGCTTGAAGAGCGATGTCCTCCGGGGCCACACCCGGCTGTGAAACAGCTTCTGCACAGTGAAGAGCGGCTGTCGTAGATTCGGCAACAAGGGAGAGTGCATATCCCGGAGATCTATCAAAGATATCAATTTGAATCCGGTCAAGAGTTGAAAATGTCTCACTTCCCGCTCTCCTCGCCTTTGTAGACGTCGGAGTAAAGGTAAATATCGGGAATATAACGGTTAAGCACCGAACGGGCGGCCTCGATCATACGATTAGAAAATTGCGGGCTCACGCGTACCGCGTGTCTGCGATGTGGAATTTTCAGAAGAGCAACGATAGTCAGGAGGGAGGTAGCGTACGCGATACCTCTGATGCGCTTGATTTTTCCAGGTTCGACAAAATTGAGGGTTTTGACTTGCTTGACGACGGGACAGAGAAATAGAACCTCGCCTCCACCCAGCGGAGGTGAACCCCGTTTCTTGATCTTCGGACCCGCATAAGCATAACTCGAGCATAGGCGAATGGTTCACATACTTTGAGTTCCAGCCCATCGGTAATTCCAAACGGTTCCAAGTGAGGAAGTGTAACAGTGCGAATTAGATCGACCTGGCGGGAAATGATTAAAAGAATCCATCGAGATGTCTGGGGCAGACACACAGAGAGATCCTTATCGTCTGTGGTGATACCTCTCAGGGTCAACCCGAGCGGCTTTTTCGAGAATGGGGCAAGCATAATTATCGGCTCAAGAAAATACCCTATAGATCGTGAAAGAGGGCATTCGTGGACGACTGGCCCTCCAGAGATGATTCCGGGTTTGACAAGGATAGCGGTACCTAATCTCGTCAGGTCCGCGTCGACTGTAAGAAGATGTAACGCACCTGTGAGAGATATCTCTATGACGGTACCGTTTGTCATCTTTTCTATCAGTCTGAGTAAGCTAACTTCATAGTCTGGGTGTCTGTTCAGTATCTACTTCTCTGGCGGTATCTGAATGACATACCGCGTAGACCCGGATTCTTGTCGCCCGGACGTATTTTGTCGATTTTAATTACTTTACCACTGAGCACAGCGAGAACGAGACGATGGCGAAGGTGAAGATGACCGCTGTAGTTGAGGGTTGGCGCGGTCATCGCAGTCGGAAGTAAAATTGATGACGAAATGGACGCGTCGTGATAAATTGATCATGTGCAGAGCGCGCGTTACATCAATCTTCGGTCTTCGGTCTTCCAGGTTCTGTATCCCCTTTCCCATGGCCACAACGGATACTCCAATCACCAATGGTGTCCACTACCCTGACTGGTATGACAGGTACCATCATGTAGATCAGGTCCTGAATCGCCCAGGGCCCCGAACAGACCCAGATTCGTTCATGGCGGGGGACGGCGTGGGTGACATTGTATCTATCCTACTCCCAGTGTCATATATGCGCCCTTTCTTGTAGGTCAAAAACTTTCTACGGAATCAATGCAAGATTCTCGTCATCGGCGCGGGCGGTTTGGGATGTGAGATCCTCGCAAACTTAGCGCTTTCAGGGTTCAAAGATATACATGTCATTGATATGGACACCATCGACATTAGCAACCTCAATAGACAGTTTCTTTTTAGGTGTGTGACGTGCTGTTTCTGTTTCGGCCTAATCTTCAAACACCCCTTTTTGCAGACCAAAGGATGTAGGCCACCCAAAGGCTACCGTGGCAGCGGAGTGTATCATGAAGCGTGTGCCCGGTGTAACTGTCACACCGTGAGCTTCTCCCCTGTATGGGTTTAACCGTCTTGGTGACACCCGAGAAGATATTACGGCAAAATCCAGGACAAAGATGATGACTATTACTTACAGTTCAATCTCATCATCTGCGGTCTCGACTCAGTGGAAGCACGGCGGTGGATCAACGCAACTCTCGTGAATCTTGTAGATCCGGAAAATCTAGAGAGTTTAAAGCCTCTAATCGATGGCGGCACAGAAGGTTTCTATTTATGTCTCCCCATTAAGCCTGACTTGACCGGTCTTTCCGAAGGTTTCAAGGGGCAGGCGCGTGTCATTCTGCCCACAGTAACGTCATGCTACGAATGCTCTCTCGACATGCTGAACAAGCCCACTACTTTCCCTATCTGCACGATTGCAAATACGCCCCGTCTCCCTGAGCACTGTATAGAATGGGCATCTGTACTAGAATGGCCGAAGGTGAAAGGAGGTACGGGTTATATTTCTTCCAATGACCGAGCAATCGTTTCAATCCCCTCATGCAGATACGAAGCTCGATACCGATGACCCCGAGCATATCCAATGGTTGTATGACGTGGCTTTAAAAAGGGCGCAGGAGTTTAAGATTGAAGGTGTTACATGGTCACTGACACAGGGTGTTGTGAAAAACATTATCCCTGCAATTGCTTCAACCAATGCCATCATTGCGGGTATACCTCACCATCCCTGTTGTCAGGTGGTGCGCTCACATGTCTACGTAGCATCCTGTTGCAACGAGGCGTTCAAAATCGCAACCAGCTCAGCGGCATACCTCAACAATTACTTCATGCTAATCGGTACAGAAAGTGTATACTCATATACGTTCGAGCATGATAAGCGCAGTGACTGCCCGGTCTGCGGCGGAGAGTCTCTCGAAATTTCCATCCCTGAGACCTGGACAGTGGAGCGCCTCATCGAGACGCTGGTTGAAAGACAAGACATGTGCGTACGGGCTTGGTGTCTGTTGTACGTATTTTTTTGATGTCTCTCCAGCCAGATCAAAAAGCCTTCGCTGTCGACGCCAATAAAGCAGATCTACCTCCAGGCTCCGCCGCAGCTTGAGGCATCGACTCGCCCGAATTTGGAGAAGAAGGTATCAGAGCTCGTCCCAGATGGAGGGGATGTGATCGTCACTGCTTCGACCCTACCCTTCAGCCTCTCCCTGTATATCACATATACTTAAATTGCTCTGTCGTACCACGCATAACCAGTAATTTTTGTTCCCTTGGGCTGTCTACGCTGAATTTTTCGAGGACAAATTTTATTCACACATGACTTTCTCTGTCTCGCATGGGACATTATTCGCCAGTGAAGATTAAAATCTGGCGTGTTTACTGTGTCGGCGGTGTTTCTAGTACAGTTGTCAGCAAGAAACGTGTACAGTAACTGTAGGGTGAATGGACTACAATTTGGCGCCCTGATTCGAAGGTATTGGTAAACAAACGCACTTCCCAATACCAAGCTTCACCAGAACCTGTGGATGGCACTTCAGAACCGCCGTGGGCTGTCCTTCTGAGCAGGCATATCGAGGTTAGGGGTCTGCTGGGTCATCCTTTGTTGCTCGCCGAACAGGAAGCACATCGAGTCCAACATTGGGCAACCCATCAGCAGACCCAGGAATGACAGGTTCAGCTGGTGGATGTGGCATGGGAACGTCATTTGTAAACCCAAGTGAAGTGTCATCCTAAGTAATTTGAGTCAGCTCAACATTATCTGCGGTCATTCAGACCGCTCAATAATGGCACAACGTACCATTACAGTGTTATCGCCTAGTCCCATGTCAGGGGCATCACGTACTTCTTGCCCTACTGTATCATTTATACTGGCTGATTTCTTGGATTTCTTCCTGCGACGAGTGATACCCATGAAAAGGCTACTAGAGTCATCTGCTCGTCCTCCCGAGTCGATATCTGGGTGCTGCCAGTTATTATTTGATACCGCATTAAAAATGATTGCGTGAATTCTTCTATGATGTTCTTTTAGGATCCGGCATGCGTGTTCATGTCGTCGCAGGTTCTTTGGCTCGCTAAATTTTCGCCCGCAGACACACAGATGCATTGTCTGGCACCAGTAGCAATTTGTATATGCACAAGGTGTCAGATATTATTCTGAATCTAATTGACAATGGTGAAATCAGAGTAAGGGAGATGCAAGATAGAAATTCGTACATTACTACTCACCTGCGAGCGGCGTATAAGACGGTGGCGAGGGCTGAAATTTTCCCTCCCCACCGTCTTCCCATAATCTGCCTATAATGGCTACCCAAGAGCCAATCCGGTCGGTGCCATGTCTGTCTAAAGAAAGTGGGGGTCCATGCTTGGCAATTAGCGCCGTGACTCGTCACGAGATCACGAGATCCATGATTAGTCACGGTCCAGTGACTGAGTACATTTTGCTGACTGCATTGCCTTTCCATTCATCCATTCTTTTCTTCATCAACTCGAGGTCATAATGCCACCTAAGGCTGACATCAACAAGGCTGGCTGGGAACAAAGTGAATTTCCCATCCTTTGTGAGACATGTAAGTCCTTGCATACCTCCTGCATCGCCCTGGATTTAGTTCAACGTCCCAGGTCTCGGGAACAACCCATTCATTAGAATGGTAAGCAACGTTCCCATCACCTTATTTCTCCCTGAAATTTCTTCGTCTCTGAAACCCTCTCCCCCCTCCCCTCCGCTTCCACGAAATAGTCAAAGCAAGAGTTCGGACGAGAATGCGGAACCTGCGCACGTCCGTTCACCGTCTTCCGCTGGAACCCAGGTGCAGGCATGCGCTTCAAAACGACAGTGGTCTGCCAAACCTGCGCAAAAACGCGCAACGTATGCCAAACATGTCTCCTCGACCTCGAATACCACCTCCCAACACAAGTGCGCGATACCGCTCTCGGCGTGACGAACGAGGCGCCGACGAGCGACGTCAATAGGGAGTACTACGCGCAGAATCAGGAGGCCAAGGTGTGCTGGTTGTCTGGGCTTAAAGATTGGACATATTTGCTAATGTGTTGCATGCAGTTCGCTGGGAGTGAGAACAGGTTAAATGATGGTCGGACGTCGTCTGCAGGTCGAGAGATGCTGAAACAGCTAGCGCGGACCGAACCCTATTATAAACGCAACCGGCCACATCTATGCTCCTTCTATGCCAAAGGGGAGTGCAATCGCGGTGACGATTGCCCCTACCGGTGCGTATTTGACTCTTCCCCCCCCTTCTTTTATGCAAACCAATTTGTTTGTCCCCGTCCCCATCTTATTCAGACACGAGATGCCAGTGAAAAATGAACTGTCAAAACAGAATATCCAAGACAGATACTTTGGGAACAACGATCCTGTCGCGCGCAAAATTTTGGCTGGGCATGCCGAGGAGCAAGGCCTCAAGCCGCCAGAAGATGAGTCTGTGGTAAGTTCTTTTTATTGCACAGGGGTGCTCAAGTCCCAGCTCTCATCTGTGACCAGATGTCGTTATTCCTCTCTTCCTTGCCTGCGTCCGCAACGGAACAAACCATCCGCACGCGTGTCATCAAGTCATTACCCGGGGTGGATCCGACGTCTTTACGTTCAATAGTCCACGTGGCGAAGTCAAGGTGATTTACCCTTTGCGCATTGTGTGTCCGAAGCTTACCAGATCGATGTCTGTGCCTCAGATGCGCATTTGTTAATTTCAAAGATCGTATATCTGCGGAGCGCGCAGCTGAAGCATGGGCAAACGGGCTAGACATGGACGGCGAGTGTCTCGGAGTTCGCTGGGGGCGGAGTAAAAATTCCTCTGCACCACCTCCCGCTGTTTCCGCCGCTACGGTTGCATAGATATCAGTTGGTATCAAGTATGCTTTTAGTACTAGTTGATTCCTATGTATCTTACATTCCCCTTGCGTTGTACCAGCATGTTGCAATATACAGTAATGATAAAAATTGGGACATGATCGACGTGGTAAGACGATCAAGGAAAGATGCAATGGAACTGTCATGACGGCACTAAGAAGCCTCCAATGATAACGGCAGCCAGCCACGTCGCAAGCGGTCTGATGTTGGCGCCAGTCGCGAGTACCCGACCGAAGTTGACCAAGGCCGGACCAGCTATATGGCCCGATAATGATCATAAGCACAGTCCAGACTAGTAGCGTGATCGGGGAATCGGGGACGGGAACTTACGACAGATACCTTCGATCCCCCAGCCGATCCCAAACAATGCGGCGCCCGCTATCAATCGGGCGTCGACCTTCCCCTTTTTTTGCACGCGCACCGTTCCCACATGGTAAAGTATAGACGTGAGAGGGACCGCGCCAATGGCTAGATACACAAGCGACGGGTCAAACGCGCTGTGCGCTGGGGTCAGCATGAACCCAAGCACGCGTCGTACGTCGGTAATGTTGGACAGGCGCAAACTCAGGGAAAACGCAAACGCGGAGCAAAACGCGACGGCCTGGCGCGCGGGGGCATTTACACCGATTAGACGCGAGGAGACAACGGCCGAGGCAACCGCTGCGAATCCACCGGCGAGCAACGCGCCGCCGTGAGGACCTAGTGAAGAATCGCCTGGGGGAGCCACTAGCGTGACATTGCGGATGTGCGTGGTGAGCGAGGCAGTCACGAAGAACGTCGCGGTTGCGACGAAGGACCTAGAGAGTGCGATTATCCTCGTAAGCCAAAAAGTCCGTAAATTTGCTTCCGACTGACCGGACGGAAAAATATGATAGTCCGCAAATCATATGTCTGCGGGAGGTAGTGTAGGGTGAGTGAAATTCGCTATTTCAAGAGACAGAAGGGAAACTGTCAGTACCCAGACGTGCAACCATTGCCCATCTATGCGCAAGGGACGGGACCGATGAGACGAGATGAGATGAGACTTTAGCGCAATTTGTGACGCACCTTGGCGCCTATTCCAGCGAGCAGCCCAGATAAAATGAGGGAGAATGAGGGAGTGTGTTGGATTGTAGGCGTAGCGCCCTCAATGATACCAACGGCAAAACCTCCAGCGATCATGCCAAGCACAGACATAAGATCTTCTAGATTCCCACGTGCCGCTCCATGGATGAAGCCCGAGATACCAAAGGTCTTACCATTGAGGGAAAGGAGCGTCTGCACCGGAAGGGCGAGACCAACGCCACCGACAAAGGACTGGAGAGGAGTAGGACCAGGGTCGGGCATTGGAGGGGCAGAGACGTGCACGTCTCGGGGGAGGCGAAAGGGAGGAAAGAGGGAAAGAACATGGGAGACAAGAGAGAAGATATTTATATTAAAGACAGACTTGGGACAGACAGCGCAATCTTTGATCGTCGTCCGAGTTCTTTCTCACACAAACGAGGACGGTGCTGCTCGCCCTATTTGGAATGATAATGACCGGTGACCAGTCCCGCGCCTAAATCGGGCCAAATTAAGACTGTCCTGTGTTTTCGATTTACGCGTGCGAATCCCATTCATCGAAGCATGGCCGGTTGCCCTTCTGTCACCTGTCCTGTCCAGCCTCCCATTGGGTGCCATGCCAGCAGTGCCCAAGTGGAGTGCCCGTGAAGTCGAGCATTCGTCCCTGTCAATCCTGTCAACCCTGTCCCTGTCATCTTGTTCCTGGTGACCACGTGGCCATCCTCCTCGTGACCCTGCGAGTCTGGGACCTGCCTTGGCACTACTCTGTGCCGCTCAGGGGATATGTAATACACCGCCAGTTTGGGAGATCCCAGGCCACGGCTGCAATAGCCAGGCCCAAGCCACTAAGGCCCTCATCTAGGGCCTGGCTTCGGATTTTGACAGTCCAAGCCAAGCCCTAAAGCCCTCAAAAGCCAGGCCAGGCCCGTCCATCACTAGTTGAGAACATCATCGTCCCTAGGCGGGACAAAGGCGGCTTCGGACCTTGTGCCTTCGGTACTACATAGGGCATATCACGGTCAAGGGTGATATTCCGGTGGAGCCGGTTGTGGCCACAGCAGTAAGTGGCGCTTTGCAGGGGGGGGGCTGGTTAGTGTCGTACGGCATGGCGCTATCATGATATGATTTGTCTAGCAGGAAAACGGAACCTGTCGACTTGTGACATTTTTGGGGTACCTACGAGTCTGTCATAGCACGCCATAGGATTCCACTTGCGTTTGCGCCGCCTGAAGAGTCAAGAGACATTACCTGGCATATCAGAAGATGGCATCATCCGTAATGGGGTCATCAACGAGATGCTTTACTGACGAGCGCTGCTAGTCGACCACTACTACCCAGCGAGGCTATCCGAACACAAAGCGTCGTAGTCGTCAGAAAGAAATTAAGAGCGCATTGGACCAATTGGAGAGTTCTCGAAGTGTAGCATTGCTTCAGAAGTTAACTCCACGAGTGGGTTCGCATACATGTACCAGGGCGGCTACATGTAGGATCTTGCTGGGCACAGGCGTGCCTGAACTGAATAGATAGCGGTTATATCCACAGTGCATACATGTAACATATTGTGCAATCATGAGTGTCCATTTACGGTCCGTTCAAGTTCGTCAATCGTGTACTATTATACAACTATAAGCCTCAATTAGAACCAGACCCAGTGATACCCGAGAGGCTAAGGCCGAGATTTTTCATTAGACCCTGTTCAAAGCAATGTATTGTCAAGTTTAAAGGAGCTGATGGTATAAGGTATGAGTAACCGAACCTGCAAGCTTGCTGAGTCGATGGGACAGGCAAACGAAAGCGAGTTGCTGATACTTGGCGCAATTGTGACCATGAGGACTCTCACGCCAACGGTTATCTTGTAACGTATGGTCAAGTCCGACGGTGGCGAGCCAATACATTTGCTTGCGATATCGGTTATGATAGCATTGCTGGGGTCAATGGACTTAGTGTAGACGAGTTGGAATGGGAAGGTGAAGTTTGTCGCTGAGTCTGACGGCAAGACCACATTGTGAATCGTTCCATTACCAATGAGGGTGTTGTTGATACGATAGAAGAGCTATACCCACATCAACCCGCGCACGGCCGGGAGAGACATCAAGGCTCACCTGAGCATCCACATGTGTGAGTTTGACAGAAAAAAAATTGGGGTTAATGACTCTAAAAGATACAAGTCACGATCGACGCTTCATGTGCGCCAGAATCAAGATACACACTCTATAGGGAGGTCCAAATTTACTTGGAAACCGTCATTCAAGACATTGAGGCCCTGGGCCACAGCTGGCGACTAAAGAACCGCTGACGTTAGTCTTAGTCCAGTCGGCGAGTGCAATGCAAACTCACTGTGCTGTTGTCACTTCCAATGACGATATCTGGGGGTCGTATCCACTGGAACTGGGAATGAGTAAAAAATTGCGAGGCACAACCATTAGACGCACCAAGGCGAGGGTAAGGAGAATGGCTGCAATAAGGAATATCGTGATGAAGACGGTACAGCAGACGAAGCGACAGAGACATCGGGGCCTGCTTCCCTAAAATAAGTAACCATGGAAGTCAGCATATACAACGTTTCCACCGGCGCAGCTCGAACTCGTACGCACCTGCGTCCAAAGGCGGCGACCTTGTTGGTATCTCCATGCCCGTAGACTCCGAGGGCTCCTATTTCCAAAAGACCAGTAAGCCCAAGTACATGGACTATGCTGTTCGCCAATGCACGCACCGTTGTATCCGGGGAGTAGGGTTGAACTCTTCTGCAGGATAGTCAGGCTCTTCTTTAGTGTTCTCCGCAAGCGGCTCCGTCGACTGTCCTTGCGGTAAATTATAACCGGGTTCGTCGTGGTACAGTTCCGGTTCCGGTTCTCGATATCCACTCTGATCGTAAGTCTCGTGTGGGGCGTGTGGGTTGTAGCATTCCGGGGGGTCATGGTACGTTTCATCCTGCGGGTTGTTACCATAATAGTGGCTGGTTCCTCCAGTGGGATAGGGATAAGAAGACATGACGGGCTTGGGTGTCAGAAGACAGAAAAATATAGGGGGTCGCTCACCAACAATGCGCAGTGGGTTGCGCAGTCTACAGCCTTACATAAACAAAAGCCACAAGCCGGTCTATGCCGGTACAGCGACTCAAAACTCGTCGGACCGTTCGGACACACGTTGTGGGCCGGGTTTGCGGTATAAAAATAAAAACTACCTTCCGTCCTCTACTTTCATCGAAGCGAATGCCAATCAACCCAACCCCCATTACATCGCATTTCTGTTACCTATCAATCAATAAACTATGCTACCGAATGGATACGGTTCAACGCTTAATCAAGCTTAATCCTTTTTAGGGTCTATACTATTATTAGGCACCGCGGATCATGCATGCATGCACAGCAGACTGCTTGCCAACAGGATGTTCAGTGACAGGAATGTTGTCATGTGATATAGTGGGCAAAGGTGTGCAGTCAGGAGCCAAGTGTCGACCTCACCGCCCTTCCACCCTGATCATTTCGAGAACAGGAGCAACTTTTCTTTTTCCCATTGAAAGTTTTATGGTGCTGAGACTCTAGTCATGTAAACCACGGAATGGTGACATTACAATGAATCGGGAGAATCCCCCTTTTGTAAGAGACTACTAATTATCAGGTGCCAGGTCCGTTGAATCTTTCCCGGGCCAAGTGATGTGCCGGCCAATGAACGAGAGGACGCACTCGGGATAACAAGGACCGTGAACTACGTGTGGTTATATTGGGCATAGCCGACATGGCAACAAAACATGGAAACAATGATCCCTTAAATGCGGAAGACTGTGAAACTAATCGCGCCCTCACTACCCTATGTCGCAGTTCCAGAGCACACTCGTCAGCTCAACCCATCCTTGTGCCAGGATGAAACGGGGCTCTCTGCCCACTATTCATGACAGGGTTAGGATTTCCAGCACGAGAATAGGCACGAGACCCGGCAGCAGTACCAGCAGGAGCAAAGCGTCTTGTGTCAGAAGTCTGAGGGACGAAGCGCCTGGAATCTGGAGTCTGAGGAACGAAGCGCGAGTTTGGGCCTGAAAGCGTATGAGAGGTTGATGCTCGAGGAGCGAAGCGATTAGAGGTTGGCGAAACAGTGTGATGGACCGCAGACGACATAAAAGTATTATTTGAGGGTAGTTGATGCTGTACTTGGCTTACGTCCCCCGAAGGTAGCTGACCGCGAGCATGGGGGGAGACACCACCGATAGCACCAGTAGATGGGAATGCCCCAGTTGTCTTTCCATGAACAACGGGTGTTGGCGGTGGCAACATCGCGCG
>WNFS01003300.1_pt1 | contig 12229 bp, 5 predicted proteins | sample 5400141 | NCBI WGS metagenome assembly WNFS01 (sample SAMN13153358, study PRJNA577476) | soil metagenome | isolation source: 60 cm saprolite under Madrone tree | place: USA:California | collected 2016-06-14 | reverse complement strand
GAGAGGGGCATGCCACCGCGGCGCCGCGGCAGAATACCAGAAACCAGCGGCGAATCGATCTTTCAAAGGATCGCGCTGACCCGTACATTCTACGCACGGCGCCGGCGCCGCCGGTCGCGCCACACAGGACTGCCGCCAGACAGCTCGGCGACGGCCTTTAAGACGGCGCCCACAACATTGTGAGCGCGACCACGAACATCGATTCGCACGGAGGAGAGCGGCGCATGCAGACGCGCGTAGAAGAAAAACCGAGCACCGCCAAGCGCATGATCATCATGATCGTCGCCGTGCTCGTACTGATCGCCGTGATCGCGGGAATCAAGGTCATGTCGATCATGAAGATGATAGCGGCCAGCAAACCGCCTCCGCCCGCGGTGGTCAGCACCGCCAAGGCCGCCTATCAGGAATGGCAGCCCGAGTTGCGCGCGGTGGGAACGCTGCGCGCGGTACGCGGCGCCGATCTCGCACTCGACGTGGCCGGGCTCGTGACTCGAGTCAACGTGAGATCAGGCGAGGAGGTAAAGGAAGGCCAGGTGCTGCTGCAGCTGCGTGACGGCGAAGACGTCGCCCTGCTGCATCAGCTCGAAGCAGCCGCCGCGCTCGCCGAGCTCACGTTCGCTCGCGCCAAGGAGCAGCTCGCGGTGCAGGTGATCAGCAAAGCCGACTACGACCAGGCGGCCGCGGACCTGCAGGCCAAGCAGGCGGCGGTCGCGCAGCAGCGGGTGAATGTTGCCAAGAAGCAATTGCGCGCACCGTTCGCAGGCCGTGCCGGCATCATCACCATCAATCCCGGCGCTTATCTGAGCTCCGGCACGACGATCGTGACGCTGCAGCAACTCGATCCGATCTATGCGGATTTCCACCTGCCCCAGAAGACTCTCGCCGAGCTCAGGACCGGTGAGAAAGTCAGCCTGACGCTCGATGCGTTTGCCGGCAAGGCGTTCGAAGGCACGCTCAACGCCATCAGCCCGAAGGTCGACAGCGACACGCGCAACGTACAGCTCGAGGCGCGGGTACCCAATCCAGGTCGCGTCCTGACGCCCGGCATGTTCGCCAGCGTCAGCATCGATGTAGGCTCCAAGCAGCGCTACCTGACCCTGCCACAAACGGCGATCGTCTATAACCCGTACGGCGAGACGGTATTCGTGGTGAAGACCAAAGCGGAGGCTGACAGGGCCCAGGCCGCAGAGGCCGCGCAAAACGCCGAGCCGATAGAGCAGCAGCCTGCGGCCAAGGATGCCGGCAAGAAGGCCAAGGCGAACCAGGGACCGCAGTTGCCACCCGACGCGCCGGTCGTGCGCCAGGCCTTCGTGACGACCGGGCCGACGCGCGGCGATCAGGTCGCGATCCTCAAGGGACTCGACGAGGGCGCCGAGGTCGTCACCAGCGGCCAGATCAAGCTGAAGAGCGGCTCGCCAATCCGCATCGACAACAGCGTGCAGCCGGCAAACAGTCCGAACCCGACGCCACAGGAGCAGTGAGCGGTCGGCACCATGAACTTCACCGATACCTTCATCAACAAACCGGTCCTGGCGATCGTCGTCAGCCTATTGATTCTCGTGCTGGGGCTGCGGGCGCTCGGCGATATTTCGGTCCGTCAGTACCCGAAGACCGAAAACGCCGTAGTCACGGTCACCACTGCCTATTACGGCGCCGATGCGCAGACGATCGCCGGCTTCATCACCCAGCCCCTCGAACAGGCGATCGCGCAGGCACAGGGTATCGACTACCTGTCCTCAACGAGCGTCACCGGCGTCTCGACCATCACCGCGACGTTGCGGCTCAACTACGACGCGAACCGCGCGCTCACGCAGATCCAGACGCAAGTGAGCTCGGTGCGCAATCAGCTGCCGCCACAGTCGCAGCAGCCGGTGTTGAACGTGCAGGTCGGCGAGACCATCGACGCCATGTACATGGGCTTTCGCAGCGATGTGCTGCCGTCCAACAGCATCACCGATTACCTGGCGCGCGTGGTCAAGCCCAAACTCGACGCCGTGCAAGGCGTGCAGACCGCGGAGATCCTCGGTGGACGCCAGTTCGCGCTGCGTGCCTGGCTCGACCCGGAGCGCCTCGCCGCGCACGGTGTCACGGCCGCCGACGTCTACCAGGCCCTCGGCGCGAACAACTATCTGGCCGCGGTCGGCACCACCAAGGGGCAGATGGTGAGCGTCGATCTCACCGCCGGGACCGATCTGCACTCGGTCGAGGAATTCAAGCAGCTCAGCATCAAGCAGAAGGGCGGCGCGATCGTGCGTCTCCAGGATGTCGCGACCGTCGTGCTCGGCGCGGAAGATTACAACGCCAACGTGTCCTTCAGCGGCAAGCTGGCGGTCTTCATCGGCATCAAGGTGGCGCCGGATGCGAACATCCTCGAGGTCGCGCAGCGGGTGCGCGCCGCCATGCCCGACATCCAGTCGCAGCTGCCGGGTGGGCTGTCCGGCGAGATCGTGTACGACAGCACCAAGTTCGTCACCGCATCGATTCGCGAGGTCGAGAAGACCCTGATCCAGGCGCTGCTGATAGTCACCGCGGTGATCTTCCTGTTCCTGGGCAGCGTGCGCGCGGTCATCATTCCGGTAGTCGCGATGCCCCTGTCCCTGATCGGCACGTTCTTCGTCATGCTCGCGCTCGGCTACTCGATGAACCTGCTGACCCTGCTGGCGCTGGTGCTGGCGATCGGCCTCGTCGTGGACGACGCCATCATCGTCGTCGAGAACGTCGACCGGCACATGAAGGAGGAAGGCAAGACGCCGCTGCAGGCGTCGCTCCTCGCCGCACGCGAGCTGGGCGGCCCGATTCTCGCGATGACCGTCGTGCTGATCGCCGTGTACGTGCCGATCGGCTTCCAGAAAGGCCTGACCGGCGCCCTGTTCACCGAGTTCGCGTTCACGCTCGCCGGCGCCGTGACGGTCTCGGCGGTGATCGCGCTGACCTTGTCGCCGATGATGTGCTCGCGCTTCTTCAGGAGCGAGCAGGAAAGCGGGCGCTTCGTGCAGCTCATCGACCGCCAGTTCGAGCGCGTGCGCCACGGCTATCAGCGACTGCTGCGGTCGACACTCGCGACCTGGAGCGTGATCGTCGTCATGGGCGCGCTGCTGTTCGGCGCAACCATCCTGCTCGGCATCACGTCCAAGTCCGAACTCACACCGGAGGAAGATCAGGGTTTCCTGTTCTATCAGCTCAAGGCCTCTCCCGACGCAACCGCACAACAGATGCTCGGCTACTCGCAGCAGATGTTCGCGATCGGCAAACAGCTGCCTGAGTACGAGATGATGTTCCAGATCATCACCCCCGGCACCGGCTTCGGGGGCATGTTGTTCAAGCCCTGGGACCAGCGCAGCAGAGGTGCCCACGACTTGCAGCAGGTGTTGCAGGGAATGTGGAGCTCGATCGCCGGCGGACAGATCTTCGTGTTCGCGCTGCCGCCACTGCCGGGCGCGCAGGGCGCGCCGATCCAGGTCGTGATCAACACCACCGAGCCGTTCCAGAATCTCAACGAGGTCGTGCAGGCGGTGTTGAAGAAGTCGCAGGAGAGCGGCAAGTTCTGGTTCATCGACGCGGATCTGAAAATCGACAAGCCACAGTCGACCGTGGTCGTCGACCGCGATCTGATCTCGACCCTGGGGCTCACTCAACAGGATGTCGGCAGCGCGCTCGGCGACGCGCTCGGCGGAGGCTACGTCAACTACTTCTCGATCGCCGGGCGCTCCTACAAGGTGATCCCGCAGGTGCTGCAGGCCGATCGGCTCAATCCCGATCAGGTGCTCGATTATTACGTGCGCACGCCGGACGGTGCGGTGCTGCCGGCGTCAACGGTGGCGAGCCTCAAGCGGGAGACCGTACCGCAGTCGATCAACCGTTTCCAGCAGCTGAATTCCGCCTCGATCTCCGGCGCCAGCGGCATGTCGCAGGGCGAGGCTCTGAAATTCCTGCGCGACGCGCTGGCCGAGGTCGCGCCGAGCGGCTATCACCTCGATTACTCCGGCCAGTCGCGCCAGTTCGTGCAGGAGTCCGGCGGCTTCGCCACTACCCTGATGTTCGCGGTGATCATCGTGTTCCTGGCGCTCGCGGCCCAGTTCAACAGCCTGCGCGATCCGATCGTGATCCTGGTGTCGGTACCGATGGCGCTGTTCGGCGCGCTGATCTTCGTCAACCTGATCTCGAGCCTCAACATCTACACCCAGGTCGGCCTGGTCACGCTCATGGGCCTGATCTCCAAACACGGCATCCTGATCGTGCAGTTCGCCAACGAGTCGCAGCGCAGCGGCATGGGCAAGCGCGACGCCATTGAGCACGCCGCCGGCGTACGTCTGCGGCCGATCCTGATGACGACCGCGGCGATGGTGCTCGGCGTGATTCCGCTCGTCATTGCCTCGGGGGCCGGGGCCGCGGGACGCTTCGCAATGGGCCTGGTGATTGCGACCGGCCTTTCGATCGGCACCCTGTTCACGCTGTTCGTGGTGCCGGCGTTCTACATGCTGCTGGCGGCCGACCACCATGCGGAACGGGCCAGACGCACCGACACCGGTCTGGGTGATCAGCTCGAGCCGGCGCCCAACTAGCGCTCAAATCCTGCCAAGGAGCGGATCACTCGCCGGACGTCAGCCTAGCCGGGATGAGCCTGACTCGGGTGGCTCGCGCGATCGATGACCCGCACCGCCTGTCCCGCCGCCAGGCGCTCGGCGCCGCGCACGACCAGCCGGTCACCCGGCGCCAGTGCCCCGCGTACCTCCACCGCGTCCTCGATGCCCACGCCCGGGATGACGTCGAGCTGCTCCACGGTATTGGAGCGCGTGACACGCAGCACATAGGAATGATTCTGCCGGATGACCAGCGCATCGCGCGGCACCGTGACGGCGGTACGCTCGGCGCTCGAAGGCAGGCTCACTTCGACCGGGGTCCCCACGAGCCATTGCGGATTCGCGAGCGTGACGCGCACCTCGAACTGGCGGGAGCGATCATCGCCGACCGGAACGACCGTTCTCACGGTCCCGGTCTTCTCGACCCCGTGCTCGCGCACCGTGACCGCCTGTCCAGGATGTACATTTGCGGCCAGACCGAGTGCGGCGGTGGCGCGCGCCTCGGTATCGGCAGTGTTGACCAGCCGCACGCTCGCGGCGCCGATCTGCAGGTACTCGCCTCTTTGGATGAAGCGCTCGGTCACGATCCCGGGGAACGGCGCCCGGATCACCGACTGATCGATCTCGTATTGTGCCTGCCGCAGTTGCGCGTCGGCTCGCGCGACGTCATCGGTCGATACGTCGCGTTGCGCGCGTGCATCATCGAGCTGACTGGCGCTGAGTGCCTGGGTCGCCGCGAGTCGATTGAAGCGCTCCAGCTGCGAGCTGGCCACCGAGTGCTGGGCGCGCGCGCGCTCGACCTGCGCGCGCAGGTCCTCGGCCCGCAACCGCGCCATCGTGTCATCGAGCCGCGCAATCGGATCTCCCTGTCTGACACGTGCACCGACTTCGGCTATCCACATCACCCGACCGCCGATCACGCTCGCAATGCGCGCATCGGCGCGGCTCACGATCGAGCCTGGTATCCAGCTGCGCACCGTCACGGGACGCACACTGACGGTGCCGACTTCGACCACCACGCGTTCCGGGGCTCCCTGCGCAGCCCCCGCGGCCCTCACGGCCGGCAGCGCGGATCCGGCCACCATGGCCAGCAGCGCAACCCCTTGCAGCGAGGCTACCCGCCTGGTCATGGACGTACTCATGGTGGCACCAGGGATGCGATTGCCGGCTCGCTGGCGGTTTGCGCGCGGCGCCGGGCGCGCAGCAGCCGCATCAGCGCCGGTATCAGCACCAGACTGAACACCAGACTGATGACCACGCCGCCGATGTTGACGGCGGCCAGGCCCCGATAGATGACGCTCCCCGGCCCCGGGTTGACCGCCATCGGCAGTGCTCCCAGTGCACCGGTGAGGGTACTCGCGAGAATCGCCCGCAGGCGCTGTTGCAGTCCGGCACGGATCCCCTGCTCGAGCGTTGCGCCTTCCGCTTCCACGCTGCGCACCGCCGCCACCAGCAGTATCGCGTGGTTGATGATGACCCCGATCATCATTACGAAACCGATCATGGAGAGCAGATCGAGCGCCTGGAATTTCACCACATCCAGCAAGCGCAGCCCGACCACGCCCCCGACCAGTGCCAGCGGCACCGTCAGCAGCACGATGACGCTGTCGCGCAGCGACCGGAACAGCACGGTCATCAGCAGCAACAGTACGATGAGCGCCAGTGCAAACACCCGACTCATCGCGGCGAGTGTCTGACTGAGGCTGTCAGCGCTGCCGGCGAGACGCATCGAGCCATCAGGCGGCATGTCGGCGCGCAGCCTCGGCAGGATTTGCGTGTCGATGGTGCTCAGCACCTTCTCCAGCGACAGGGACCCGGGGGGATCGACGGTGAGCGTCACGGTGCGCCGGTGATTGAGGCGGCGTATCGCCGGCGGCCCGAGCTCGGTGGACAACTGCACCAGATCCCCCAGCCGCACGACCAGCCCGGCGGGCGTCATTAGCGGCGCGTTCGACAGGTCCTCGGGCGTCGTGCCTCCGCTCGAGCGCAGGACGATGGGCAGGCGTGACTTGCCGTCGAAGTATTCGCCCAGCCACGCTCCTTCGCCGACGGCGCGCACGACCGTCCCCAGTGTGGCCCGGTCCCAGCCTACTTCGGCGATCCGGCGATCGTCCGGCACGGCGCGCAACTCGAGGGCGACGTCCTCGGGGTTCGGGAAGCTCTGCACGGCGGCGCCGGGGAATACCTTTTCGAGCAGCGACCGGCCCTCCAGAGCCACCCGGTTGAGCGCCGCGGTGTCCTCGCTCTGCAGGTGAATGCCCACCGAGCGGGCCGAGCCGCCGATGCCGCCGAACAGATCTCCCTCGACCGTGAAGACCCGCGTGTCCGGCAAACCCACGACGATCTTGTCGCGCACCAGCCGCTCCAGCTCCCCAATGCGGCTCTCGTCCACAACCCGGGCGCCGATGGTGCCGCCCCCGGGCCAGGTGAGGATGTACCAGTTCTTGAGCCGCGGCTGCTGTCGACCCTCCATGTAGGGGCGCATCCGTGCGAGGATCGTCGGGACCAACTCGCGATTGACCGCCTCGGGGCTCATGCCCGGTGGAAAATCGAAGAAGGCGTCAATGGCCGCTCGCTTGACCGGGGGCAGGTAATCGAGCGGCGGCAGCATCCACCACGTGAGCAGCAGCGGGAACAGCAGCAACCCTGCGATCCACGACAGCTGCTTCGGCCGCGTGTCGGTCACCCGCAGCACCCACTCGGTGAGCCGTGGCCAGCCCTGACCATAGCCGCTGGGACGCAGCGGGCGGTTCAGTGCGAAGCTCAGCGCCACCGGCAGCAGCGTCAACGCGGCCACGACCGAGATCGCAACCGCGATCGAGATGGTGAGCGCGAGATCACCGAACAGCTGACCCTCGACGTCCTTGAGAAACAGCACCGGCACGAACACGGCGACCGTGGTGGCCGTGGAGGCAAGCAGCGCACCGGCGACCTGCCGAGCGCCCTTTCTGGTCGCCTCATCCAGGGGCATGCCGCCCTCGCGCAGGCGTACCACATTCCCCGAGACCACGATGGCGCCCTCGACTACCATGCCCACCGCGAACGCGAGCCCGGCGAGGGAGATGACGTTCAGACTGCGGCCGAACAGATCGAGCGCAATGAAGGTGGCGCACAGACACACCGGGATGGTGGCCGCGATCAGCAGCGTGACGCGCCACTCGCGCATGAACCACCAGACCACGATCAGCGCCAGCAAGGCTCCGATGACCAGGTTCTCGGTCAGGAGCCTCACGGCCCGGCGAATGAACAGCGACGCGTCGAAGGACTGCTCGATACCGAGCCCGTGGGCCCTGAGTGCTCCCTCGCGCAGCTCCGCGACCGCGGCTTTGACCGCCTCGAGCGTCGCCAGCACATTGGCGCCGTTGGCCCGGAACACCTGAATGCCGATCGCCGGGTTGCCGTTCTGGTACCCGAAGAACTGCCGTGCGGGCGGAGCGACATCAATCGTGGCAATGTCCGCCAGGCGCACGGGCCGGCCGTCGCGCCAGGCCAGCACCAGAGCGCCGAGCTGCTCGGGCGAGAACCGCCCGGTGAACCGCAGCGTGTATTGGCGCCGTCCGACATCGAGCTGGCCACCGGACACATTGGTGGCGCTGGCCGCGCGGTTGGCCACATCGGGGATAGTGATTCCGAGGGCAGCGGCGCGCGCCAGGTCGAGCGTGATACGCACGTCGTCGGGAGGACCCGCGTTGACTTGGACGGCCGCGACGCCCGGTATCGACTCGAGCCGCGCACGCACCGTATCTTCGATGAAGCGTCGCTGCGTCTGGATCGGACCCGGGGTCCCCGGCAGCAGTTGCACGAAGAACCAGGACAGGGTCTCGTTCGTATTCCCGTTACCCCCGAGCGACACGCTGGGGCGATCGGCATCGCGCGGCAGCGGCGGCAGCCGATTGAGGCGCCCGATCACTTCCACGAGCGCGTTTTTCATGTCCGTTCCGAGCGTGAAGCGCAGGTTCACCTGCGCTCCGCCGGCGAAGGCGTTGCCCTCGATTTCCTCGACGCCGGGCATCCCCTGTAAGACGTTCTCGAGGGGCTCGAGCAGCTCGGACTCGACTTCCTCCGGCGACGCCGTGCGCCAGCCGGTCTGGATGGACAGTTCCGGCCGGTTGATGTCCGGGAACAGCTGCAACGGCAGGCGGCTCAGGCTCAGGAGCCCAAGCAGACCCAGGAACACCGCGATGACGATCACGCCGATCGGGCTGCGGCTCGACCAGTGCAGGCTGTCCATGGCTCAAGCCCACGCGCTAGCAGGGGACCCACCCCTACAAGCTTGGATGCTACCGCCAGCCGCCGGGTTTAAACGGCCACCCGCGCCGGAACGTTAGCCCGGTGCGACGGTGCGGGGTGCGGGATGCGTCCCCGCCCTAGCGGGGTCGATAAACCGCGAGCTTGCTGTGAGTCCGGTCGGCTTCGGGATCGACGATCGCGGCGGCCTTGAGCTGCGATTCGCGCAGCAGCGTGGCGAACTTCGGCGCCGGCACTGCCGGACTGAAACAGAACCCCTGATACTGGTCACAGCCGAGACTCTTGAGCAGCGCGAGCTGTTCTTCCGTTTCGACGCCTTCAGCAACCACCTTCAGATGCAGGCTGTGCGCCAGGGAAACGATCGCCTTCACGATCGAGGCATCGTCGGCCCGCGATATCAACTCGGCGATAAAGCCGCGATCGATCTTCAGTTTGTCAATCGGAAAGCGGCGCAGGTAACTCATACTCGAGTAGCCGGTGCCGAAGTCGTCGACCGACACGACCACCCCCATGCGGCTGAGCTGCTCCAGGATGGTCACGGACTCTTCCGGATCGCTCATCAACGCGCTCTCGGTAATCTCCACCTCGAGAAAGCGTGGCTCGAGGTCTGCGGCCTGCAGCGCCTCACGAATCACCTGCAGCAGGTTGCCGTGGCGGAATTGAAACGCCGACAGATTGACCGCAACGCGCAGATGCGGCAGACCCTCAAGTTGCCACGCGCGCGCCTGCCGGCACCCCTCGCGCACCACCCATGCACCGATGGAATCGATCAACCCGCACGCTTCCGCCAGCGGAATGAACTCCCCCGGAGCCACCAGGCCACGTTGCGGATGCCGCCAGCGAATGAGCGCCTCGGCGCCGTGAATCGCGCCCGTTGCGGTGTCGACCTTCGGCTGGTAGTGGAGCTCAAATTGCCGCAGCACCAGCGCCTCGTGCAGGTCGCTCTCCAGCTTCACCTTGTCCTGCGTAACGGAATTCATTCCCGAGGCATAGCATTGAATGTTGTTCCGGCCCCGCTGCTTGGCGCAGTACATGGCCGCGTCTGCGTTGGCAATCAGCGTTTCGACGTTCTTGCCATCCGCGGGAAACACTGCGATGCCGATGCTCGAGGAGGTGTGGATATCAACACCAGCGAGCCGGATCGGCACCTGCAACGCCTCAACGGCGCGGCGCGCGATGTGTTCCGCATCCTCGCCCTTCGCAAGCCGATCCATTATGAACAGAAACTCATCGCCTCCCAGCCGGCCTACGGTGTCGGTGCTGCGGGCGATACCCGCAATGCGGTGCGCCACCTCCTTGATGAGCTCGTCACCCGCCCGGTGTCCGAACGAATCGTTGACGATCTTGAAGCGGTCGAGATCGAACATGGCGACCGCGAAGCTGTGGCCGTCGCGCTCTGCGTGAGCCACCGCCTGCGCCAGGCGATCGTCCAGTAGTACTCGATTGGGCAGACCTGTCAGGGCGTCGTGGCTTGCCAGGTGCCGCAACTGCTTGTTGGCAGCTTCCAGCCCCTGGGTGCGGGTCTCGACGACATGTTCCAGATGCTCGACCTGGCGCCGCAAAGTCCGCTCGTTTTCCCATTTGCGCGTCAGCGCGTTGGCACACTGCAGCACCTCGATCGGCTCAAACGGTTTCTGGATTACCAGTAGCTTGTCGGAATGATCGAGACGCGCTACCACCTCCGTCCAGTCGTAGTCCGAATGCGCCGAGCAGATGACAACCTGGACGTGCGGGTCGAGCTCCCACAGGCGCTGAATGGTCTCCAGGCCGTCCCAGCCCGGCGGCATGCGCATATCGATGAATGCCATCGCGTACGGCTGCTCCTCCATCAGCGCCTGCTTGACCCGCGCCACACCCTCCTGACCCTGCAAGGCCGTGTCGATCTGGAAAGTCGGGCGCGGCGCGGACCCGGCCGCCTCGCCCAACAGCAGGCGCTCAGCCTCCAGCAGCTCGGTACTGCCGCCGGTGTAGCCGCCGAGGATCTTCAGAAAGTCCTCGTGGATCGCCTTGTTGTCATCCACCACGAGCACTCGCGGTCTGAGGTGCAGGGGGTTGCTAGCCATGTATATTCTCAGGAGGTTTCAGGGGAAGTTCGAGAACGAAAGTCGCGCCGTGGCCCGCACCGGGACTGTCGGCGTGCAACACGCCGCCAATCTCCTTGGCAGCGAGTGCTCCGCTGTGTAACCCAAAGCCGTGACCGGTCTTCTTGGTGGTAAACCCGTGAGTGAAGATGCGACTCATGTTCTCGGCGGCGATCCCGGTGCCGTTGTCTGTGATCGCGACCCGCACGCCGGCGGCGCATCTCTCGATGCCTATCGTGACGCGCCGCTCCTGCTCGCCCATGCCCTCGCAGGCGTCCTTGGCATTGCGCAACACGTTGACCAGTATCTGCAGCACCTTGTGCTTGTCGACGGTGATCTGCGGAACATCCCTGAACTCGCGCACCACCTTGACGTCATGACGCTCGAAGGCGTTGGCATTGATGCGCATGCTCTCCTCGACCAGGTGTGTGATGTCGATGGCCTCAGCCACGCCGCCGAGCTTTGCATAGCGCTGTTGCATGGCCACGATGTCCTTGATGTGGTCGATGTTGTTCTTGAGGGAGTCCAGCTCCAGCAACGCGTTGTGGTTGTCCGCGCTGAGGTGACGGGACAACTCCGCCAGGTAGACCGGCAGGACTTTGCCGCGCTCGTCGTGCGCCACGAAGCTGCCCAGATCGCTCTTGTGCTCCTGCAGCAGCGACACGACCCGACCCAGCCCCGCCGCCCGCGAGCGCTTCAGGCTGTCGGTCACCAGGTTCGCCGAGACATTGACGCTGTTGAGCACGTTGCCAACGTTGTGCAGAACGCTGGTCGCCACATCCGCCATGCCGGCTTGCCTTGAAGCGTCACGCAGCTGTTGCTGCAGGATATCTTCGCGCCGCTTGGCCGCGACTCGCTCCGTGACGTCAAGATCGATGCCCACCAGGCGCACCCCGCCGTCGGATGAGTCGGTGACCACAGCCGCCACGGATTCGACGTAACCGATGCTGCCGTCCGGGCGCACGATCCGGTATTCGTTGTGCAACTGCTTGCGTTCACGCATTGCCGCAGTCATCGCCGCCTGTGCGGCAGCGCGGTCGCCGGGGTGAATCAGTTCGAGCCAGCCGTTCAGTGTCGGACGAAATGTCCGCGACGACTGTCCGTAGAGCTCGTTCATGCTGTCACTCCACCACACTGTGCCAATGCTTTCGTGCAGCTCGTACACGCCGGCGCCGGCCGCACGCGTCGCCATGCCGAAGCGAATCGAGATGGTCTCGAGCTCCGCGCGCCGTCGCCGCTCGATCGCAGCGTCGGCGTCAATCTGTCGTTTCAGGCGGCGCCGGGTGGCCAGAACGAATATGACCGTCAGGATCGCACTGA
>WNFS01009592.1_pt1 | contig 12230 bp, 5 predicted proteins | sample 5400141 | NCBI WGS metagenome assembly WNFS01 (sample SAMN13153358, study PRJNA577476) | soil metagenome | isolation source: 60 cm saprolite under Madrone tree | place: USA:California | collected 2016-06-14 | reverse complement strand
GAGTTGAGTTTTAAGTTTTCAAGAGTCTGCAACTATGTACGTAAGACGTAAGAGTGAACACTTCAGATTTCTTCATTCCGCTTCCATTCGTCGTAAAAAATGCAGCCAGTGATATTTCAACGTTTTTTCAACGCAACGAACCAAGGCATCCTTGCGGGATCACTGCTTGCAGGTATTGCTGGCGCTGTCTTTCTCAAGGCGGCATCACATTTTCGGTATGACTAGTAGGTCGCATATGGCGCATGGATTACATGCGCGTGCCCAAAATTCCCCGACAAACGCACGGGTCGCGATTCTTTCCGTGATTCTTTCCAGTTTCATGGCGGGCCTGGCTTTGGGAAACTCACTCGCCGCGTCCTCGAAAATTCGCCGGTGGCGGCCGCTTCAGCTTTACGCCGTTCTCGAAATGCTGGTCGCGTTTTTTGGCTGCACAATTGTTTTTGTTCTGCCAGTGCTTGGCGATTTGTTGCGGCCAGTGTGGCAAACGCTGTGGAATTATCAGCCGACTCTCCTCGGACTGCGCTTTGTCGTTTCTTTCGTGATCCTGCTGGTGCCAACGACAGCCATGGGTTTGACGTTGCCGGTAATGATTGAGGACCCGGCGCTGCGGCAAACGAACTTTGGAAGGGCAATCGGCTTTCTTTATGGCTCGAACACATTAGGAGCGATGGCCGGCGCTGTGCTTGGCGAAGCTTGTCTGATTCGCGCACTTGGAATTTACGGCACAAGCATGGCGGCGGGTTCTGTGGTCTGCATCGCCGCCGCAATCGCGTTTCTGGTTGCAAGATCTGACGACGGTGCCGCCGCGGAGGGCGTGCGCGGAGGTGTCCGCGCTTTTGAAAACGGCGACATGTCGGCGCGGTCCAAATTCCCGCTGCGCTTTGACGCGAGCTATCGTCCGCCTTGGCGCTTGCTTTTGGTGAGCTTTGGCACGGGCTGCGTTTTCCTCGCCTTGGAAGTGATTTGGTTCCGGTTCCTGCGGCTGTATGTAGCGTCTTCGATGACCGCATTCGCAGTCATGCTCGCGGTCGTGCTCGCAGGGATCGGCTTCGGTGGCATTGTGGCTGGCGCAATTCATCGCCGCTCCAGTCGCCTTCATTACCTGCTTCCCGTTCTGTTGCTGCTGTCAGCAGTCTTAGTACTCGTGTCATATCTTTTGTTTCCTGGCGAATTGATTCCAGCGCCGACAGGCGTGTTTGATCTCAGATGGTGGCAAATTGCGCTGGTGGGTGTCGCGCTCATGTTTCCTGCCGCGTTGCTCTCGGGGATGCTCTTCCCATCGATCGTGACTGAGGTTCAGGCGCGCGTGAGCGATCGCATGAACAGTACAGGAATCACAACGCTGTGTAATACGACTGGAGCAGCTATCGGCCCGCTTCTCGCCAGTTTCGTCCTGTTGCCCGGAATCGGTTTTCAATCGAGCATCATCATTTGTGCTGCTGCCTACGCGTTGCTGAGCATTCTCGTAACTGAACGCGACTTGTTGAGGTTCGTCCGAAAGCTCGCGCCAGCTTCTTTAGCCGTCGTCGGCTTGTGGGCAGCAATCATTCTTGTTCTAATATTTTTTCCATATCGGCGCTCTGAAGTGCATTTCGAACACGCGAGTCGGGTTTATGAACGCGACAACCAGGGAGAAGTTATGGCGCGGGTTGTAAAACGAATGGAGGGAACGGCCGATACCTGGCAATTGCTACGGCGCGATCTTGTTGGTGAGCCGTACTATTACCGCCTCATCGCGAACGCCTTTTCCATGTCGGCCACAACGCCGCGGTCTCAACGCTATATGCGGTTGTTTGCTTATCTGCCACTGGCGTTTCGCCCTGAGTCAAACGACGTACTGCTGCTTTGCTATGGATGCGGAGTAACAGCTGACGCGCTTTTGCATGGCCCGAATGTCAAGCGCATGGACATCGTGGACATTTCCAAGGAAGTATTCGCTTTCGCTGATTCTTATTCGACAATCGATTATCACAATCCGCTTCGTGATCCGCGGGTGCACACAGTCATCCAGGACGGCCGGTTCTTTCTTCAGGCTAGCCCGCGTCAGTACGACGTAATTTCGGGCGAACCCCCTCCGCCAAAGGTGGCCGGCTCAGTTAATCTCTATACTCAAGAATTCTTCAAACTGATGGAAAATCGCCTGAAGGAAGGCGGAATCGCAACTTTTTGGCTGCCGATTAATCAGTTGAAGGTGGAAGAAGCAAAGGCCATCCTGCACGCGTTCCACAACGCGTTCTCCAACGCCTCAGTCTGGGCTGGCGCTGATCAAGAGTGGATCATGATGGGCGTGAAAGGGCCGGGGCGAAAAGTGAGCGAAGAGGAACTTCGGCAACTCTGGAGTCGTCCGGATTCGGGCGCGGATTTGCGGCGTGTCGGTATTGAGGTCCCGCAACAACTGGGCGCACTGTTTTTAATGGATGGTGAGGAGATCGACCGGATCACAAATGACGTCGCGCCGCTTACCGACAATTATCCGAAGCGATTGACGGACGCGGGCTGGGACGAGGAAGCGACGCAGCGCTTCGCTTTGAGCTACATGGAAACGTTTCCCGCGCTTCAGCATTTTATTCACTCTCCGCTGATTACCACAATCTGGCCCGACACGTTAAACAAATCGATGGAACCTTTCTTTGTGGTGCGCGAGTCGCGATACCTTTCCGACACCATTGGGAGCAACAAGCTGGCGGAGCTGGATCTTTACCTGCGCGATTCACGTTTGCGAATACCTGTCCTGGAAGTCCTCGGCAGTGACGCGTTTCGGGTGTCGATTGCCGAGAGACTTGCCAGGGGCTCCGAGACCCCTCCCTTGGAGATCATGCACGATTTGATTGCGGGAGCGCTGGCGCACCGGGACATTTCCGGCGCGATTCGCCTTTTGGAAAATCTGCAAGATCGTGGCGCTTTTGTTTTGAACGACACGCTTCTGCTCACCTATCTTTACTGTCTAAACGGCAACGTGGACAAAGCCGAAGCGCTGGCGGCGAACAATGCCCGATCAATTGAAAAAGACTCGTTTGTTGATTGGCTATGGGAGAAATTAGAAACCGACTTTGGATTTCATCCACCGTGGTAGATCAAAATTTACCGCACCTCGAAAATGAGTTGTCCCTGGATTGTGCGACGATGAGACCGGCGAGCGCTCGGGACAGCGGCGACAATGGGTACTAAGTCGCGAACGATCTTGCGCCCCAACGCACAGATCAGTCCAGCACAACACGAGCGAAAATTGATTTTGTTGTTTTGCGCCGTAGCGGCGGTTCGCGTGTTCATGTTTTCCGCGGCATTCCCGCTCTTCAACAACGTCGATGAACAGGCGCACGTAGATTTGGTGATGAAATACTCCCGGGGCGAAGTGCCGCACGATTTGGGTCATTACAGTCCCGAGTCGGCGCAATACTTCTCGCTTTACCAGTCCCCGGAGTACTTCACGCCTCCACAGCAATTCCGTTCCGGAAGATTTCCACCGCCAAACTGGACGCTGCCGAGCGGCGAGCGCGAGGCAGCGGTAAACAAGGCTGCGGCTTGGTGGGAAGCGAACGAAAACCACGAATCAGGTGAACCGCCGCTTTATTATGCTGTCGGGGGTGTCTGGCTAAATCTTGGCCGTGCGGTCGGTCTTCAGGGTGCTTGGGTGTGATATTGGCTTCGTTTTTTGAATGTGTTTGTCACGGCGGTTCTGGTATGGATCGGTTTTGTCGTTGCAAGGCTGGTGTTCCCCGAAAACCAATTCATTCATATAGGTACTCCGCTGCTCCTGGCCATTTGGCCTCAGACCACGCTCTACTCGATAACCAGCGACTCACTCTCGCCGCTTTGCTTTGGAATAGCGTTCCTTGGATTGCTCAAGGTACTCGCGCTGGAACGACCGAGTCTGACACTCGCAATTTGGACCGGTTTCGCTCTCGCCGTGACGTGCTTAGTCAAAGCAACAAATATCGCGTTGCTGTTCGTCGCCGGGCTGGCTTTGGTCGACGCGATCAGAAATTTCAGAAAACGGGGGACATTGCGCCGCGACTTCGCGCCGGTTTGCATGTTGATAGGATCTGCCGCTGTCCCGATCGCGGTTTGGTTTGCTTGGAACGTTCACACGTTTGGCGATCTGACTGCGACAGCATCGAAGATCGATTTCTTAGATTGGACCCGCAAACCTCTCAGCGACTGGTTGCCGCATCCAATTTTCACACTGAACGGCCTAACAGAATTCTGGCCACAATCGATCGCCAGTTTTTGGCGCGGCGAATTCGTTTGGCATGGGCACCGGCTTGGGTTGCAGCTCACCGACGGGTTCTACTGGATTTCTTCCACGCTCGTAATCTTTCTTACCGTGATCGCTTTGATCTGGCAGCGTGGGCGATTGACTGCATTTCAGCAGGAAAGTCTTTGGCTGGCTTTGTCGAGCGTCAGCGTTCTGGTATTGCTGCTTGTGGTCCTGTCGGTCGCGTTTGATTTCGGGAAGTGCGTTTATCCCTCGCGTGAGCACCCGTACTTCACTTCTGGAAGACTGGTTTCCGCTGCGGCTGTTCCGTTCTTCTTACTGTATTGCTACGCGGTGGGTCGCGTTCTCTCGTGGATTCCCCTGCAGTGGCTGCGGACGCTTGTGTTTGGGGCGATCTTACTTTTCATCGTAGTTTCACAATCGGTTGTGAACTGGCCGGCGTTCTCGAGCGGGTACAACTTTTTTCATTTGAGCCGGGCCGATTTCTAAAGCCGCTCGGGCACGCGAAAGAGCCAATCGCGGTCGGGCCGGACATCATACCCCGGAAAACCATGGTTCCAAACCGCCTCAAAAAAACTTTCAAAAAAACGAAAAAAAAGCTTGTCAGGCCTTTTCTGCTCCAATAAACCGGGAGCCGCGAAGACAAAAAGGCCTAATCCGCCGTTCAAAAAAACTTTGAAAAAAGTGAAAAAAAAGCTTGTCAGCGCATTAGAAATTTAATAAGCCTGCCGAAACCTAACCAAACCAATGGAGAAACTAATGACACAAAACGCACTAACAACGTTTAGATTCGTTCGTCTCGCCTTAATGGCGAGCGTCGGATTTCCCTTCATTCTGGCGTCCAACGCATTCGCGCAATTGCCGGCTCCGGCCGTGCCTAACGCGCCGGGTGCAGCGCCCTCAGCTGAGGTCGAGCGCGTCGTTGTGACCGGTTCGAACATTCCCACGGCGGAAGAGACCGGTCCGAACCCCGTGGACACGTATCGTCCACAGGACATTGAGAAACTGGGCATCCGCAATGCCACTGACCTGACCACTTTTATACCGCAAGAAGCGGGCGGAACGGTTAACCAGAACATTGCCAACGGCGGTGATGGCACAACGCAAATTAACCTGCGCGGCCTGTTGCCAAAGGAGACTCTGGTTCTGATCGACGGAAAGCGCTTCGCACCCTCTGCGTTGTTCGGCGGCTACAATATCGATCTGATTCCCTTCTCGATGATCGATCACCTCGACATTCTGAAGGACGGTGCCTCGGCGGTTTACGGAGCGGATGCAGTGGCCGGCGTGGTGAACTTCTTCATGATCCATAAGTTCCGTGGTTTGGAACTTGGCGGCAGCTATGGAAATACCAATTTGGGAGCCTCCAACGAGATGGGCGAGTGGGAGGCATGGATCAAAGCGGGCACTGGCGACGATAAAACCGACATCGTAGTCGTCGCCGACTTCTACGAGCGTCTCAACGGGGTCTTTAGCCGGGACCGCGACATTTCTTCGAACGGGAACTTTAGGCGGTTTGGAGGATTTGATGCCCGCAGCGGCAATTTCCCTGGTCGGATTGGAGGCTTTCGCCTAATTCCCAGCCTGTTCTTTGGCCCAGGTGGTCTTCCGGTACCAGGCGTGAACACGCCGCTCCCGCACTCCGCGCCTAATCAGCAGACTTCTCCGTTTTACGTGAATCCAAACGCAATCGGTGTGCCTGGTTTTGACGGCAATTACAGGCTCTTTAACTTCGCAGCGTTCACGCCGGCGCTTCCGCCTGCGGATCGCCAGAACTTCTGGGGCTCGTTTACGCGCGATCTATGCGACAAGTACCTGACGGTGTTTACGGATTTCAAAGTCTCGCGATCGTTCTTTGATTCCTCTCTGGCAGCTGTGCCGTTTACGCCCGATCCATTCAAGCAGCCGGGCACAACCCTCGCATTCAGCCCTACTGGGATCAGCGTGCCAATCGTCAATGCGTGGAACCCGTTCACCGTGGCAAATGCGACGATTCCAAATTTCTTTCCCGATGGCTCTGGTCTCCCTGTGACTACCGGTGTTCGGTTCCGAGGCATCAATGACACCGGTCCGCGGCACGAAAAGTTCACTTATAATGATTACCTTTTTGATATCGGCCTTAGAGGTGAGATGGGATGGATTGCCGACTTTTTCAAGACCTGGAGTTGGGAGACTGGTTTCCGGTGGGCACGTAACGAAGGGACGGAGCTGTCGGTTGGAGAAGCTAGCCAGCCCGGTTTGCGCCAGGCTTTATTGGATACAGACCCGGCAACAGCGTTTGATCCATTCCTGAATATTCATGGCAATAATACGAGAGCGGCCAGGTCTGCGGTTTATGTCAACCTGCATAACACGGCGACATATGAACTGCCTTTGTACTATGCCACGATTAACGGCGACTTGTTCAATCTTCCCGCGGGGCCGGTTTCGTTCGCAGTCGGCGGCGAATATCACGGTGAGCGGTGGGATCGCGAACCAGATTCGCTAAACGTAACGTTCCAGTCGATCGGTTCCACCGACCGCCAAGGGGCAAAAGTCAACCGCGATGTCTGGTCGATCTACGAAGAAGTTCGAGTACCCTTCACAAGCCCGACATGGAACTTCCCCGGCTTCTACAGCTTCGAGGTTGACTTTGCCGAGCGCGAGGAATGGTACAGCCAGAACACTAATGTAGTTTTAACTCCGTTTGTACCGCGCACGAGCACCAGGTATAACGCGCAGAAGCCGAAGGTGTCCGTTCGCTGGCAGCCGCTGGATCCCAAATACATTGGCGCAGTCACTTTGCGCGGAAGTTATACCGAAGCCTTTCACGCGCCAACGGTGCTAGAGCTTAATCCCGCAGGCGTGCAGAACTTCCCAATAGTCGCAGATCCGTTTTCCAGTCAGACCGAGCCACAGATCGAGGAACGCATATCCGGAAATCCGCTCCTGCATCCGGAAGTGGCGTATGAATGGACTTACGGAATTGTCTACAGCCCGAAATGGATTAAGGGACTGACACTTAGCGCCGACTGGTGGCACATCGACATGCGCGACATCGTGACGACCCTCGGTGCCCAAACTACAATCGAACTCTTTGGTAACCAGACGAACGGGCCACAAGTGTTCCGTGCTCCTAGCACCATTCCCGGTGCGCTTGGGCCGATCACGGTCATTATCGATCCTAACCAAAACCTCGCCGGTGCTATCTTCGAAGGTCTGGACTACGAAGCGATCTATATTCTGGATTCCACGATATTCGGCCATGGAGATTGGGGAAGGTTGACGTCTACTGTGAACGGTACCTGGTTGTCCCGGGCCGAGCTTCAGGTCGACGCGAACCACAAACGATTCGGTATCGCCGGTCAGTTCGTACCCAGTTCGTTTGCGCTTACCAGTTCACTGCCGTGGCATCGGGCTAACTTCAGCATCTTCTACGACGGGCCGGCTGACACATGGCTGGGCGGTCTCGAGCAATATGAGGACGACAATCTCTCTCTGACAGGAGGACGAACGACGCCGCTTGGCAACCCACAGCCGCAGATGCCTAGAAGTGGCACTCCCCTCGGGGAAGTAACCGCGCGCAAAGTGGCTCCATGGACGACGCTCGACCTGATCCTGAACTATACGTTTAACCTGCCGCCACCGGCTCCAGCAGAGGTGCCTGGCTTTGCCAAGGACGGTGGCAAAAACGTGAGGAGCGGCAAGGATGGCAAGGAGAAGAACGTTGTCCCGGTCTCCACGGCCGAGTACGGTTGCAGCAACTGGAGATGGTGGCTTAACAACGCCACAGTCACCCTTGGTATGCAGAACGTCCTCGATGAGGATCCGCCATTTACGGCCGGCAGCTTTGAGAATGGCTACGATGAGTCTCTAACCACCATTAAAGGGCGATTCTGGTACGTGGGATTAAAGAAGAGATTCTAAAAGGCACACCGGAATTAATTCACAGCGGCCGGGCTCTTGATAGAGCCCGGCCGTTTTGCTTGGAGCCGTCGCCTCTGGGCTAGAGGGTGGACGGGAATCTGGACAAAGTTCTTTTATTGCAGCCAGTCGCGCTCAAGTGCTGTTTTCCGCTGGATTAGACCTCAGTTCGAAGACGTATGATACGGCAGGCCGAGCTCGTAGAGTGCGATTTCATCGCGAAGCGCGTTGACCAACGTGCGGTTGTCCAGGAGCTCGGCTGCTCGGAACGCCCGCCGCGCAGTTTCTTCAGCTTCCACGAAACGGCCACTTTCAGCGCAAGCAGCTGCGAGCGTTCGTAGACAGTTCGGATCTTTGCCATCGGAAAGCCGCACGGCTTCATTGGCAAGCTCCACTGCTCGGTTACCATCTCGGATTGAAGCATCAGAGGACGTCGCGAGGAGCCACGCCAAGTTGTTGCGGGGCAGCGGATCTTGGGCGGACGTCCGCGCTGCGTATTCGTACTCGGCCATTGCGTCTTTATGTAATCCGGCTCTTAGAAACGCGTCGGCCAGAGCAGTGTGGAAGCGCGCGTCTTTTGATTCAGTCGCATGTGCCTTCTGCCATTGAGCCATCGCATCGCGCATTCGGCCCTGCTTAAACAGAACGTTGCCAAGGTTCAGATAAGGGTCGCCATAACCAGGTCGCAGTCTAATTGCATTGTGATAATGATCGACTGCCTCATTTAGCCGACCTTTTTGAGCGAGGAGATTGGCAAGATTATTCTCGATGGGTGCACTGCCAAAGTTGTAATTGGCCGCCCGGTTGCGAGAGCGAATCTGCAACGCCGTCTCGAAGTGGGAAATTGCGCTGTCCAAGTCCCCGCGCTCCAGGAAAAAATAGCCTAGATTGTAATGCGCCACGTCATTGTCACCGGTAACAGCCAGCGTGTGGTCCCAGAGCACCTCGGTGTCCTTCCAGTACGATGTCTGTACAAACGCACGCCAGCTCAATGATATAATGATCACTGTCACGATCGCCGCGCAAAACGCTTTGTAGCCAAGGTTTGGGTTATCTCGCCGAGAATATGACGGGGCAGTTGAGCTGCATGCTCGGGCTTTGTGTGACCGAAAACTGGCAGGCCGGGAGGCAGTCGTGACAAGGCGCCAAGCGGAGTTGCGCGCCGTTATAGACAATATGAGGTCTGTTGTGCCCCAAGTGACCAGCATATACAAACCGATCTGTGGCAGGTAAGTGTATCGATCCGCGTGCGCCTGCTCGCCGGCCTGCACCAAGCCGATAACAGGTACGAGCATTCCAAGGTACCAGAACCAGCCAGTGAAAATGTATGGCCGTTCTTTGCGCGTATGAATTGCCAACAGGGCGACTGCGATGAGGAATGCAATTGCCAAAAGAACTTGCCAAAGACGAAGCTGGCCATTCGGGTGAGGATAGAAAGCGGCCAGGCGGACGGGCCAGAACATCTGCCAAATATAGACGACATAACTAACAGCCGCGTTGTTCAGTCGCCACGGTAGTGGCAACTGGGACATGGTGCCTGTACTTTGGAACTGTGTAAATAATGTCGCCACCAATGAAAATGCGGAGAGCGCAAACAGAGGAACCTTTTCCGCCACAAGGCGACGTATGACCGGCCACTGGCTGCTTCTTGCCGATTGCCGCTCCAGACCTTTTGGAAACCCGACACGTGTGATTCTGCCGAGCGGCCAGTAATCCAAAAGCAGTAGAACGAATGGAACACTCACCAACATTGGTTTCGACATCAGACCGAGAGCGAAAAAAAGCAGGAGTAGCACATAGGCTGCGAACGAAGGCGCGCGGACAAATCGTATGTAGGTACCGACGGTCAGCATGAAAAATACGGCACTTAAGACGTCCTTTCGCTCAGAGACCCAGGCAACTGATTCCACGTGCAATGGATGAATTGCGAACAAGGCCGCAACAAAAGCGCTTCGCCACAAACTGCTAGTCATTTGCTGCAGGACGAGGAACAGAAGAACAACAGCGATCGTGTGCAAAAGAACGTTGGTGAAATGATGCCCGCCAGGATCTAGCCCGTATAGCTGGCAATCCAACATGTGTGAAATCGTGGTGAGCGGCTGCCAGTTGCCAGCTATCGTGTGCGTAAAGGCCCAGGAGATCCGTCTTAGCGAAACGCCTGCGGAGACGTCTGGATTCGCATAAACGTATTGTGGATCGTCGTACGTAACGAACTGGTGGCGTACGGTCTGAGCAAACACGAACCACGTAATCCCGACGAGAACAGCACAAATCACGACGATTACTGCCGTTTGCGGAACCGCTCGCTGCACAGGCGCGTGTTTTGCCATTGGTCTAGAATTGAATCGAGCATGTGTAACGTACGATTTTTCGCGTATCAAACCACTAGCAGTGGCAGGATCGCGGTCGGGCGGCTTCGTTCATTCCAAATGCGATAGACATCAGGATTGATTTTCGTCCCGGTTTGAGGAAGACTTGATTCCTCTAAAAGACATGCAGCACGTTTCTGCATTCTCACCGCCGCAAACTGTCCCGGCTGCGCCTGCTCCGGCGGCCGGGCGCAAGCCTAATTTGTGGATTCTTGACAGCTGGCGTGACCTGGTTCTCTACGTCTGTACGCCATTGTTGCTGGTGCCCATCTTTGTGGGAGCACAGGGACTGTGGGCTGCCGAAGACATTTATCTCTTTGTGGCGGCATTCGGCGCAATGGGACACCACCTGCCGGGGATGATTCGCGCCTACGGCGACCGCGCTTTGTTTCAGCGTTTCAGATGGCGATTCATTTTCGCGCCGCTTTTCCTCGTTGTGGTTTGTGCGGCTTTTTCCTTGTGGGACCTAAAAGGCATTGTCCTGGCCGCGTTTGTCTGGGGCGTCTGGCATGGAATGATGCAAACGTATGGTTTCTGCCGCATCTACGACGCAAAGGTCGGCTCCTTCGCTGAAGTGACGCGTCGCCTTGATTTCGCGCTGTGCGGGATCTGGTTTGCGACCGCTGTCCTTCTTTCGCCCCAACGGATGACCGATACGCTGGAAAGCTATTATGCGGCGGGCGGGCCGTTTATTCCGCCAGCTCTGCTTCGGGCAGGGCAGCAGGGATTACTGGCGTTGGCAATTGCCATTGCAGGCGTATTTCTGGTCAATTTCGTCTGGATGTGGCTGCAAGGGAGACGACCAAGCCCGGTAAAGCTGGTGCTTCTTGTGACGAGCATTTCCTTCTGGTGGTACTGCAACAACATCGTCGCCAGCGTTCTCGTCGGCATCGCGTTATTCGAAGTATTCCACGATGTGCAGTACCTCTCGCTCGTCTGGATTTATAATCGCAAACGGGTCGAGAGCGATAACTCGATCGGTGGATTCATGCGGTTTGTGTTCCGGCGCAGTGGCGCCTTGGTAGGCGTTTATGTCGGCTTGGTGCTTGCCTATGGTGGGCTGAGTTTGTCCAAGTCGTATGTCGGCATCGAAGCGGTGAAGCGAATTCTCACTGGAGTGGTGACCGCCTCGGCACTGCTTCACTTTTATTATGACGGCTTCATCTGGAAAGTCCGCGAGAAATCCACGCGGCAATCTCTTGGCATCAGCGGAGGAACTGCTGATGCTTCAACCAACGGTTTTCTGCCGAGTTGGGCGTTGCACGCCGCAAAGTGGGTAGGGATTTTTGTCATACCACTTACGGCCCTTTGGTTCGCCGAAGTGCATTCCGCGCAAGGTAAGCTTCAACGCCTCGGGGCAATTGTTGCTGATCTGCCGTCCAGTGTACGGGCGCACGTAAATTACGCGACTGCTTTACAAGAGGCTGGACGACCCGATGAAGCGGTCAGCCACTTTACCGCAGCGCTACATTTGAATCCCGGCTCGTCAAAAACCCATGTCAAACTGGCTTCAATATTAATTGAGCAAGGAAAACTGGACGAGGCGCAGACCTATTTTGAACAAGCGCTGCGAATTGAGCCTAACAATGCCGAGTATCACTCCGGCTATGCTTATCTTCTGGAGAAACTCGGCCATGACGAGCAGGCGGCGGCGGAATGTGAAGCCTCCATTCGATTAGCGCCCAAATCTGCGCAAGCGCATTACAGCTATGGCGCATTCTTGGAAAAGCACGGCAAAGTCG
>WNFS01003298.1_pt1 | contig 12230 bp, 11 predicted proteins | sample 5400141 | NCBI WGS metagenome assembly WNFS01 (sample SAMN13153358, study PRJNA577476) | soil metagenome | isolation source: 60 cm saprolite under Madrone tree | place: USA:California | collected 2016-06-14 | reverse complement strand
CCGAATCTCGGTGGTGTTTTCATCCGCTTCCCAACATTTCGCTGCCCAAGTATGAGTGCAGGACGCGCGCCAAATTCCGCGTGCGCATGCTGCTGATTTGCTTGAAATTACAAAACGGCGTGCTGCGCGCTTTGGGTCAACACGGAAAACTGTTCCGCTGCGGTACACTCGAAATCTAAATTAGGGAAAATGGGAAACGCTATAGGCGCGCGCCAGCCGACGCATGCCCGAATTTTGCGGCTTGGGGTTTCTCTTTCTCATCGTCTTTCAGATACCGGTACAAGCTCGTGCGCCCTATACCCAAAACCTGCGCAGCGCGCAGGCGATTTCCCTGGCACATATCGAGAACCCGGCGGATATGAATCTTGCGCATCTCCTCCAAAGATAAAGGACGAAACTCGTCGCCCTCCGCCGTGCGCGGCCCGCGGTGCTCCAGGCCCTCCGGCAAGTCCGCTAGGTCTATGAAGTCTCCGCCGGCCGTGATGCAGGCGCTGGAGATCACGTTCTCCAGTTCGCGCACATTCCCCGGCCAGGCGTGTTGCAGCAGGACCGCTTGCGCGCGCCGCGTCAACCCGGAAATTGTTTTTCCGTACGCTTCGTTGTACTTCTTGAGGAAAAATTGCACCAGCAGCGGAATGTCCTCCAGCCGTTCGGTCAGCGGCGGGATGCGAATCTGGATGGAACTCAGCCGGTAATATAAATCCTCGCGGAAGCGCCCAGCCAGCACCTCCGCGCGCAGGTCGCGGTTGGTTGCCGCAATCAGCCGCACGTCGATCTGCCGCACCTCCGGAGAGCCTACGCGCTGGATTTCGCGGTTCTGGATCACGCGCAGCAGCTTGGCCTGCATGGGCAGGGAGGTTTCCCCCACCTCATCGAGAAAAACCGTTCCGTGGTTGGCGAACTCGAACAATCCCGGCCGCGTATCGGTCGCGCCGGTAAACGATCCACGCATGTGCCCGAAGAGCTGGCTCTCGAGCAGCGTATCCACCATCGCCGAGCAGTTGCACACCGCCAACTTCTGCTGGCTCACCGGGCTGATTTGGTGGATAGCCCGCGCCACCAGCTCTTTTCCCGTGCCAGTGGCTCCAATCAGCAAGACGTTGGTATAGTGCCGCGCCACCTTGCGCGCGAAGTCAAACACTTCCAGCATCGCCGGGCTTTTCCCCACGATGCCGTGGAACTCCAAATCCTTCAGCAGCTGCTCTTCGAGCTCGCGCACCCGCCGCCGCTGGTCGTACAGCGCCGCCACGTCATCGAGTGTGCGCTTCAGCCGCGCGCGGTCGATGGGCTTGGGCAGAAAATCCGTCGCGCCGCGGCGCACGGCATCCAGCGCTGACTCCAGGGTGTAGTCACCGGTCATAATAATTACGTGCAGGCCCGGATCGTTGCGCAGTGCTTGATCCAGGAACTGGTATCCGTCCATTCCCGGCATGTGTACGTCCGCCAGCACCAGCCGGCAGCGCCCGTACTGCACCAGTTTCAAGGCTTCTTCGGGGCTCGAGGTGGTGATGGGCTCATAGCCCAAGCTCGTCACCAGCGCCGCGAGCATCTCCAGTTGCGCGGGATCATCGTCCAGAATGCAGGGGGTTAGCGAGCTTTTTGCCGGCGCCGTTTCGACAGCTTTAGAATGAGCCTGGGCCACGCCAACTGCATCGCATCTTAGCTTCCACCTGACGCCAACATCTTCTCACCGTTCCGTGGCGCGAACCTCCGCCAACGGACGCGCTAAGCTATTGTTTCAAAAGCGTATAAAGTTCGCGGGGTCTTCCGGCAGAATTCCTCTGCGAATCCGCGCCTTCCTATCGCGCCACCATTTCGGACCTCTGTTCCGTTTTGGCACTTCCCCAATTCCAGCCTCCCGCCTCTATCGAGGCGGTTCCATCCGGCGCGCGGTCTGCGTAGACACCGGCCGCAGCCGAAATTGCCGCAGACCTTGGTCCGTCCGCGTCACCAGTTCCGCCTGGTACGCCACGGGATGAGATCGGTCGTTGCTGATCGGCTGGAGCAACCGAAGGAAGACGACGGCACCGTCCGCAAGTCCGCGGTTCAACGTAACCTGTTTGCCGGACTTGTCGGTCCACTCCAGTTCGGAGTTCTCCACAAAAAATGCCTTGTTGTCGTCCCAGCCGGAGACCTCTACGCGATATAGGTTGGTAACGGACTGTTCGGTCAAAATCATTCCGTCCTCCGCCTGCTTGCGGGTGCAGGCGCAGTGCCAGGCCAATGGCCGTAACTATAAGAAGCTAATCTGTTTATTCAGTTGGTGGGGGAGGAAAGTGTACGGAGAAGGGACATCCAAGCCAAACTGTGCGCAACTGAACCATTCTGGAATCTTCAGAAGTGACTGCGCAGCAGCAGGTTGGTGGCGAAATTCTCCACCGGGCCGTAAAAGTAGCGGAAGACAAGCAGGCCTACGAGCAGACCCACCATTGCAAAGCTGTTCCCGCGCAGCCAGTCCAAGTACCGCTGCGCCCGGCTCTCGCTCATAAACAGCATGATCCCCGCGCTGCCGTCGAGCGGGGGCACGGGAAGCAAATTGAATGTGCCCAGGAGCAAGTTCAGCGAGAAGAATACGAACAGCGCCACGGTCGATAGGCCGGGCTGCCCAGTCTCTGGATTGGAATGCAGCCAGCCCATGCTGTGCCCCGCCCGCAAACCTACCACCGCCAGCAGCATAAGCGTGTAGTTCGCCGCCGGGCCGGCCAGGGCCATCAGCGCCGCCCTCCGCGGGTGGCGGCGCTCCCACTCCGGATTGAACGGCGCGCTGGCCCACCCGATCATTCCGCGCGTGAAAATAAAGGAGAGAATCGGGATCACCACCATGCCCCAGGGCTCCCGCTGGATGTGCGGCACGGGATTCAGTGAAACCTGCCCGCCTCGCGCCGCGGTATCGTCACCGCCCAGCTTGGCTACCAGCGCGTGCGCCGCTTCGTGGCACGTGGTCGAAAACAGAAACGCCACGTACCACACGAATCCGTAAGCCAGCAGTTCCGTTGAAAACTCAGGCATGAGGTTAGAGCCTAGAGGTTCCGCAAACCATTTGCAACTCCGCGGTTTCAAAGGCCATGCGCTCCTGCGCAATTGTTTCTTGCTTGCCGTATGGAGAAATCACCGCGTCCTTTTCCAACTCTCGACCGCTGCCATTTCCGCAACGCTTAATTTCCGAGACTTTCCCTTGGCCAAATCACCGAGCTCCAGCCCACCCATCGTCACGCGCACCAGCCGCAAGGTTGGGAGAGTGGGCAGCGAGCGGTGAGTAGTGGGCGAGAGGGGGGCCCCCCTCCCCCCTTTTTTCATAAGTGTTGATTCTAAACCTAGTTAAAGTCCTTTGTTTTGATACACTTTTGCAAGTGTTGATTCTAAAGGGAGTTAACGCCAGTGGTGAGTGGCGTGTGGCGAGTGGCGAGAAGAATTTGGGAGGAGGCGTGGCACCCCTATCCCGGGTGTTTTCGTAAGAGTGGCAAGGAAAGGACTTACGCGACACGGAGTGCGTAAGAGTGGCAGGCAAAGGACTTACAGAAGGGCATTTTTGCGCTTCGGTGCAACGGTCGCCACGAAGAGGTACCCCCACCCCGGGTGTTTTGGGAAAAGAGGCTGCAAGCTGTTGAAAACAAAGGACGGGACTCGGAAAAAGAGAGTAAAGAGGCTCCAGGAGATTGATAAGGCAAGAGTTAGGGCTGGAGCGACGGGAAGGGTAGGAGAGGTTTCTTCGAGATGACACGCGCAATCCTACCGCAGGTCGGAACGTATGTCAATAGTAAACTTGTAAGTTGAAATGGGTCAATGGATTGCGGGCACTCCTGGATAGGGCAGTAAGTCAGGAACCGCACCCTTGAAAAGCAAGGGGTGCGGCATCTCTGGTCCACCCGCCCTCACGTCTTTACGTGTACAGATATTCTTTCTTTCTTCAGCCGCGCGTATCCGTGGTTGCGGTGCCAGTGAATGACTCGGTCGGTTCGCCACAACGGACAGAACCCGTTCGCTTCCAGAGCATTGTCTAGGTGGGCCAAGACTTTCGAGTTTCGGAATTGTTTAGCAAGTGGTTGACCTAGGACAATTGCAAGGAATCCGCCTTTACGTAGGACCCGTCCGGCCAGCTTCACGAAAGAATCCAGAGCTTCGCAATATTGACCGACGACGAGTTCGCTTTTGCAACCAAGCCGCAGCCGTCTTGCACCTATTTCCCTTTGAAAATCAACGTCGAGCACCGTCGGGGAAAGCCACTCGTAAGAGAGCCGCTGACCCAGCGCGTAATCTGCCATGCACAGGTATGGAGGCGATGTAATAATCGCGCCGACCTGGCCGTCTGAGAGCCCATATGATTCCGGCGTCGCGGCCTTGACGTCAACCTGCCGAACCGTCGCACGGCTCAGTTCTATGGCCGGATTCCGTCCCTGCCGCTCTATGAACCCATACAGCCGCTCAGCTTTGCAGAGGGCTTGGCGTGTCTTTTCGAGAAAGAATTCAATTGCAGGTTGATAGGGCGGCTTTGGCATGTCCTTTGGTAGAGGGCAGTTATCAGCGAAATATCCGTGCTGCTCTCCCCTACGCGCGGTGCAGGATGGCAGAATCGCAGAAAAACACGCCCTGAGGAAGTTCTGAAGAACTGAGTCGTCAAGATTCTCGACCAAGCCCTTGATACGACTCAACTCGCAAAGTGTCCGAGGGTGAAACCACTTCTCAAGTCGGGGAGAACTGGGCGGCTCCAGACACCGGGCGTCCAGAACGCTCTGGGCATCCAGCGACCTAACACGTTCCCGAGCCTTGCTTGGCATGAATGTGAGACTTGCCTTAGCGACCAGACAAGCGACGGTGTTAACGTCAGCAGTTACACATGAATTTCCATACTTAACTGCTTCGGTGGCGGTCTGACCGGTGCCGCCGAAGGGATCAAAAACCATGTCCTCCTTGATGCCTAAAGAGACCAATAAATTTGCAGGTAACGCATGCACGAAAGTGCTTGGATATGCGTGAAACCCGTCGTTTCGCGACAGCCGAAAACCCCAGTCCCCAACGCTCTTCAGAGCGGCAGTGACATTGCGCCTGCGCGTATCGTCCGCCCTGCTCCAGGGCCTCTCGGCACACCACGCATTTACAAGTCTAGAGAGCAGAGTTGGGATGGGGGTGGCTCCGCGTAATTGGAGCTTGTAACCGGCAGCCTCGGCCTGAAGACGAGACTCGAACGGTCTCAGCTTTCGCTGCGTCCCCAAATGAAACACATACAGTGTTCCTACAGGCTCAGGTAGCAGGGTCTTGAGAGCGCCAGAAGAAAACCGTCTCGAGACCACAAGCACCATGGGTTCGAAGCCATCGGCTCGAAGGCGTTTAGTAATCCATGCCACGGCATCGGGGTGGCGCAAACTCCGTAAGGTGCTGACGTCGTCGATCTCGACTCTTGCAACGCACGTAGGCGTTTCTAGGAATCGGTATCTCTGCACTAATTCGCCTAAGCTCGGGCGAAAATCGTCGGGTGCGGTGTCATCCAGCTGTCCCATGAGACCCAATAGACCGTCGTCTGTGGACCAAATTAGCTGCGACCGCTCCAGCCCTGCATCCAGTCCTCTGCGCATGAGATGTTGAAGGAATGCCATTCGCCCAAGCTCCCCCTCATCGGCATCGAAGAACGCCGTGTATAACTGACTTCGGTAAGAAATCCATTCCCTAACGCCTTCGTCCTCGACGGCCTCCAAATCGGTGACAATGGACGCCTGCGTCGCGAGCCAATCCGTTACGAGGATCGGCACTTCACCACGCACCTTGAGCCCGAGAAAAAACGCAGATCTTGTAACATTGTCTGCATTGTCCAAATCAATGGGCCCATTTATTAGAAATCCGAGGTGGCCCTCCCCGGAAATGCATTTCGCTATCTCGTCGGGATCAACCGGCAGCCTCAATTCCTTGGATAAATGCGCGCAGGTGCGATGAAATTGCGGGAGCTGCGACTGAAATATGGGAGCATCTGGAGCAAACTCGTTATCCGCACGAGCGCCAAGTAGCCGCTGACCTTCGAGTTCGTGATCGAAGTTCGCCAGCACTGACTCAGCTGTGTGGGCAAAGGGCGGGGTGCCCACGTCGTGTAGCAGTCCTGCTAGCGTGAGCTGAACTCGCTCTCGCTCGCTGAGTCCTCTTTTAGTTGCACAACGATACGCCAGCGCAGCGACAGATATCCCGTGCTCCCATCTGGTTGGTCCGGAAAAGTCCTTGAAGTACACTGAGTCGACATTCGACAATCTGACGCCACGAAGGCGGAGGAATTCGGGAATCTTGATAAAAGGCAGCAGCCAATCGGGCACCTCAACGAATCCGTAGAGTAGATCGACGAATCTAATCACGGCTATCTTCGCCCCCATGCCAGCAGTAGGATAACGATCCCGGAGACGAAATTTGGAGCCAGGTCTGAAACCTTACCTGTTTCCGCCCACAGCCAAACGGCGTAAGAAATGGCGAGCAAAGCCAATATCGTCGCAAGCCGCCTCACAGCACGTGAACCTATGAATACGCGGATGGAATCAATGAAATAGGCAACACGCAGCCAAAGCAGGTGACGTGTTCGCTCTTTTATCTCAGCCAAGACTTCATACGCAATGCTGTGGGTCCTAGACGACAAATACGTTCCTGAATAGGGGTACTTAAAAGAACCTAACCGAAGCGCGTCGACAACACGATTCAAGCAACGCTGCGCGCGGAATCCGGCGAATCGCCAGCTGCTGTATTCAGACGCTAAGGCAAGCAAGTAAAGCTGCCACGGTATCCGAACGTAATAGGTAAGCTCACCCCAGTATTCTAGGTTTTGCTCGATGTCCTCGGCCAGGAGCGGCTCAAGGGGAGGCCAAACCGATAAAAAGGTCTCTTTCAGCACGGAGTCCGGCACGCCGGGGGCGCTCGGGCAGAAACTCAAACAATACGTGCACGCGACGGCTGTTGTAAGATCGGCCGTCGAAGAGTTTGCGGAGTGCTTTCTTGCGGTCAAATTCTCGAGCAGAAACCGGCGAGGAGCGTCCGTGTCGTACCCATTCTGGGCAAGTCCACGCACTGCGTATGCGGTTGGAAGAAGCTCCGCAACTTTATCCCCGAGAAAATATCCCCACCCCCTTCCATCGATAAGCGAATCTTGCAGCAGGGTTGCAATGTGCCCAATCAGTTGATCGCGTTCGGCTTGAGCCGTCGTGATGAACCACAACCCGAAAAGCAGCTCGCCAAGCTTAATCACGTTTCGCTTGTCATCTTGACGCACGTGGAGGTTGGTTTCGAGATGAACTTTAGGATTCGCCTCGAAGCATGCCTCGCAATAGGACACAATTTGGGGAACGGTGGCGCGACAGTCCTCAGACTGGCAAGGTCCAAGCACTCGGACAGCCGCAGAGAGGCCATGAAGACCAAACTGAGGAATTGCCTCGGCCTGCCCGCCGACGAATTGTCCGCAAGCGGCGAAGCCTTCTGGAAGTCTCTTCGTCTGTTCCCCATATTTACACTGCCGCAGGAACAGCTCGATTACGCGCTGTTGAGCCTCATTAATTCGACCGATGAGACTAGGATTTCTTTTGTTCACGAGTTACCTGCTGAACGATCCCACGAATCTCGTCAACAAACCGCTGAGCTTTGCGATCCTCGTGTCCCAATTCTGGAAGTCGGTGGTGGGCCGCTCCCGCTCGGTCGGAAAGCCAAAAACTGCGCTTTTTGGTCACCACCCCGATTCGGGTGAATCCTAGCCTCTCGGTAGCGGTGCACGCCGCTCGCGGAACTGTCACGATAAATTGAAAGTCTCCACCAGATGCCAGAGAAAACGCCCATGGCGAAACTCTTTCTTGCTTCGCCACGTCAAGCACGTGAGGGTCCACAGGGATCCTGTCAGTCTCAAGAATAGCGCCAACGCCACTGGCTTTGCACATCCTGCGCAGGTCCGCAGCGAGACCGTCGCTCACGTCCATACCAGCATGCGCTACGCGCAGAGCCGCTAACGCGCGCGAACGGAGTATAGGCAGATTCGGTACGGTAATGGCAAGACGAGCCCAACGAGGAACAGTCTTGGCCCGTGAAGCAATGCAAGTCGCTGCGGCACACGTACCCAGATATCCCGAGGCGAATATTAGATCCCCTGGTCTCGCACGATTTGCAAGAAACAGTTCGCGCGGCGAATCGACGCTTCCGATGCCGCATGTCAGTACAGCTCTTCCGTTGCCCAGCTTTGTGTCGCCTGCTATTACTGGCACTCCCCAACGCTTCGACTCGACCTTAACTCCGACCATGATCTGCTTGAACAAACGTTCCGGATAGCCATGCGGAACGGTAACCGCGACCAGGAGAGCGCGTGAGACCGCTCCGGTACCCACTAAGTCCGCGAGGGTAGCCGCAACCGCCAGCCGTCCGAGCACGCGTTCCCCTCCCAAGCCTAGTTGCTCAGCGATTGGTGTTGCATTCAGGAAATCGACTGAAAGCACTGCGAACGCCCCGCCGAATTTAATCACTCCGCAGTCATCTTCTGCAACGCCGGCGAGGACACCGCTCCAACCGTTCCGCTTGAAGTTAGATGCTAGCCAAGAAACGACTGCATCCGGGTTTAAGGTCTTGTCTCCTAGGCTTGCCATGCCTTGACAGTCTCCTCGACCCAGTCAGGCCTGAGTGCCTGTGTCCAATCAGTGTCGTCCCGCTCCATCAGTTCGCACAAAATTCTGCGGATTGTCTGCGAGGGCAGGCCGGTCGCTTGAAAAATGGCCTGCGCGGAACCGGAGCGCGCGAAGATGTATGGCCCGCCGTTACGTCCGACCTCCAGAAGGGACGTCTCAGGCCGAGGCGACAAGCGCCCATTGAACTCCTCCCAATACCGACCCATTGCGGGCAACCAGTGGACGTGAGTATGAATGACACAGGCACCTGCCTTATCGTCGGCGGTCGAGCCGTGCTCCGCTTCTAGCGGTTCAGCGCCTCGTAAAAGCGGAGCGTTCCTTAGACGGGCGGATAAGAGGTCGTATTCGGAAATTGCGTCCATTCCCGTCGACGCCAAGCTCGGAGAGTGAAGTTTGCTGACAACCATTACATGCCCCGGGACGAGCGGACCGATACTTGGGATTACCACGAATCGTTCGGTCTCGAGCAGCTTGCGATTGTGCAAAAAAGCCTGCTGATTTCGTCCGGTATCTGTGATGGCCGCGCAAAGTGCGCACGCTGCGGCTATAAATTGAGGATTCGCCATGCAATACCGACCGAGAGGACACGCGACACAAAAAAGCGAGTGCCGGTCTCTTTATCCTTCAGCTAGGTGAATAATACACTATTTCGTTTCACCGAAAGGAGTGTGTGCGAGGCACCCTCCTGCTGCTCGGATCTGGCCTGCTGGGTCTCGGTGGATATTTCGGAAGGGCGAAGAAGTCGCCACGGAAGCGATAGCTTCCTGAGTCCCAAGGAATAGTGATCGGAAGTGGAAATCGGCAAAGGTGGCGCGCCCGGAGGGACTTGAACCCCCAACCCCTTGGTTCGAAGCCAAGTGCTCTATCCAATTGAGCTACGGGCGCGCGGAGACAAGTATAACCATGGGAATGGGTTTCTGGCTCTGGCGCCGCACATACCAGCACGGCTGATATCCCAGGTGCGGAAACAGCGCGCGCACGCAAGTAACGGTCACGTCCGGCTGCAGGGCGTCCAGCTCATATTCGGTCCTGCCGCTTTTCAGCGGTATCGCGAGCAGCCGCACCATGTGCACGGAATCGAAAGCGTTTCCCAATCGGGGATACGACGCGCGCAATCGAACGACGGCGTAATCGCCAGCGTACACGATCGCCACGAGCGCAAGGACCAGCGCGAGCGTGCGCCTCACGTAATCTCCCCGTTGGCTCAAGGGTTTGCTCTTTCGGCGCGCGACAATCGCACGTCACCCCGCGCCTCATCGCGGCTCGGACTTGCCGTCCCGGCTCCCTGCTTCTTTCGACTCCAGCACCGCCGTTTTTACCAGGCTTTTGTCCGCTTCCGCCAGCACCGGATCCCGCCGCCGCTGCAAATCGGCGACGCTGGGCACTACGATTTTGTCCGGAATAATCCCGGTGCCTTCCAGCTTCCGTCCCTTCGGTGAGAACCACAGCACTTCGCTCATTTCCAGCACGCCGCCGCCCTTCATCACGCGCGGCTTGGCGATTCCCAGCACGCAGCCGCACGACTGGCTGCCGATGACTTTTGCGCGCAGGGTGTCCTGCATGCCCGCCGCGAATACCTCCGAGGAGCTGGCGGAATGGGCGTCCACCAGAATGACCACCGGCCCGGAATAAATCTGCTCGCCGGGGTGGCCGACATAAAGCTGCAGCGGCAGCTTGAACAATCCCACGTAGGAGGAAAGAGGTTTTCCCGTCCGCGTGGAATCCTTGGCGAACAACGTCTTTTTGGCAAAGAAATAGCCCGCGATGGGCAGCACCACGGCCAAGTCGCCCCCGCCGTTCCGCCGCAGGTCCACGATCAATCCGGGAGCCTCGTGAAATTTTTGCAGCGCTTGACGAAATTCCTTGGTGATCGGATGTTGAAAGCCGTCAAAACGAATGTAGACATTGCCTGACGGAAGCACGTGCGTGGTTACTTCCGGCGCCGCGGAGTAAACCTGCCTTCGCACGCTGACCTCGAACACCGACGCGTCTCCGCGCTGCAGCGCGACCTTCACGGGAGTGTCCGTGGGGCCCGCGAATACTCGGTTGTAGATGAACCAGCGGGTCGCGCGTTCGGAAGAAGAAGGCAGGCGCTTCTTCTCAATTTCGGCGATGCGCTCGGCCACCGGCGTATCATCCACGCGCAGCACCACCATGCCCGGCTCGATTCCGGCGCGCGCCGCATCGGTTCCCGGAATGACGCTGGTGACCGCGGTTTTGCCATCCACGTCGTCGACGCTGAAGCCCACGGTAACCCCTTGCTGCCGGCGGAAATTCTTCCACTGCTCCGGCGAGTTGAAGCGCGTGTGCGCGTCGTGCAGCTCGCTGGTCATCTGGCTCATCAGCGCGTAGAACTCTTGGTCCTTCTTGGTCGCCGCCACCAAGGGCGCGTACCGCCGGTGCACTTCGTTCCAATCCACGCCATTGTAGGACGCGTCGTAGTAGTGGTCGTGGATCTCCCGCCAGACCTTCTCGAAGACCTCGTTGCGCTCCTTGGCCGTCAAGCGTTGTTTCGCCGCGGGTTCGGACGCCGCGCTGGAAATCCTCGGCGTGGAAGGATCTTTTGGCTTTTCCTGCGGGAGTGCGCTGATGACGAAGACAGAAAGCAGCAGAAAAAAGAGCAGCGCGCGAGGAGTTCTCCCGGACTTGGAGCGGGTTGGATTCATCTTAGGGTGAAGCATCCGGCAGACTACTCCATGCACTGGCTACGTTGGACTCGCATCGGACGGCTCGTTCGCAAAAAGACGCGCCAGCTCCGCGTGCTCCATGACCACCGCAGGGTCGCGCTGAATAGCATCAAAATACCGCTTCTGAAAAGCGTCGCCCGATTCCGAGGGCGCGAACATCTTGCGCGCGAGCATAATCGCGCTGTGCGTTTCGTTCTGCGTTACGGCTTCCTCGGCGGACAGCGTTTCGTCCAGGCGCACGACAAACTCCGAAAGATTGTGCAGCCAGGCGAACTGCTGGTGGTCGATGACCAGCCGGAACAACTCGCCCGTCGTGACGTGTCCATTGGCGCGTTCGTACTCGCGGCGTTCCATGTCCAGCAGCGTTTTGTGCAAGCGCAACAGCGTCACACGCAGGGCTACCATTTTTTGCCGCGCGGGGTTTTGCGGTCCGCCATTGTCGGCGGCATAGAGGTCGGGTGCGCTCATACTTGGCGCACCGCTCGGTGCGCCAAGTTTATTGTCCGACACAACGCTCCCGATTTCCAGGGTGTAGAGGTCTTCCTCACTCATGGTAGCGCTGCTCGCCCACCGGCAGCGGAATGGGCAGACGGTTTTGCGGGGGCGGCAAGGGGCACGTCGCGTACGGCGTATAGGCGCACGGCGGATTCTCCAGCCGGTTGAAATCCAGCACTAGGTCGCCAGGCTTGTCGAGGCCGTGGTCCGGGAATCCGGTATATAGAAATCGGCAAGCGCCATACGTCGTGGTGGCGCTGGTTGTGTCGCGCAGCACGAAGAAGAGCTTGGCTGCCTGCGGATCCTCCAAGATCGGATCCAAGCGGTAAGTTTTTCCGTGCAGCGTGAATTCCGCGGAGCCCGGTACCTGCGCCGGATAACTCGTGCCGATCAGCGTCGCGATGGTGAACGTCTTTTGCGGAGC
>WNFS01017347.1_pt1 | contig 12232 bp, 10 predicted proteins | sample 5400141 | NCBI WGS metagenome assembly WNFS01 (sample SAMN13153358, study PRJNA577476) | soil metagenome | isolation source: 60 cm saprolite under Madrone tree | place: USA:California | collected 2016-06-14 | reverse complement strand
GTCTTGCTGCAGCCACCGCCGCGCGGAGTTCGGGCGACATCGGAAGAGCACCGAGATTCTCCCAGCCGCCGCGCACGCACACGAGATCGGACCCGCCGTAAACCGGCCTCGCCGCGTTGTCCATCACCGTCCTTTGCGTTCCGTGGTAGCTGACCCTAAGGCTGCCGATCGCTACCTCCCCGACGCTGAAGGTCCTGACTTGGCGCAAGTTCTCTTCGAGCACCAATCCATATCCGGCCAATTCGTCGGCAGTGACCTTTTCCAACACGGCATCAAGCTCGGGCAAAGTTGTAATCACGGTTTGATCTTTTCCCGATGCACTGAGCGGTTTCTTTGAACGGATCGGTCCGCGATCGAGCATGCGTGTGGCCGCCAGCCGGGCATCGCGGTTGCTGAATACGGTGTAGCCCGGCAGTACGACCTCCCGGACTCGTTCGGCGAAAACGGTCGACCAACCTAGCGGCCGCTCCGCGTCATGATCGACGAGTCCATGGGTGATGGCTTTTGTCTTCGCAAAAAGGTGCGGGACAATGCCACCGTAAAGATCATTCGGGGAACGAATACCGAGGTGTGATGCCTCATCCAGAAGCAAGGTATCGCTAGGCACGAAGAAGAGAGGCCCGGAATAACCAGATCGCGCTTCGTAGTGTCCCCCAAAATCATAACCTTTGATGTGACCGATAGTTTGGGCGGCCGCGTCGAGCACGACTCTGTGATGCCACTGCAGTGGCTTGCCGAGCCGCGGGAAGTAGACTACGACGACACCTCTTCCCACGGTGATCAACCTTTCACGCACACGCGTGGCCAGCGATGGCCGCCAGGCGGTAATCGCAGAAACGAGTTCCACGTCCGTAAGAGTCGATTCATGGTTCTCCTTCGCGAATACATCGTGCATTTTAGAACTCGAGCAGAACGGTCTGCGTTTAAGGCAGGATTAAATGTCGATCACAGACCAGTGAGTCACCTTTGAGTCGCCTTTCCTGCTCATAAGTCCAGGCGAAGCTGCAGGTGTCGAATACAAAAGGGCCCGATCTGACGGAAATTAGCTTTCGTTAAATTGCTGGTTTAATCGATTGCGCGCAAAGTGAGTGGGATAAGCGTGTTAAATTTGGTGCAAGCTTGTCACTTGGTGACAAGGCGCTGCGTTAATTGGTGACAAGGCGCTGCAATGTTTGATCTCATTGAAAGAACCCCTTTCGACGAATTCGAGAGGCCCCGAGCTGAGGCACATCGGAACTTCGCAGCACCTGAGCGTTCGCAGACCTGGCGCGGCTATCATACCGAGCCGCAATATCCGAGTTCCCTCACGGTATCGCGGAAAGGATGCCTAACAGTGGATGCGGTCGGAGCTCCAGAGGTTGTGCCTCAACTTACGGCATTGGGCGAAATACCCAAATGGCGGCCGGTGTGCCGGGATTGGCGCGTGCGGCGAGAAAAAGCCGGTCGACTTCGGGAACAAAGAGCGAGGTCCTCGCCCCGGATATCGTCGGGATGTGTGCCGTACGCCGGTATTCACCTCCTGACGCCTCGAACACATCTAGGTATCCATCACCGCAGCTGAGGTATCCGCGCTGGCGCTTCTCATCGACGAAGAGATCATCGGCATCACCACAGGCATCGACGGCTGCAACAGCGCTGCCGTCGTGCATGGAGAAGATGCGAAGCTGAGCGGGATTCCGAAATGATACGATAATTCGTTGGGAACTTTCGTCCAGAGCCATTGGAAAGTTGCTACCGTTTTGGACCGCCCAACTTGCTGTCTGCTTGCCGGCGAACCGATCGATGACAGCGATTTCGTGTGCCTTCGGAACGTTGACGAAGATGCGCCGGGTCGAGCGGGCAAGTTGAAAACTTTCTGGGTGAGCCTGCAATGGAATGTCGGCGACTTTGCCGTTTGTTACTGGATCGATGGTCGCAAGCGCGCCATTGCCGTGGCCGATAAAGACTCGATTGGAGGCAATATCGACTCGAATGTTGTCGGCATCATCCCCGAGTTCGATTCCTCCTGCCGCGCCATAATCGGCGCCTCGGAACAGCCGCACCGATCCGTCACCGGCATTGGCGACAAAAAGTGTATCACTCGATGGTACATAGCCAACGCCTTGCGGCTCTTTCAAACCAGGAATGACATGCTGTACTTTTTGCTCATTCAAATCGACAACTCCGACGGTGTTGTTACCGAGCTCGGCCACGAACAGTCGCCGCCGGGCCAGATCGATCGCCAAATGATCGATCCGGCCGCTAACATCGCCCAACGGGATCTTACCCTCGAGCTGCATCAACGAGGGGCTCGGCGTCTGAGAAAATGCTCGATTGGCTGCAAGCGACACCGTCACAATCGCAGCGAAGCATGCCACGCAAGAGTAACGCATCATCATTGGTCACCTCTTCCTTCCATTGGGTTTCAAACTGTTCTCCTCAATGGGCTCGCCGGTGGTGAGTTCGTAGAGCGTCGGCCGGATTGCATTGTCTTGGACCACCATCACTTCGAAAACGGGCTTGCCACTACGAATTTTTTCTCTAACGGCTACGACGGTGCCCTGCGCCGAAGCCTTTTGGATGATCGTCGGAATGCTCACGTCGGTCATCGACAGCAACGCGTGATACTGCGCCGATCGGGCGATGTGCTTTAGGTCAGCAAACACCTCCTTCTCAGGGGTCCAGGTCTGTGTCGTTACGTCACCTATGTACTCGTTGAAGGAATTGTCTTCCGCAGCGGTATCGAAGCCCTTCGCCGAGGTATAGATCGACAGCATCAGCTTGCCGTGTACCATTTCGTATTTTGCTTCGATGGGCACCTCGGTTCCCTGGGCGACCTGAGCGATGCCTTGCCGCAGGCTTAGCTTGGCGGCGGGCAATTCTTTGATCAGTTCTGCCCGATCGGCATCATCAGACCGGGCGACGCTGCTTTTCAACATCGCCAATCCGAACGCAATGGCGAGGATGAGATTCCTTTTCATCATGTTGACCTCTCGTGTACTTGCGCAGGATTGCGCATTCTTGCGACCCCTTATTTGGGCCAGCACCCATGTCGGCTGCAGCTGTGGGAATGCGATGAGGCCGCCCGCTTTTGATCTCTAGTCGTGTTCCGGCTGATCAAGTTTCACGCAGCGACGGCGAGGGCCGACGACAGCCGCGCACCCAGAGCCAGAGGCCGAGACCCACGCCACCGACGATGGCAAGTTCCACCGTGCCTATCCAAGAGGCGGCAACATAGATCTGAGATAGGTCTGTCGAGGTGATATGAGCGGTTGTCGCATTCTCACCAAAGGTTTGGTGTACCGCACCGCCGATCATACATGCGATGAGTCGATTCATGGCTTTCTCCTTTTTGCGGTGCATATGTCGAGGAGTAGAGCGAAGCGGTCTATATTTAAGGCAAGATTAAACGTCGGCCGGCGTTAATCACAGATTGGTGAGGCGGGGACCTTCGTATCGAGCGCGACCGTAGAACTCATCGGGACCGCAGACAAAACGTGGTCTTTAGTACGCACATCATCGCGAGCGGATGCCGCGCGTCGATATAGTTTCCGGAAAGGACGCCTTCAGCGGTGAGTTCAGCGCCAACGGGGGGAACAAAATGGCACACTTGAGGTCGAGAAAAAATTTTAGGCGTGCCAGAGAAACAATACATTGTCGGCAACTGCGATCATCTCTTAGTTGGTTTGCCGGTATCTGAGGGAGGCGATTGGTGGTCGGATCACGTCGATTTGGTACCAAGGCCGCGAGCTATGTCGACAGTTACGAACATAACATCAACCGAACGGGTGTTGCTCTTTGCCCGAGTAGCCACGCCGCAGCACTGATAGCTCATTGAACCGCACGAGGTTAGCGATGGCACTTCGTTTACTCGGCCACATCGAACTCCCGGCGCATCGATCCAATGGCGGGTTCGATCATGCCGATATTCACCCACCCACGGATCGGCTCTACGTCGCACATACCAGCAATGATTCTATCGACGTGATCGACTGTGCGCGAGATAGGTACATTGAATCGATACCTGGCCTCACGGGCGTGGCAGGTGCGCTCGTCTCTGAAGCGCGCGGTCTCGTCTTCACGAGCAATCGTGGCGAGAATACCGTCTCGGCATTCGCCCCTTGTGACGAGCGGAATGCTTTCAAGATCGCCGTAGGTGTTAAGCCGAACGGGCTCGCGTTCGACCCCACTCGTGGCATCCTGATCGCCGCGAACGTCGGCGACCCCTCGATTCCGGATTCATATTCAGTATCGGTCGTGGACCTCGGGCGACGTGAGCGGATCGCCGAAGTCAAAGTCCCAGGTCGCACGCGTTGGGCGATTTACGACGCGGCGCTCGAGATGTTCTTCGTCAATATCCTATCTCCCGCCCGGATCGTCGCCATTGATGCTCGTGACCCGACCAAAATAGCGGCCGAGTATGAGATTCCGGCGGCAGGACGCCAAGGGTCGGTTATTGTGCGCCTGCGATGCCGGCGTATTGTTCGCGATTGATGCAGCGTCGGGTCGCGCGCTCGGGGACGTTCCTCTAAGCGGCGCCCCGGACGTGATTTTCTTGCATCCGCAATCCGGTCACCTTTATGTGGCCATCGGGGATCCTGGGGTCATAGACGTCATCGATATTGGGGCGATGCGCTGCAAGGAGGTCGTGCCAACGGAAGCAGGCGCACATACGCTGGCACTCGACCGCAAGAGGAGCAAAGTCTATTCGTTTCTGCCGCAATCACATCGTGCCGCGGTATTTGTCGATCAGACTTGATGGGAGACACCATGCCTGGAGCTGTGTCTGCTTACGAGTCAAGCGGCTATCCCGCGCCCGACATAGACAGAAGGAGCGCACTCTAGGCCGGTGCCGAAAAGACACGATGCAACACAATAGTGCATCAACACTGACCTGGAGCGTGGGTCTTCTTTAGCGGGTCGAATAGGTTGCTAAGGCTGGTAGGGGGATGATGCCGTGTTGCCAAGGCGTCTGCTGATCATATTGGCGATGCTCGGAGGCATTCATTCCGCGCATGCGCACGGAATTGCGGGAAACCGATTCTTTCCCGGTACACTTTCGTTTGATGATCCAGCCGTAGCCGACGAAGCGATCTTGCCAAATTTCGCAGGCTTCAAACGGCCAGGCGACGGCGGCAATGTTGTCGATAACAGGTTCGATTGGTCGTTTTTTCGTCTTCTCACTCCGACCCTCGGAGTTGACGTTGACGGCGCGTGGGTTCACCGGAACTGGGGGAAGGCGCTGCGGTCGGGATCTGATGTGACCAGCCTGGGCCTCAAAGGGGAGGTCTATCGTAACGACCTACATGAGATCTTGGTGTCAGCGCGATTGGGATGGGGCATCGGGCACTCAGGGGCTCAAGGAATCAGCGCCAATGCGCCCGACTTGCTCCAGCCTGGGATTTTTTTCGGCAAAGGTTTCGGTGATCTTCCGGACGGGATGGCATGGCTGCGGCCGTTTGGCATTACTGGCGCGGTCACGCTCGACCACCCGATGACGGGGAGGTCGATAAACTTCGGAATTGATCCTCAGACCGGCCAGCTTGGCCCGATGCTCACGCGTAATGTCGATACGCTGCACTGGGCATTCGCGCTCGAGTTCAGCACACTTTATCTGACCAGCCGCTTCACGCCTGGCAAACTTCCAAAGGACGAGCCGTTGAACCAGCTTGTTCCTCTCGTAGAGTTTTCATTCGACTCGCCACGAGGGGAAAAGACTGTAGCGACAATGAATCCCGGGTTCTCGTATGTCGCGGTTAGCTGGCAAGTAGCGGTAGAAGCAATTGTGCCGTTGAGCAGCGAAGCCGGGCGATCCGTTGGCGCGAGGGCCCAATTGCTCTTGTTCCTCGATGAATTAGTACCGTCGTTATTTGGAAAGCCGCTCTTGAGCGACAGATAGGGTTAGTCGATGCTCGCGTTATCGGAGTGAGGTCCTACAATCTTAGCACCGGTCCAGCGGACAGAGGATCTCCCGAGTGTGCAAGCTCGTAAGCTTAAATATGCAATCACTTACGGGACTCAGGGCTGCTCACCCTCGCTCGCGGTCGGTACGCCGCCTATGATGAGATGGCGGGCTAACACAGGGAGTACAATCATCATGAGAATCTTTCCCGCTCTGCTGGTGCTGGTTGGCCATTGCTTCGTGAGCCATACGGCAGCGGCAGCACAATCGCAAGATTGCAAACTATGTCGCGATGATTATACAGCTTGCGTTAAGGCTCACACGCAGGGTGCCTGCAAGACCAATTACGACATCTGCATGAACCATTGTCGGAAAAAATAGCGGAACAAAAACAATCAATCGAGAACGTTCTCACAACTCAGCGCTAAACGTATTCTAAGCCGAATGCCGGGTTGTGGCACAAAGCGACGGATGGCGTTTTGATACCGGACCGTCGCCTTTGGGGCGAAGTGGAAGTGCAAGGGCGCGAGGCCTAATCTTGCTGCACTGCCTTTGGTCGCGATTGGCACAAAGCTGACAGCGAGAGATGCAAAGTGGTTTGTCCGCTTCGAGCACGCTCGCTCAGAAATCCAGTCTGGTCGCAGTGGTCGTTCGTCAAAAATCAAAACAAGAGCGAATTGGTCTAAGCGCAAGGTCATTTGGCTGCATCGAAAACGTGTAATCGTGCCCTGCCCCATCCCGTTCAGGGATCGAGACGACAATCTCATCTTCTTGCATGAGCAGCGGCATGATGTGCCGCATTAATAGCGGTGCGACAAAGATCTGATTGTATTCGACGCTTTTCGCTTCAAAGAGTGCAGTTGGCACGTTGCTAGAGTGCAGCTTCACCAAAAAGACAGGCTTCAGCGGGAACGGAAACTGTTCACTATGGACGAGTGAGACCGTCAGCCGTCCATCAGCGCTGCATGCGAGCATAAACCAAACAGCATCCTCGACCGCACGGGTCGCCGCCACGTGCTCTACCTCGGCGCCTTTGCTCCTGTCGGTATACGCCCAGCCTCCTTGTACATTTACGTCACCCGGGCCCTGCTCTGCCGACCCTTCTCTGGCGATCAGGAACGCCGCTGCGGCGGCCAAAAATAAGGCCACAGCACCTTTTGAGCCGTTGAGCTTCGCTTTCTCAGTTTTGCTGCTTGTCCTTGAGCCCATTCGCGATCAAGCAAACAGTGATGCGAAAGTCTGCGCGCCCCGGCAATCCCCGAGACCTCCAACAGGACCAGGACCACCTTCCGCAAGCCGGCTATCTAATTGTGGCGTGCCGGCAATCGTAGTGCGCAGTCGAAAGTTCCCTACGGTGGGAGCTGTTGTTTAAGGCAGTTTTAAAGCTTAGCCACAAGTCGGGCATCGCACACACGCCAGATGGCTTGGCTTGCCCATCTCCGGCTCCAGATCATGGAACGTGTATGGCACCTCCTTATGCGTGAGGACGAGCCGCACAACGTTGACGAAAGTGCTGCGCGGAAAGCCGTATACGATAAGATTCGACATGCTACGATCCTGAGATAACTTTTGTCGCTCAACCGGCACCGAGACTTGACCAATAATCAAGACTACGCGGCCGTCTGCTCGGTTGCGCCGGTCGAGCAAAGCTCCTTGCTAAGTTGGGCGAGGGCCGCTTGCACCTTCTGAAGATGCGCATGCTCGCCTCCACCCATCCCTTCGTCTTCGGCGCGCAGAAGCGCTCGTTCATCGGCTTCCCAGGCCTTTAGAATGGCCAGCTTCGCGGCCGGGTCGATGTCGTCCGTTTCGACAACATCCATGGGCGTTTTGAAAGCGCGCGCAGGATTCAGTTTCGCCCTATCCACGTAATTTTGTTCGCGCATGTGAGTTCGCATTTTTGCTCTCCTTAGATGCTTCTGGCAAAGGGATGGACACGGCGTTTCGAAGACGCCGCTTGAGGCCTGCCGCTGCTCTCGCGTCGATCAATACTGACGCTCGACACTGCGTAGACCAGTATCGCCGCGTAAAGGCAGAAGCCCGCGGCGACCGCGGCAAAGAATCCGGCCACGCCGAGATCGAGCCAGTAGATCGCGACGAGCCCGCCGCCGGCGCTCACAACCATGCGCACGGCGTTGGCGTTCATGGCCGTCACCGCGCGGCCGACGCCCAGGGTGACGTAGAAAAGTCCCAAGCCGAGGCCGAAGCAGATGTAGGCCGGACCGACGACGCGCAGGTAGAGCGTGCCGAGACGCGCGACCTCGGCATCGTCGCTGAACAGGCCGATCCACAGGCCGGGCTGGAACGCGACGATCAGGCCGATCGTTCCGCACACCACCGCGACCGTCGTCGCGCCGGTCCACGCGATCTCGCGGGCGCGACGATACTGCTGCGCGCCCCAGTTCGTTCCCACCATCGCGACGATCGCAGTGCCGAAGCCGAACGCGATCGGTTGCATGATGTATTCGAGACGCGCGCCCATCGCGTAGCCCAGCGCGGCGTCGCGCCCCAACCGTCCGGCGATTCCCGTCAGCACGACGACCGAGAGATTGGTGATGGCTATGTTGATCAAGCCGGGCACGCCGACCTTGAGGATGTCGGCGAACAGCTCCCAGCGCGGCATGACCCCGCGGAAGTTCAGCCGGACGAGGGCGCGTGACGACCGTAGATACCAGATCATCACCGCGCTGCCGCCGGCGAAGGGAATCACCAGTCCCCAGCCCGCGCCGGCCGGACCGAGCGCCGGCAACGGTCCGACGCCAAAGATCAGCACGGGCGAGATGACGATGTGCACAACAACGCAGCCGATCAGCACGGCCGCGGGGAAGCTCATGTTGCCGGTGCCGCGCACCGCATTGCCCAGCAGATTGCTCACGCAGATGCAGACGGCGCCGCCCAGCGCCACGTTCGCGTAGGCGAGCGCGTCGGAGAGCATTTCGTCGCGTCCGCCCATCCACCGGAACATGAAGGGCGCGCCCAGCAGCAGCACGGTCGAGAAGATTGCGGCGATCACGAGCGCCAGGAGAAACGCGTGGAAGACGAGCGCGTCGGCGCGGTCGCGGCGCCCCGCGCCGAGCGCGCGCGCCACCGCCGACGAGACGCCGGCGCCCATGCCGCTGTTGGTCGTCTGCAGAACCATCATCACCCAGGGAAACGCCAGCGAGGCGCCGGCGAGCGCATTGGTTCCGATGCGCCCGAGAAAGAATCCGTCGAACGTGATCACGCCTGCGAACGCAAGCAGGTTGAGCACGTTCGGCGCTGCCAGACGCAGCAGTGTGGGCAAGATCGGACCCTCGAGCAGGAGCTTGGTGCGCGCTGCCGTGGGCGGTGTTACGCGTTTGGCCGCTGCCAACGATTGCGGGGAAATCGAGACGCTTGCGTTGCTCATAGACGACTCCTGCCTCTCGGGACCCGCGGCGCTTTGAGCGCCCTTTGTATTGATGATGTATCATCGACCGTCATTCTATGCAACACGTGTATCAAAAGATTATTCCGTACGTGAAATCAGTCAGTTAGGCGCGAGTCCGCTCTGGCTTCAGTCGCGAATGGCCCAATTTCGGTTAATCAGATCGTCGGTCAGCCGGCGCCCCTCAGGCGTCGCCTGCGCCTGCCCCTGGAGCGATTTTTCTGCCCCTATCCCTCGTCATCTTCCAGCAGCTCGGGCAGATCAGCGACCGTACCGTTAAAGAAGCTGATGCTGTATCAACCCGAGGGGTTGAATGTAACAAGTGTATCATCAACTTTCTGTGTGCAGATCTGGGCGATCTGTGGCGGTGAGAATAGATGGAGCAGCCTAGCGTTCGTGTCCCGAGGCGACGCCGTGGGAACCAAGCGGAGGCCGATGGTGCCAAAGCTCCCAGTCTTGACTGCAAACAAATAAAAACTGCGTGACCTATGTTGACGATCGTAGCGCGGCCATTCGCATGACATTAGTGTCGCTTGCATTGCGACGCCCGATCTCACTGTTGATGGTCGTGCTAGCTACTGCATTGCTAGGCTGCCTAGCCCTCCATCGCATGGCGCGCGACATCTTCCCAGATCTGGGAGTGCCCGTGCTTTACGTGCATGTCGAAAGCAAATCGATCCAGGGCGTGGCGCTGGTCAAGCTCCAATTCCATCCCGGCACCGACATGGCGCAGGCCACGGCGGAGACGGTCTCCTACGTCGATCGCGCCCGCGCCTTCATGCCCGCTGGAACGGTGCCGCCTTTCGTGCTGCGTTTCGACGCTGGCAGCGTGCCGGTCGGCGACCTCGTCTTCTCCAGCACGACGGAAACAGTGGCCGAACTGCAGGACGCGGCGCTCTTCAAGGTGCGCCCCTTGTTCGCGACCTTGCCTGGTGTGTCGGCGCCGCCGCCCTTCGGCTCGAGCCAGCGCACCATCCTCGTTCGCTTGGATCCCAACAAGCTGCGTTCCTACAACATGTCGCCGGACGAGGTGGTGCGGGCGTTGGCTGCCGGCAATACGGTCACCCCATCGGGTAACGTCCGCATCGGCGACCTCTGGCCAATGGTGCCGGTCAACTCCACAGTCGGGGATTTCAAGGGCCTGAACAACATTCCTGTCCGCTCGCAGGGAACACAGACGATTTTCATACGCGACGTCGGATCGGTCGAAGACGGCGCCGACATCCAGACCGGCTACGCGCTGGTGGATGGACGCCGCACCGTCTACATTCCGGTAACAAAACGAGCGGACGCCTCGACGCTAGCGGTCGTCCAGGCCGTCAAGGCCGACTTGCCGCGCTTCCAATCCGTCCTGCCTGACGCCATCAAGGTCAGCTACCAATTCGATCAATCCCCCTACGTGACGCGCGCCATACGGGGCCTATTCTTCGAAGGCGCTCTCGGCGCGGTGCTCACAGGCTTGATGGTGCTCCTGTTCCTGCGGGATTGGCGCAGTTCGCTCGTTGTGGTCTTGAACATTCCGCTCGCGATTCTCGCGTCGGTGACGGCGCTCTGGGTATCGGGTCAGACGATCAACATCATGACCTTGGGCGGCTTGGCGTTGGCCGTCGGAATCCTTGTCGACGAGGCGACGGTCACCATCGAGAACATTCACACCCATCTTGCTGATGGCCGCAGCCTTGCCCGTGCGGCGAGCGAGGCCACGGCCGAGACGACGCTGCCACGGCTTGTGGCGATGCTGTGCATTCTCGCAGTCTTCATTCCCGCGTTCTTCATGACGGGCGCTGCGCACAACCTGTTTGTACCGCTGGCCTTGGCAGTCGGCTTCTCGATGGTGGGGTCGTATCTGCTCTCGAGCACCTTTGTGCCCATTTTGTCGATCTGGATGCTGCGCAATCCGAGCACGCGCCACAAGCCCAAAGAGACGTTTTTCGATCGGCTGCGTGCCAGGTACGATCGGTTCGCGCGCGCCGTCATGAAACGACGGCGCGTCGTCGTTCTTTCCTATCTCGTCATTAGTGGCGCAATCATTTTCCTGGTCGGCGGGGCGCTGGGCACCGAGATTTTCCCGGTGGTGGATACCGGGCAATTCCAATTGCATCTGCGAGCTCCGGCGGGAACGCGCATCGAGCGCACCGAGCAGATCGCGTTGCAGACACTCGATGCAATCAAGCGCGAGGTCGGGCAGGAGAACGTGGAAATCAGTCTTGGTTTTGTCGGCACGCAGCCGCCCAATTACCCCATCAATACCATTTATCTCTGGAGTTCCGGCTCCGAGGAAGCGGTGCTGCAAGTGCAGCTCAAACGCAGCATCGGGATCGGCATCGAGGATTTGCAGGAGCGGCTGCGTCAGAAATTGCCCCAGGAACTGCCGGGTGTACGCTTCTCATTCGAGCCCAGCGACATCGTCAGCCGGGTTATGAGCTTCGGCGCGCCGACACCGATCGAAGTGGCAGTGAGCGGGCCGAACCTCGCCGAAAGCCGCCAATACGCCGATAAGCTGCGAGCGAAATTGGCACAGGTGCCGACGCTGCGAGACCTGGGATTCGAGCAGGAGCTCGATTACCCCACTGTGAAAGTGACCGTAAACCGCGAGCGAGCGGGGGTTCTGGGGGTGACGACGGATGACGTGGCGAAATCGGTCGTCGCAGGCACGTCATCCAGTCGTTACACCTCCGCGAATTATTGGCCCGATCCCAAGAGCGGCATTGGCTATCAAGTGCAGGTCGAGATCCCCGAGCAGCAGCTAAATTCACTGGAAGAGGTGAAGAATCTCCCCATCGCTCGCCGGTCAGGCCACCAGATCGACCTGCGCAATGTGGCCGGCGTCACCGACGGCACGGCGCTCGGCGAATATGACCGCTACAACATGCAGCGCATGCTGACACTGAGCGCGAACATCTCCGGCGAAGATCTGGGACGCGCGGCAGCTCGCGTGCAGCAGGCTA
>WNFS01012371.1_pt1 | contig 12240 bp, 12 predicted proteins | sample 5400141 | NCBI WGS metagenome assembly WNFS01 (sample SAMN13153358, study PRJNA577476) | soil metagenome | isolation source: 60 cm saprolite under Madrone tree | place: USA:California | collected 2016-06-14 | reverse complement strand
CTCACGGTTTCCACGCCTGCCATTTAGGGCCAGCTTAGAACGTGCACCAGAAAGCGGTTCAATCCCGATTAACGCGCGCACTTGCGATCACGGAGCCGACTGTCAAGCAACGCGGGGTTAATGCCGGAACTGTCCTCGTACCAATGGGATGTACTTTAGAAGACTCCAGGTAGCGTCTCCAGGCGCGCACTGCATTAGAAGGCTCACTATCCGTACTTCTGGCGTCCGAGTCGATGCGGCTAACCTGCCATTTAGCGTGCATTTGGTGTGCTCAGTTGAGAGGACGTTAAAAAGCAGAAAATGCGCCTTAGTGCGCCCCCGAGACCGTCAGAAGGGACGATCAGTACGTGTCCGCAAAACGCCAATTCTGCGCCAAAGTGGCGAGTTGGCGGCTCGAAGTATCCTTTGGCGCTGTCGATAATTTAGGAAAAACGGGCGCGCGGACCTCGGAACCGGCGAACCGCAGGAGAAAACATGGGGCGGAGACCTTGGACAAACCGGCTCACGACTGAGGAATGCATTTGTCTCAGCGTGGTGGATATGCATCGTGCTGGGGTATTCCGCAGCGGTCCTGGGAGCCGGTGGGTTCTCAAACCGAGTTCGGGGGAAAGCTCGGGAATAGGCTACACGGTCGTAGAGATGCCGGGATATGCGCTGGGTCTGAGATTTAATTCAGAGCGCGAGGGCCCGTACATTGTTCCGATCACAACCACTAGCCGTCAGCTTCGCTATCGACGTTTCTGGATCAAGTGCCCGGCAGTGATCGACGGCATCCGGTGCGGAAGGCGTGTGGGTCGACTTTATTTGCCGCCAGGTCAGCACGTTTTCGGCTGTCGGACCTGCTACTACCTGACATATCGGAGCGCACAACAACACGACAGTCGTAGAGACGCCCTTCTTCGAAACCCTGAGGCACTAGTCCTCGCTCTTCAAAGCTCAAACCGATCCCAGCGGATGGTGGGTATCAGAGCGTGTGCACGGCTTCTAGGACGATTGCCATCGCAGGCTACCACGCGCGATTGAATCGTAGCCTTGCGTTATCGCCATGCTCGCTCGAGACTGTCGGCCGACTGCGGGTCGACTCGGCGTAGTCGTTCGCAGGCCTCCTGGAACTTTCGTTTATTGTGTCGATAGATGTAGAAGTTCCCAAGCAACTTCCAGCTGAGAACATCGTTCGGCTCAACTCGCGTTGCTTCTCGAAAAGCGGCCTCCGCATTCGCATATCGATTCAGGTACTGATACCGCAGTCCTATCCTTGTCCAAACGAGTGCGCTCGAGGGTCTGAGTTGCTGGGCCTGTTCCAATGCTTTCGCCGATTCTTTGCTGTCGGTCCGACTGAGAACGTCCGCCAAGCCGACCCAAAGATCCGCGTTCGCAGGCTGGAGCTGAATAGCGTCACGGAACACCTGGGCCGCTTTACTACGGTCGTTCAGATGATCATAGCTCTCAGCCGCCTTTGTCAGGATGGAGATATCTTCGGGGTGAAGGCGCAAGGCTCGGTCAAAGGCGGAGATCGTTTTTCTAGGCTCGTCGAGCCAGGCATATAGACCTCCAAGGTTCGCCCAAACCGCCGCATCGTTTGGGTTGAGTCGAAGTGACTCTGTGTAGGCTCGCACAGCTTTTTTTCGCTCTCGGGTTACAGCTTCCGTTCGCGGTTTCATCCGATCGGCCCAATCATTTAGCTGGTCTAGGGCTGCGGGAGGAGCTTCGAGACCAGCAACAGACGCAGCGTTGTCGGCAATCTCGCCGGCGACGGCTGCCCAAGCCCGAGCAGCGCCATCTGCGGTTTGCTGCCTCAGATTTGTGATGCGGTCGCAGGCGATCGCAAAGTTCAGGTTTTGTGCCCCAGACAAGTAGAACGTCGTGACGCCGACGAGATGGCCTCGTGCATCAAAGAGTCCACCTCCGCTCGACCCTTTAGAGATGGGAGCGGTCGTCTGAACAAGAGCGATATCTTGCTCGTGCCCCCGATGCCGTAGTCCTGCAATCAGGCCCTCTGAAAGACTAAGCTCTAAGCCGTACGGCGCGCCGATAGCAAACACCCGCTCGCCAATCGTGAGGCTGTCGACACTCCTCAATTCGGGTGGCACAGCGGTACTGAGACCGTCGATCCGCAAAATTGCTAGGTCCGCCTTCTCGTCCAATTTGTCAACGGCCGCCGGCCAGATGCTCTGTGCTTGTCGAACCCGGAGAGAACCCCCGGCATTGATGGCGTGTTTGTTTGTGACAACGGCGTTCTTATCGATGGCTACGGCGCTGGCCACTGAAACGACATTGCCGCTTTCATCGAGCCCCTCAACGACATACACGGATGCAGCCACGTTCACAAACAGGTCGTGAGGGTCTAACGCTGCCGCTGTGGAGCCAGATTGGGCAGTGATTTCCAGGGTGGGACAAGTCGCAACAAGCAAGGCTACGAGGAGTGTTGGCCTTCGAGAGTAAAGCAATGAAATCCGCCTGGAAATTTCTGCTGTCGGCCTGTCGGCACCTGCCGATAGGTAGGCTTCAGCCTACAGCACACAATTGGAGAGTGTCCAGTGCCATTGCCACCCGATTCGGCAAGAGACTTCGGGCGTTACGCCTGAAACTGGGTTTGTCTCAGGTCGAAATGGCACATCGGTTCGGCATAGACCGTGGCCATATCTCGGAGATTGAGAACGGCAAGAAGAATGTTTGTCTCCCGATGCTGGAAGTGCTGGCGAGGGGATTCGAAGTTACCGTCTCCGAACTGCTCAAAGGAGTCTAGGCCGAAGGTTCACCGGGAAGGCCTGGCAGATCAGCTAGAGGGGGGCGAAAAGTGTTGCTCTATCGCCAGACCCGCGACGGAATGCAGACGCGATAACGAGGTATTGGCTTTAAGACGGTACGGGGAACTACAGCACTGAGCGTCAGTGGAGTGGAGTTTGGCTTGCGGATATTCCGTTAGACTGTGTTTGTGGAACGCAAATGGCGTTTAGTTTGGCAGGCGAGAAATTTCCCTGCAAAAATCGTGTGACCTCCTCACTTGATCTCCACCAGGGGACAAAACACTCGAGGCATCGGACAGACGGCAAGGTTGCCGTGTGAGTTGTGAGTTCCGCCCTGGAGTTGGGTTCGGATCTTCGAGTCGTTATGGTTGGTTTCCTCGCTCAGCGCACAGACACTACACGAAGCGAATCCAGGAATGGCCGTCGTGGCGATCTGGAGTAAGGGGTAGGCGGACAACCAAGTGCTGCCCAGCGGTGTGACCCGATTCCACAGAACCACTTTTTCGCAGTTTTTTTATTTCGATCGCTTGCAATTTTTCCGTTTTTCAGTTTTTGCCGAAAAGTCTGGGCGAGTCTCGTTCCGGTTCAATCGGCACGAAGATGTGGATATCTTCGAACAGACATTGAGCCGGATGGCGAGGATCGCCGCGATGCCTTATTGCCTTATCGCAAGCTAGTTGAGAATACCGCGTTCACAAATCCTGACAGCACATTTCGTCATGTCATGAATCCCTTCCGCCAAGCCGTGGGGGAGAAACGAACTGCGTATTACAGGCGGTTGGGAAACGGGGTCAAACGGGGGTAGGGGTTAGCTATACGAACGGGAAAAGTGATACACCCGATTTTGACCTGATCGGCGGTCGGATCAGGCGGAAGCTACGGCTTCGTTTTGCGACGGCTACGATTGGGATTTGCATATGCAACGTCCCGTCCTTCAGGTCCACTGTGTCAGGATTTTCGGCAGCGTGCTTGTCCTCAAAGCGGTGCATTCGATTGAATGTTGTAGCCGCTCAGCCTTAGAGCGGCGCTAGACCTGATCCATGTAAACGTCTCAACAGCTGATCCGTGATCGAAGGTTGTGTTGTACTGAGCGACTACGAAGGTTCCGCCCGTAGTGGCGTTGACCCGCATGTTGGCTAAACTCGCGACACCCGCATTGCCGAGCCTGGTGTGTACTACCTCCAGGAACCTGACCAACTCGTCGTGTTTCCCCGCTCGGGTAAAACCCTCATCCGCCTCCCGATAGATTTCCTCATATTGGCCCCGGTTCAGCTTTTCGTGAAACTCTCGTACGGCAGTGTTCGCCAAACCTCGCCCTTTCTGAAACGCAGAGCCACATTGCCACGCCAGAAAGAGCAAGATGAGACCTGTGACGGCTAGTGACCATTTCCACAGCACCCGCTTGGGAGAACTCGTCGCAGACCCCGGAGCAGGAGAGATGTCGAGTATTGTCAGCTTTCCCGTCATCGCTCACCTTCTGCTATTCTGCGGGATCGTAGCCCTGTCGCGATGAACAGAGTGCAAATCGCGCTTATGCCCAAAAGAATTCCAAGATGCGTACCCTGTCGCAACTCTCCCTTCAGATATTTCGTCCAAGCCATGACTAAGACCGCTCCACCAACCGCGATCGCAAACCATGGATTGATTTTCTCTCCGTGAGCTGCGTTTGAGACGGGGCCAAAGATCATCATTTGTGTTGAGCACACCCCGCATTTGTGGTGACGTTCAGATACGCTCCGAAGCCACCGCCTCGACCAAAGAGAAAGCCTTCGGCGTAGAGCCCAGCCCCGGAAGTGAATCCGACGGTACCGACAGAAGCTGAGGCAACAGGACTGTCTACGCCGAAACCTCCGAATGCTAAACCCTCGCTGCCAACAGTGCCATTTCCATTTGCCGCCACTATGAGACCAGCGCCTCCCACGATTCCCTCACCACCCCCGGCCTCGAACAACGCTCCTCCACTTTTTCCGCTTACGCTGTCGAACTCGTTTATAGCTCCGGCGAATCCGTGTACTGGACCAGCGCTAAGCTCGCGGCCGGCGTAGTAGTACACACCGCCGCCGCACACGGTGGGCGCAGCGGCTGCGATAGCGCTCAAGGCCTGACGTGCTGACCGGGCCATCGGATCGACGTAGTTGGCAGGAGTGTATGGGTTGCTAAGGATGGTATCCACAGAGGCGTTGAGGCTGAACATCTGGCTGAAGGCAGTTCCTCCATCGTTCAGGCTGCCCGCTAGCGTTTGGCCGAGAAACCCATTGATGCTGGAGTCGATGATTATGTTGTTGCTGTTGGAGAACGTCTGCACCCAAGAGTTGCTGCCTACGTAGCCATCTGCCCAGTAGCCACCATTGCTCCAGCACTCTCCGCCGTTGCTGCTGTGGTCAATGCTCTCAGCGCCACTGCCCGAGTCGTTCAGATAGACACAGTCCAAGCCGGTCGGGTCTTTGTAGCTCAATGGATTGTTGAGCACGTACGCATATCTGTTCCAGGACTGCGGGTTGCTCGGGTCCACTGCACCTAATCCCGCCGGGTCGGGCGAAATCCAGCGGCCTTGCGCTCCATGTTGTTCACGGGCCGGAAAATCGTAAAGATCGTTAGCTATGTCGTTAGATTGATTCGTAAATAGGAGCTGAGGCATTCCAAGCTTCGCGTAGGTCTCTCCAAAAGGAGCTTAAGCAAGACTCCCCACATAACTACGGCTACTAGCCGACACCGTCCGTTGACTTCCTAGCCAATCAGGATGACTATAACTTTGAACCCCCGCGTTAGCTGTTTGTCCCCCTCCTCTCAAAAAGCCGGGCAAATCAACAGCAAAGCCGCCAAATCCTCCACTGGGATAGTACGCAAATCTACGGCCAGATGGAGTATAGGCAATATCGGTTTTTGTCCCTGCATCATTCAATGTCACCACGCGCCCAAGGGCATCGTAGGTGAGTGTGACAAGCGTGTTGGTGTTGACCGTCGCGGGCTGGCCGTCGGAGTTCCAGGTGTAGGTGTGGAAGGTGTCTGTTAGCAAGTTCCCGTCAGCGTCGTACGATGTGCCCGCGAGCGTGTAGCGATTCGTGGCTGTGTTATACCCCGGCATCCACGAAATCGAACCGTTCTTGGTGATATTCCCGAACGGATCGTAGGAAAACGTCTGACTCCACGCTGATCCGCAACTCACGCTCTTGATGGATGCGAGATCCCCTTGCGAATAAGCACAGGTCTGAGTATTGGAGGAGTTGAACGGATCTGTAATGGCAAGTTGCCTCAAGCTTCCGTTCGCGTTCCATGTTACGTTCCCAAACGCTGAGCTACCGTTGATAGTAGCCTTATACTGTGTCATACGTCCGGTGTTTGAATCGAACGTGAAGGCATCCGAGTCGCCCGAGCCAAGTGTTACCCCTGTTACTTCGCTGCCAGGGTTGTACGAAGTTGCTGTAACCGGGTTCTGGCCGGAACTCCCGGAAACACTCGATATTCGCCCCTCACCTTCGACGCCAAACGTGAAGGTCGGGACAGAAGTAGGCCCGCCCAGCGTTGCAAGTGTTCCATTGGCCCAATAAGTAGCAGTAGTCTGATACCAATTACCAAAAGCTGCGGTGAATTCCCACGTGCCCGATACCTCGCCGCGCGAGGAATAACTGAACCCCTCGTCGGTGATCTTCGAAGCGGAACAGCCCTGCCCATGTACCACTGTATACGCTTCGGCGAGGCGGCCTTTAGCGTTGGACATAGAAACGCCATGTACCGTGGCCGAATCATAGACAAAACATTTATCCGGTGTGACGGAGGCGTTTGACCCGCTCGGATGAGTGATGCTGGTATTGCGGTGCAGCGCATCATATTTGTAACACGTCACGTTACCCACGGCATCAGTTTTCTTCACGAGATCGCCGTTCGAAGTGCCGCACGTTGCGTCGGTGTCGTAGACATAGCTCGTCGTGCCGCTCTCCGGATTCGTTTCGGAAAGCAGCCGACTCAGCGTGTCGTAGGAATAACTGCGGGACTGCTTCGTGCTCGATTGGTTATTCATCGTCACGCCAGTGAGTAAACCCAGTGCGTTGTAGGCGTAGCTCGTCAAATATCCAGTCTGCGCCACCGCCTGTCCGCAGCCTCCACCAAGCCAGGGCGAGGCCCCAGCGGTCATCTCGCAGACCGACACCAACTGTCCGAGTCCATTGTACTCGAACTGCTTCTGCTTCAAATTTTCGCCAGTTACCAGTGGGCCAAGAGTTGATAGCACATCATTCTTCGTGTAGCTCAGCCCAGCCGTCCCGCCCCCGCCGTCCGTCACCTGCAACGGGCGATTCATGCCATCGTACGTTTTGGTGGTGACTGGGGTCGAGCAACCCAAACCTAACGTGGCAGTGCATGGCATGCTGACTTTGTACGGTCTGCCGTTCGTGTCATAGGTTAAACCGACCGTGTCGTAGTTGCTGTTTCCTGGCGCCGTCTGATGCTGCACTGAAAGCGTACGACCCCACCCGTCCAGCGTCGTTGTCGTGTCTGTGATAGAGCCGCTGTTGTTGAACGTCATGTGCTTGGTGAACTGCGTCGGTGACGTGTATTCGTAATTCAGCGGAGCAAGGTTGCCACTGTCGGAGACCTGGGTCGCTCGGTACAACGAATCGCCGTAGTTAGTCGTTACGACTAGCCCGTTGTAATCCGTGGTCGTTAATGGTACGGCGCCATTGCAATCCCAGGTTATACTCGCCGTCCCGATGGCGGTGGTAGCGTGATCTGGCAGGTATCCGTTGCACTGAGAGTTTCCGAACGCGACTTGTACTCCATCCGACGGTGTTCGGTTTGCCAAGGTACCATTGGAGTTATAGGTATAGGCGGTTGTAAGATAGGCGATGGGCGATGAATAGGCGTACGAATTGAGAAGATCCCCTGTGGAGACGTTGTAATTGAAGCGTGAATGCGATACAACGTTGCTCGCAGCATCTAGCACCTGAACGTCACATGGCTTTCCGCTGACGTGGATCGTGTTCATGCTGACGCAGGTCGAACCATTCCAAGAGCCGTAAGTGGTGACGCTCTTTGAAGCGAGTGTCGATCCAAAGTCGTAACGATCCACCTCAGTCACATTGCCATAGGTGTCGTAATCAGTCACAACCTCGGCAGGATTCGCCACTCCGGGGGTGTAGTGGTAGGATGCTACGGAGCTCGGATTTTGTGTGGGGCCATTTGAGTTGCAATTGGAGATGGTCGAGTTATAACAATACGTCCAGGTATCGAGAACGGTCGAGCCATCAGTGTCGTAAACTACCTTGTTGGTCACGATATTCGCAACAAACGTATAGCTAACCTTTGATCCATCTGGCTTTGTTACTGTCGTAAACGTTGTGGCTGCAGAACCCAGCGTCCGGGCAAAGGTCCAACTCGCCAATCCGTTGCTAATGGTCAAAATGGCGTTGGACACTTGTGTAGGGCTCTGGCACCAGAGCCCATCATTGTGCGTTCCTCCACTGTAGGAATGTGTGTAGGTTGCGCCCGTGGGAACTTTTAGCGTGGCGAGCCGACCGTCATAGCCTCCAGAGCCGCTTAGTTCCCAAGTAAAGGTCAATACGCTAGTATCCGCGAACGTCACGCTACTTGGAGGGTAGAACGTATTTGAGAAATTTCCTACGCCACCGCAGCTGAACGCGGGCTTGAATGTCACACCTGAGGTTCCACCTAGCGAAGCGACGGTTACAGATCGTTGCACACCGGTGCCATCCGTGTAGGAATATGCGATAGGACTTCCGGACAATTGAAAGGAAGGATAGGAGAGTACAGCCGTGGAGCTTAGTTGATCGGCATAGCTAACTGTATAGTACGGACTTCCACCCTGAGAGACCGTGACCGTGTTCTGGTGGGGATCAACAATGGTTCCTGAATACTGGTTGGTGTTTGAAAAATTACTTTGAAGTCCATTACGATCATAAACGGTAGCGGTCCAATTCCCAATTGTAATCGGAGTAAGTACTAACTCATAGCCAGAATTGTCTGTCGCGAACACATCAACTGCACGGTACAAGCACCCTTTAGAATCCCAACTAGTTGGCATAGGGTGAAGCGTACCGTTGCCGTCTACAATAGCCATGTGTGTCCATGGGGTTGTTTTAGTCTGGCTTCCTCGGCAATTTATCGGCGATCCCGCCGCGTAGGAAAGCATTCCCGCCCAGTTGCCCCTGGCTAGATTTGGCCCACCGGCAGTCGTCGCATAGCTTCCGCCTGCTACGTACAGTTGGACATTCTCAGTCAGCATAAAGCGTAGCGGAATCGGACCCTCTTTGGCGCGGACAGGAGCCTGCATCAGAATGTTGAGGGTGGCCAAGTCGAGGGATTCATAGGCACTCACCGGAAACATTGGGTCGAACGATGGCGTCCCTGTGTTCGTCTGAGCGAGAGCACCCGCAAGCAAGCAGATCAAGGTCGTGCAAAGTGCCAGAATTGTCTTCATTGTTAGTTCTCCCTTTGTGCTGTCACTGCTTGGACAGCGAACAGTTTGCCCCCTTGGCATGTGTGATAAGGAGGTTTAGTGTTGACCATGCTGCCCCAAAATTGGCAATCGTGCAGTAGCGACGGGCTGGGAAATGACATGTAGACGTACAGTAGGGATTGAATCCGGCCCGAGTAGCGAAAGCCAGTGATTTGGGATCACTAGCGCGTACGCTCTGTGCTAAAGCGGTTGGGAGAACCAGACAGACAAGGGAAACGACCGCGAAGCGAGCCATAGGCTCCTCCAAGTGTTCAGTCTCCCCCTCAGAAAACTGTAGGCGGTACTCTAGAAGGAGTCAGCTGTGGAAGTCAAGAACGAGGCGCGGTAGGTTGAGCGAATGCGTTGTCTGGAGCCGGAAATGGGACAAAACTTCGAGGTAGCCGAGCGGATGATGCCCAGTGTCGTGGACGACGCGCTATAGTGTCAGTCCGCTGAGATTCCTACGAGTTCTGCCAGAGCCTGCCAGTGCCTCGGATGCGGGCAGTAGCCTTGGCGGATGCGCCCTGCTACCAGCGCGACATCCCGATCCGGGAGGTGATGGAGAAGTTTGTCAGCTCGGCAAGCAGTGGCTTAATTTTCTGGGATAGACTTCGGCGGTGAGCCAGTCTGCATCGTGCGTCCGCAAGCGTTGGCAGTCATCGGACATATGCAACGCCAAAGGGAAGAAGTGTTGCTGCTAGATCTGCGATAATCAGCGGCATGTATGGCCGATACAGCTTGGCCCATCTCAAGAGCAGTCTGAACGAGATCCTCGACGCCTAGGGTGATTCCGCATCTTGATCTCACGATTCCGGTGTGCACGCCGAACGGTCATCAGTCCAATACGTGGACTCGCGAAAAAGGGGGGCACACGCGGTGCCGGAAGATGCGAAACGGGTGCCGCCCGCTAATGGCGAAACCGCAGATGGCGAGCTGGTATGAGTAGAGGCCGGACAACACGGTTGTGTGTGGAAGACTGCGTTGTCCTATCGACGGTGGATCTGCGTCGTCATGGAGTGTTCACCAGTGCGTTCGGGAGCCCTTGCGTTCAGACTTGGAATGATCGCACCGGAACAACTCTGTCCTGCGTCGAATACGACGTAGTCGAGGGGCGCGGCTGTGCGATGGCCCTACGATTCCGCTACAACGTAATTGACGAGTCCCTGAATGCCATCAGGCCAGTCCACTATCTGGTCGAAGTCACCACTACCCGTCCAACGTTTGGCGGAAGGCGATTCTGGTTTTGGTGTCCGGTGGTTGACTTCAGGACTCGCTGTGGAAGGCGCGTGGGACGCCTGTACCTTCCCCCAGGACAGCAGGTTTTTGGCTGTCGTCATTGCTACAACCTCACCTACCTGTCTGCCCAACGACATGACAAACGGAAGGACAGGCTTCTTAGGAACCCAGCTGCCTTAGCTCTTGCGCTCCAAAGCGAGACCTTGAGGGAGCAACTCCTGGGTATTGCGGCCTGCGTTCAGGCAATCGGTCGCCTCCGAAAGACGCGAAGGGGACGCCAGAGCGATCTCTCCAAACCGGAATGAAGCAGAGAATGCAAAATTCTTACGAGAAAAGATTAGCAATCCGCTCGGCCTCGAGTCTTGCGCTCCCACCACGACGGGCAGCAGGGCGGCGGGCGAAGGCCGCTAAACAACGCCTTGGAAGATAGATGGCAAGCAAGGTAGCCTGAACGACCCTGTCGTGGTCAAGTTGTCGTTCCAGTGCTTCTCGCCAGCGCTTCTTGTAGCCTTGATTTCGCAATTGATTAGACACATTCTGCTCACAGACCGGGCACACGACGTTGGGTTCGTCACCGAGAGCCAGGCTTCCACCCGATCAGAGAGTGTTTTGTTCGGATGGTACGTCTGCCCGCAACATGAGCACTGCTGCGAGACCTCTTGCAGCATTCGTTGGCTGGGATGGGCCATACGGCAGTCCCTGCAACTACAAAAGGTTGTTCGGTTTTCGGAACAGACTCAATCGTGGTACGTGTTTCGCTCAGTGTGATGAGCTATTCTCATTTTTTCCGGCTTGCAGGTCTTGCGCTGCGGTGCCTAGTCTCCTCGGACGCCCGACCCGACCGTTTTTCAGAAGGAAGGAATGAACTCCGAGACGCACTCCCAGCTCGCCAGCTTCATCTGGAGCATCTGCAACCTGCTCCGAGGCCCCTACAAACGCAACGAATACCGCAAGGTCATTCTGCCACTCACCGTGTTACGGCGATTTGACTGCCTGCTGGCACCAACCAAGGCTCAGGTACTCAAGGAGCACGCTGCGATCAAGACAAAGCCGGAGAATGTCATCCGTAGCATGCTCGAAAAAATCACAAAGCGTCCCTTCTACAACTTGTCCAGGTTGGATTTCACCAAGCTGCTCGACGATCCCAATCAACTGGCTCCGAACCTAAATGCGTACATCAACGGCTTCTCCAAGAATGTGCGCGACGTAATGGAACGCTTTGCTTTCGATCAGCAAATTGCACGATCCGGCTGATGGTGAACCTCCTGCTTGCGCCAGCAAAGGACATACGGCGGAGCCACGTCGTTACAACGATCTACGATCCGGCCTGCGGAACCGGTGGCATGTTGTCGGTCTCGGAAGCCTACATTCGGAAGCTCAACGCGGACGCCAGCCCGCTCCTGTTCGGGCAGGACTGGAACGACGAGGCGTGGGCCGTCTGCAAGTCCGACATGCTTATCAAGGGCGACGATGCCGACAACATCCGATTGGGCGACACGTTCACGCAAGATGCGTTCGAGCGAGACGGCGATGGCAACAAGCGCACCTTCGACTACATGCTGGCAAACCCTCCTTTCGGGGTCGAGTGGAAGCAGCAGGCTCGCTTCATCGAGCACGAGGCTAATACGCTGGGCTACAACGGGCGCTTCGGTGCGGGCCTCCCGCGTATCAATGATGGTTCACTCCTGTTCCTCCAACACATGTTGTCGAAGATGCGCCCGACGAAGGCATGGGGCAGCCGTATCGGCATCGTCTTCAACGGTTCGCCCCTCTTCACTGGCGATGCCGGAAGCGGCGAAAGCAACA
>WNFS01005294.1_pt1 | contig 12248 bp, 10 predicted proteins | sample 5400141 | NCBI WGS metagenome assembly WNFS01 (sample SAMN13153358, study PRJNA577476) | soil metagenome | isolation source: 60 cm saprolite under Madrone tree | place: USA:California | collected 2016-06-14 | reverse complement strand
GAAGCGGAGGAAACTTCCTCGGGAACTTTGATGATCAGACAGGGAGGCGGAACGTACATATATTCGGCGCAGCTTCCCAGGAGGTAAGGATACTGATCGCTTCGGTTGTGCCCCCAGGATGCGCGTCCCGAACAAATGCACGGCTGGAGCGCCACGCTGCAGTAGTAGCAAGAGCCGCAGCTGACATAGCTCCATACGATCCGGTCGCCGGGTTTGACCGGCTTTGCCAAAATATCGGTGCGCTCGCCGTTGATCGCTTCGACGATGCCGCACGGCTCATGGCCGGTAATAATCGGCAATGTATCGCTGTCCGGCAGTGGACCATGCCAGCGGTGCACGTCGGTCCCGCAAAGCGTCGAGGCGGTTATTCGCACCAGCAGAGCGCCGGGCTCCAGAGGATCGGGGACGGGGACTCTCTGAATTTCGAGCGGTTGGTTATGCGCAGTGATAACGGCGGCAAGACAATCCTTCATGCTAGTCCTCCAATGCTCTGCACGCACTCAAAGTGAGAGCCGTACTCTTTCGAATTTAAAATCCCTTTCCCTTGACGGGAGAGGGAAGGCTCGCGGCTCACTTCACAACGGCAACTTGTAGAAGCGTTCAGCATTGCGGTAGAGAAGCGCGGCCTTGTCGTCCCCCGTAATTTCTTCGCTCTCCATCAGCTCCTCGAGATCGTGCTTACAACTCTCGTTGGTCACCTCGTGGGGAAAGTCGGAGGAATAGAGAAAAGGTTGGTTGCCCACCACCTTGACGGCGAAAGGCATAGTCAACTCCTCCGTTTCGATACCGAGGAAGAAGCGATCCTCTTTGATCTGTTTTTTAATGTAATCGCCCGGCTTTTCGCCCTCGCGTACGCCGAATTCGTTGGGAGGAATATATTGGAAGTGCGTCTCGTGGGACGCATGCAGACGCTCGAGCAGCAGCAATAACCACGCAACCCCGCCTTCGAGGAAGGCGATGCGCACTCGCGGAAAGCGGTCAAAGATGCCGTTGTAAACGATGTCCGCGCAGTTGATGGTCAGGCCCCAGGGATGGCCCAATGCGTGCACAGGGACATACATGTTCATATGATCCATGCCGAAGCGGTCGTGCGCTCCGCCATGAACGGCCAAGCAGCAGCCGAGCCGATCGGCCTCGGCGTAAACCGGCCAGTACATCTTTGCGCCCAGAGGTTGCGACAGGCCGTTGGAGGGCATCATAGCGCCGAGCATGCCGAGTTCGGTCACGGCGCGCCTTAGTTCTTTGGCAGCTTCTTCCGGATCCTGCATCGGAATGAGCGCCATCCCTTTGAAGCGCGGGTTGAATTTGACGTAGGTCTCATAGAGCCAATCGTTGTAGGCGCGTGAGACCGCCACTGCGTAGTCAAGGCTGACGATCTTTCCGTAGGCGAGAGCGGTGGTCGGATAGAGCACGGTCCATTCGATACCGACGTCGTCGAGAAAATCGAGCCAGCCCGTAGGCCCCACGCTGGGCCGCTGATCCCGCTGGGGCGGAGTCTCCACAGCGCGCCCGGCATGGTCTCCCGATATGGGGCATCCATATGGGCAATGATTCCCTGGTTGTCCTCCATGATGTGGCCGTCGCCATCGATTATTCTGGTTGCGAGTTGACTGGACATTCGTTTGTACCTCCTGGTTAAAAGTGGAAACCCTATTGTCGCTCTTTATGTAATCTTATAGTCCAAATCTAAGCTGTGCTTCAAGGAACCGAAAGGCGAGGGACTTTTTTTGAATAGCTGGATTGATGTTCCGCCGGGCGGTGGTCCAGGGCTTGACGCACCGCAGTCGCTTCATCTAACTTCAGCACGTCCGACACCTGAAACCTGAAGACTGCCACATGCGGTCTAGGAGAATAATCCATGTTTTCTCGAGAGGAGAATGAGCTTCTAACTCGCGTCGGTGCCGGCACAGCTATGGGAAATTTGATGCGCCGTTACTGGCTCCCCGCGTTGTTGTCGGAAGAAATTCCGCTGCCTGATTGTCCGCCGGTGCGGGTACGGCTTCTCGGTGAAGATCTTGTCGCCTTTCGTGACAGCGAAGGAAAAGTCGGCCTCCTGGGTGAACACTGCTCCCACAGGGGAACCTCCCTTTTCTACGGACGCAACGAAGCTTGCGGTCTGACCTGCATCTACCACGGCTGGAAATATGATGTGGAAGGCAATGTTTTGGAGACACCCGCCGAGCCTGCCGGCAGCGACTTCAAGAAAAAGATTCGGCACACGGCCTATCCCTGCAGAGAAGTCGCGGGCATCATCTTCACCTATATGGGTCCGCGGGAAAAGCTGCCTTTGTTCCCCATGTACGAATGGGTGACCCTGTCCGATGATCGAATGCATATCATCAAGTCCTATCTGGACTGCAACTACCTTCAAGGCCTAGAAGGCGATTTCGATTCATCCGAGGCTGAAGAGACCGACTATGGCATGAGAGCGATATCCATAAGACAAATAAGCGCGGACCAAAGTTACGTTCGCATCAGCCCCTTTATCATGCCGGCATTCAGCATCGTTCCCGGTCCTCCCACCGCGCAGTTTGATCCGAATGACAGCCGCGCCTTTCGCTTTTGGATTCCCATTGATGATGCCAGCACCTGGTTTTATATCCTGACCATGCGCGACGCTCCATTCTCCGACAACGAAAGAACGAGCGCCCGGACCTGGGTCGATTCGCGCTACCAGAGAAATCGCAATGCCGGGAATAACTATCTCCAGGATCGCGAGCTGCAGAAGACGCGCAGCTATTCCGGCATCAAGGCTGCCATCCCCGCTGAACAGGATGGTTGCGCGACGGAGAGCATGGGGCCGATCTATGATCGAACCCAAGAGCACCTCGGCTATAGCGATAAAACGATCATTGCCCTGCGCAAAGTCCTACTACAGGCAGCAATGGCCGTGCAGGAGGGGCGCGAGCCACCCCATATTCTCAAAGACGAAAAGCTCAACGACTTCTCTCGGCTGCGGGCACTCAAGGGTGTTTTGCCCATGAACAGTTCCTGGCGGCAGCTGCTGGACTTGGAAAAGGGGGCGTCATGAACGACGGATTTCGTGTGTCGCCGCTTAAACGAGTCTCCCTCAAAGCATCCAAGACTTTTTTGCTTCCCATCATCGGGATCATCGCTATTATAACTCTGCTATCCACGCGTCCGCCTCCCGTATTCGCTCAAACTTCGTCTGCGCTCGGGTTACAAAAAGTCACCGCTCTCTATGGTGCACGGAGCGGCGCCTCCTGGCCGATGTGGATGGCTAAAGACGGCGGCTATTACCGCAAGTACGGCCTTGATGTTGAGCTGGTATTTGGCGTCCATCCAGCGCCCATCGCTGCGGTCATCAGCGGTAATGCCGTCATGACCCCCGCCGGCGCCGACCCTGCGCTGCTCTCGGTGTCGAAAGATCCTTCATTGATCCTCTTGGGAAGTTACCTGAACAAAGGCAGCTTCGCCCTTGTGACCGCCAAGAGCATCGGTCAAATAAGTCAGCTGGCCGGTAAGCGCATCGGTGTGGGGCGGGTAGGTGACCCGCCCTATCACTTCACATTGAGCCTGCTCCGGAAGCACGGGATCAATCCTAAAGATATTCAATGGCTGTCGGTGGGAGTCGATGCGGCGGCGCGGGCTGCAAGTCTTCACAGCGGTCAGGTTGATGCCACACTGGTCACGGCGCCTTCGTATTTCAGGCTCGAGGCTGCTGGATTTCCCGTGCTTGCGGTGCTTTCTGATTACGACGATATTTACATTTCTACCTATTACCTATTTCGCCGGGATACGGTACTGAACAACCGGATAGTTGCAGAAGGTTTCGTTAAGGCCCATGCCGAGGCGATCAAGCGTTTCTACGATGATAAGCCCTTCGCCATACAAGTGATGATGCAATACGGCGGAGCCAAGGACATGGAAGATGCCGGTCGTGTCTATACGCTGTTTGCCAAGAACCGGATGTTCGAGTCGATACCCTACGTTCTCAAAGGCTCGGTGGAAGGTGTCATTGAGCGGCAACGCCAGGAGCAGCCCTACTTGAAGGATTTCGATTTCAGCAAGTCCGTAGATAACAGCCTCGTCGACCAGCTCGTCAGGGAAGGTTTTTTCGAGCGGGTTTTCGGTCCGGGGATTAGAGAGGAGCAGCAAAAGAAACTAACGCTCTCCTATGGACGGTAGGATTCTTGGTAATGTCTCTTTGCGCACTGTGGAGATTGGATCTTTGACGGATAGTTCTAGATGATTTTACGGAGGTCTTATGGCAGAAGAAACACCGGAACAAAAATTGGCCCGCCTCGAGGCTGAGAACAAAACGCTTCGGGAACAGGTCGAGCAACGAAGACCGGGGCAGCTGCGTCTGAAGGTAAGCGAAAAAGGCGGCCTCTCGGTCTACGGCCTTGGCCGATTCCCCGTGACTCTTTACAAAGAACAGTGGATCCGGTTGCTCGACCAAGCCGACGAGATCAAATCATTCCTCAAAGAAAACGATCAACAGTTGAAGGCCAAGCAACAGGGAACATAGCCACGCTCCGGGTTGAGCTGGCTCACTCTATATCGGCCGGCTGGTCGATTGAGTAACACTGAGCCGGGCGAAGGGTCTCTCCGATAATCATATGGTCCATAAACCCCGGCAAATCCAAAACTAAGCTTCCGTTGACAAATCGCGTGTAGCTTTTTTACAGGTTGGAAAATTTAACCGGAGGTAATTTTCTATGGCAGAGCCAATACTCAAGGAAAAAGAGGGAGACGTAACGACGATTATTCTGAATCGCCCGGAGGCCGGCAACCGGCAAACCGACGCTACATGGGCCGAGGTCACGAAAATGCTTGACGCCGCTGCGCAGGACTCACGGGTAATCTTGTTCAAAGGCGCCGGTGACGATTTCTGCCTTGGTCGCGAAGCCATGGGCCAGCCAGGTCCGATTCTCGAGGCCTACGGCGTGCGCGACCGCAGCGAAACGATTTTCAATCTCTACGGCGCGTTTCGCAACGCCAAGGTTCCCATCGTCGGTGTAGTGCAGGGTCGTGCCGTCGGCCTGGGCTGCGCCCTCGCGGCGCTCTGCGATATCACCATCGCAAGCGACAGAGCTCGCTTTCAACTACCGGAAATGTCTCACCGCATCATGCCGACCATCGCCATGTCCGCGCTGGTCGATCGGTTGCCGCGCAAGGCCGCCACTTATATGGTCTACTCAACGCAGGAGATTGATGCGCACAAGGCGTTTACCTTCGGTCTAGTGAGCAACGTAGTTCCAGCCAGTGAGCTCGACGCCGCGGTCGCCGCGCTCGTGGAGCATTTCAAAAAGACTCCGCTGGCTGCTCTGCTGGCGGTCAAAGAGTACGCGCGCTCCGCTTTCAGCATGAGCACCCAGGCAGCCAACGACTTTGCGCGCAACTTGCACGCCACCGTGAACAGTTTTTCGGGGATGCGCGCCTAGAAAGTGTTCCTGAAAACATGACAAGCGTGGGGAAATCAAGCTATGATTACAAGATGAGTTCTTTGGAAGAGCAACTGACTGACCACGTTGAAGCGCCGGCTGAGGCGGTTTCCCCGCGTTTCCGAATTCAAACCTTCTCCTCTCTTCGTCACCTGGATTTTCGTTATCTTTGCGCCGGCACTTTCATGATGAGCGCCGGCCAGTGGATCCAGCAAGTGACCCTGGGATGGCTCGTGTATGAGCTAACCGGCAATTCCATATTGTTGGGAGCGCTCAATGGTCTGCGCGCCCTACCCTTTCTGGTAACTGGACCGATGGCGGGTGTAGCCGCGGACCGCATGGACCGCCAAAAATTAATGCTACGTACCCAGTACGTGTTAATCGTAACCGCTGTCGTCATGGGCGGCCTTGTGGCATCGGGACTGTTACAGGTATGGCACATTTTTGTATTCACTTTGATCACAGGAATCGCCTGGACGTTTAGCGAGCCGGTAAGGCAAAGCCTGATTCCGAGCGTTGTTCCCAAGCAAGAGCTCGTTAACGCGATTGCACTCAACTCGGGAGGGTTTAACCTCATGAAGGTCATCGGCCCCGCACTCGGCGGCTTGATGATCGCGTTGTTTGGCGCCGCGGGAAACTTTTTTGTGCAGAGCGTCGCGTATGTCGGAGTGCTGGTGATGATTTATTTAATGCACGTACCTCCGACACCAGCTGAAGCGCGCCGCTCTTCCGCGTTGGCCAGTCTAAAAGAGGGTTTTTCCTATGTATGGTCGACCCCAGCCGTCCTCGCACTGATGATCCTGGCCTATGTTCCCCGAATCTTTGCTGTGCCCTACCAAACGCTGATGCCGGTTTTCCAGAAGGATGTGCTTCGAGTGGGACCAGAGGGTCTCGGAATGCTGATGGCTGCGCCTGGAGTCGGAGCCGTGCTGTCGGTGCTCATGCTGGCCTCGTTTGCCAACAGGTTTCGGCGCCAGGGGCTATTGCTAGTGGGGAGCATTCTCGTACTGGGTTTTTTTCTTATTCTTTTCTCTCAGACTACCTCCTTTCCACTCGCGCTTGTGGTTTTAGTTGCGGCTGGTGGTTTCCAGATGTTGTTCCTGGCAAGTACCAATACCATGCTCCAGCTCATCGTTCCCGATGAACTGCGCGGCCGTGTAATGAGCCTTTACATGTTGGACCGCGGCCTCATGCCGGCAGGCGCATTGTTTGCCGGCGTAGTCGCGCACTTCATCGGCGCGCCTTCCACCGTCGCGACGATGGGAGCCATCGTCATTGTTCTGACCTTGTTTGTCGCCTGGCGGGTTCCTGCTATCCGTTCGTTAGAGACCTGAGTCTAAAGTTATGTCCGCGCCACGGCCGATTTTGTGAAAGCCCTTGGGCGACACAACGGTGGATGGATTCTTTTGACGCGGCGAAGTCGCCTTGGTAAAAGGCCGGTAAATCAGCTCGCTCACAGAAAGGAGCGCAGTGAAATTATGAAAAGAATTTCGATCGCCGTTTTCTGTGTCTTGTCTTTCCTATTCGCTCCCGTCATCGCCGGCGCGCAAAGGCTAACCGCCGGGTACGTCTCGAAGGACCTCAACTACCTGCCCTTCTTTATCGGGTTGAAAAAAGGTTTGTACGCCAAGGAAGGGATCCAGGTCGATCTCGTCAGCATCGGGCGAGCCGATATTCAACTCCAAGCGTTAGTGGCCGGCGAGCTTCACTTCGCCAATATCAATGCCGATAACATCATCGTCTGGAATGAACGAACCAACGGCAACCTCAAAGTAGCCGCCGGATCGAGCAACGCCGCGCCCTATCTGCTCATCGGCGCGAAAAACATCAAGAAGGTGGAGGATCTCAAAGGCCAAAGACTGGGTGTGGCCAGTCTCACGGGAGGAGCGACTTCGATCTTGCTTTCCTACATGAAGAGCAAGGGGCTCTTCCACCCCAGGGACTTTTCTCTGGCGATCATTGCCGGCGGCACGCCGGCCCGGTTGAGCGCCCTGGAGAGCAATGCCATCGCGGGCGCTGTCTTGGGAATCCCGTTCGCCGACGTCGCCGTCGATAAAGGCTTCCCGAGATTAGGCGATACGACGGAGGTCATTTCCAACTATCAATTCAACAATATCAACATCAATCCCGCGTGGGCGGAAAAGAATCGACCGGCGGTAGTGAAATTCATCAAGGGACACATCCAGGCGTTGCGTTGGATTTACGATCACCCGGCGGACGCCGCTGACTTTCTTACTAAGGAGCTGGGTCTTCAGGCGCCCTACGCACGCCGCGGCATCGATTACTACATCAACAACAAGGTCTATCCGATCAACGGCGACGTGACCCTATCCGGATTGAAAGTGAACATCGAGGTTCAGGCGCAGGATGGCATCATTAAAGGAGCACTGCCGCCGCCGGAGAAATACATCGACTTGAGTTACCTGCGCCAGGCGCAGAAAGAGCTGGGCATTCAGTAACAACTTTCACCGGATCTGGAAGATCTCCTTCCAAATCTTTTCATATTTCGGGAACTCCTTAATATCGTCGATGGTAAGCATATAGGTCGCCGTTGGCCGCACTTTCTCGAGCGGCTCCACCTGGGGATGGGCGGGAGTTTCCCCGGCCTGCGCCCACACGCGCTGGCCTTCTTCGCTGATGGCCCAACGCGCCCAAAGCAAAGCGGCATCCGGATGCGGCGCGCCCTTTAGGATAGAAACCGCTCCACCTATTTCACCCACACCTTCGGTTAGCAGAGCCTGAATCGGCGCCCCTTTTTTCACCCGTGGCGGAAAATGGTGCGAATAGCAGGTGAAACATACGGCGCTCTGGCCCCCCACCAAAAGTTCAATTAGATCCGAATGCCCGCGATGAAACTCGACTTGGTTTGCGGCAATTTTTTTGAATAGCTCGATGGCTTTCTCATCGTTGTTGTATTTGCGCTTGGCAAACGCGACCAGCATTTGATAGTCCCGGTCTTCACCGATTAAATTGCTCTTCCATTTTGCGCTTGCAAGATCCTCGAAGCTTTTTGGCTCGTCGCCTTTCTTGACCAGATTCGTATTCCAACCGGCTATATAAAACTGAGTATCGGTTGCGACCCAGAAGTCGCTCTTCATGTTGGCCGGATAAACCGCGGCCTCCGGCACCGTCAAGGGCGCGATGAGCTTTTGCTCGCTGATCTGCGCCATGTAAGGCAGCGACCCGCCGAATACGTCCGCGAGCACCCGCCCGCCGCGCGCTTCGGCGAGAACACGCGCAAGCAGCTGATTGGGGGTCGAGTCGATGTGATTGACGGTCACTCCGGGAAACCTCTTCATGAATCCCGGGAGAATCACCTCCATGGATCGAGCAGAAAGGGGGGCGTAAAGGGTGAGCTTTCCGTCTTTCTTCGCCTTCTCGTAAAGCTGGTCGATAGATTCCCCGGCCCCCGGGGCATTAGCAGCGAAGGCAGCCGGGAGAGCCAAGACCGAAACCAGGACGTAAAAAACGATTCCCAGTCCGAAGCAACTCCATGAAGCGTTATGTCGAGTCATGTGACGTCCCCCTCTTGGTAGAGAATAAGTATATTCCGGTCGCCGGTTGAACTAATGTTCGCAGTCGCGCGAGATAGCATGAATCAACGTTTCGTCAACGGCGAGTTTTTTGGTGGCCCTCTAGTGATCCCGCTCGGTTTGGGATGCAAGATACATCGGATATTGTCGTCACTAATACTACCGTTGGGATCGACATAGCAAACCCAGGTATGAGTTGAAGGGACTGGTGAGAACTTTTGCTTGTTGACCGCAGTTTGAACGCCCTCGATATCGACCAAAATCATTTCGTCGCTGGGTTGACCGATCATCTTCACCTCTTCGGCGACACAATCATGGTCCTTACAGCAGACGGACCAAATGGGTAGCTCCTCCAATTGTGGCTCACCCACTTTATGATCTGGCCAAGCCGAAGGGACAAGAGAGAGGACACCGCTCAAAACCAGTCCCGAAAAAGAAGAAAAGGAGAGTATCTTCGCCTTCATCCTGGTTGCGCGTTTAGCGGATTTCCCGATTGGCTCATGACCGCCTCAAAGTCGACGTTGCTCTTCCGTTAGCGGCAGTGCGATTCTTGTGCCAGAAGAATCCAGTTCAATAAATCAATTTTTGCGGCGTCCAAACCTTTCGTCTTTATTAAGATGCTCATTTTATATTCAGAACACTGAATAAGGATTAGGCAGGGGATACCGGGATGCGATCCTTTTCATGATGCATTGGCGGATGCGCGCTTGAGCGCTTTGGCCGCCAAGCTGATGGTCGAAACGAAAATCATGAGCCAAGGGATCACACTGTTTCCTCGATTGTGCATTTTTGACTGTTGCCTCGTGTCTCACGTCTATTGCATAGTGGTCAGCGGTTGAAGGTTATTCAATGGGAACAGAACTGACTTGGAGTTGAGCTGCGGCTTACCGAGAACTTCTGTTTTGTATCTTCGCTTCAAAAACCCTAGCTATAAAAAAGGAAACCGGCGGGCTGGATGAATACAAAGCTGCTTCTGATCACTCTGTTACTATTTTTCCCGCTAAGTGTTTTTGCTCAGGATCGTTTGTTGATTGGCTATGGTGGATTCTCTGGAGTACACGTGCCGATTTGGGTCACCAGAGAGTTCGGCCTCCTGGAAAAGTACCAATTAAAGGGCGATCTCGTGATGATCCCGGGAGGTTCCAGGCAGATGCAGGCTTTAATCGGCGGCAGCATCCAATTTTCACACATTGATTCGACCGCTCCGATCACTGCAATTCACCGCGGTGCTGAACTGGTTATCGTTGCCGGCGCACTCAACAAGTTCCCCTTCAGCATCGTCACCCAGAAGGAGATTCGCCAACCTTCGGATCTCATCGGGAAAAGAATCGGTATAGTAAACTTTGGCGGTCAAAACGAGCTGTCCGTGGTCCTCGCTCTCAGAGAATGGAAAATACCAAGGGAAGCGGTCAACATTATTCCGAGCGGACCGTCCGACAGCAGGCTGGTCGCGCTTTCCACGAGAGCACTCGATGCAACCCTCTTGTCCCCGCCCCAGACAACGACGGCGGAAAGACTCGGTCTTCGAATTTTGGCCCAACTGAGTGACCTTAAAGCCACGTTTCCTCTAGACACTATTGTAACGAGCCGCTCTTTCCTCAAGCAGAACCGCGACACAGTCAAGCGATTTTTGCGCGCCTATATCGAGGCCCTGTATGCGATTAGGACCGATAAAGAAAAAACCATCACGGTCCTTCATAAAATGTTGAGAGAGGGGAACCGCACGATTTTGGAGAGCACCTACGACTACTACGCTCCGCAGTTTTCGACGCCTCCGCGCGTAAGCCGAGAAGGATTGCGTACAACCGCGGATTTTCTCGCTCCAAAAGGCGGAGCTGAGGACGTCGAGAGGTTTCTGGATGAAAGTCTTCTCGATGAACTTGAAAAAGAGGGCGCATTCAAGACTTTCAAATAACTGTTTGTTTATAAAGTTCTCGGAAGTCGACGATCCGTTTGGTTATCTTCCTCCGGGCAGCATAGAAAAATCGAGGAACTTCTGCGGGTCGATATCGGCAGGCACGGATCTTTCTTGGCGCAGCAGGTCCAAATATCCGCGGGCGATTTTCGGCGGCAATCGGCCGTCTTTGTTGAACATGCTGACCAAGGTCTCATAGGTTCCGTTAGCTTCAGCCGGTGTGATCTTGAACTTGTCCGCAATCATTTTTACGGATTCCGTTCGATTGGCGCGTATCCAAGTCACGGCATCGACCAGCGCCGCGATGGTCTTTTGAACTTTGTCCCGCTGATTCGTGATCTCTGCTCTGGAAGCGACCAAGCCAGAGGTCGGAATGTCCACTAAATCGCCGATCAGCATAAACTTTTTGAAGCCAAGGGACACGGCTTTGTCGTCGAAGGGTGGAGTGAGCACGGCGCCGGCGACTTGCCCGCTCGCCAGTGATGCGAAGCTCGAAGCGGTGCCGCCGGTCATAATGAATCCGACATCCTTCTCGCTGATCTCTACTTTTTTGAACCACGCCATCATCAAGTAATGTCCCGTCGTTCGAATACCCGAGATTGCGACCTTTTTGCCGATGAGGTCCTGAGGCTTGTTGATGTCTTTGCTGGTTACGAGCATCCACGGCGTAATATTGTAAAAATTGAGCACGACAACCAGCGGCAAGCCTGCGACCGCCGCTGAGATCCCTGTCGACAACGAGGGGAAGAAATTGATATTGCCGCCCATGATGGCCTGCGGCTGGATGCCGGTATTCATCTGTATGTATTCCGCCTCGAGACCGTTCTTCTTGAGCAAGCCTTTCTCTTGGGCCACATAAAAAGGCATGTAGGTAAGGGCCAGCGAAGGAAGTCCGACCCGGATCTTCTGCAGGCTTTCCGCTCCCTCCACCAATCCCGGCAATATCAGATTGATCCAAAGCAAAATAACGATGAATGACGTTTCGCGTTTCATCCTTCAGCTCCTATGCGATGGCCGACAATTTTCTTGTCACAGATTTTTCTCTTGATTCTCCCTGCAGCGGACGCCATCTTAGCCACGAGTAATGTTACGGCCGCAATCATTTTTACATTGGATTTTACTTGCCGGCCTCTAACTCCTTTAACGCGAGGCGCGCATAAGAGAAATCCCGCACTTCGTCCAAGGGCCTTTTCTTATCGCTCAATCTTTCCATCAGGCTTTCCATTTCGGCATCGGTCATCTGGCCATCTTTGGCGAGGGCCTTGAGCTCGACTTCGTAGGATCGCGCCGCCGCCTCCGGCGACTGCGGCACCGCCTGCGCCATGATGCGGATCGTCTCCTGGCGGTTTTCCTCGATGAACCGATTCGCCCTAAGCAGCGCCCGCAAGGTTC
>WNFS01003288.1_pt1 | contig 12249 bp, 13 predicted proteins | sample 5400141 | NCBI WGS metagenome assembly WNFS01 (sample SAMN13153358, study PRJNA577476) | soil metagenome | isolation source: 60 cm saprolite under Madrone tree | place: USA:California | collected 2016-06-14 | reverse complement strand
CCCAAAGGCCGATGCGAAGGCCGAAACATCCTCCGACGTCGCCAATATCCCCGAGCCGGGCGTCAGGGCCAAGGGCATCTCCGAAAAGGCCGTCCTCGACAAATCGGCAGCAGAAAAACCGGCAGCAGAAAAGCCCGCGGATAAAACCGCCGACAAGCCCACCGAGACCGCGAGCATCCCTTCGGACACGCGGCGGCACCAGCCCGCGGCGCGCGAGAAGACCGTCGCCAAGACGGTCCCCGCGCCGCAGCCTGCTGCGCCGGCTGTGGTGCCGGTGGTTGCCACGCCAAATGTCGTCGCCGCGCCAAACCCACCCGTCGAGGCGGCAACGCCGGCGGAGGAGCGCCGCGATGCCAACGATCTCGCCCGTGCCGCGATCGAGCGCTTGCGCGGCATCACCGACAGTTCGCCGCGTGTGCAGGAAGCCGCTCGCGCCGCAGATACACCCCGGGTCGCGCCGGCGCCGTCGGTCGAAGCGTCTCGTATCGTGCCCGCTCCATCGGTCCGGCCGCTTCCGCCGCCGATCATGGTCTCCACGCCTCCCGGTGAAGCGCTCGATTCGGCGGCAGCATCGTCGCAGGGAAAGCCGCCTTACGCCGATGCCGCGCGAATCGGCGACGCGCGCCGTCCGACGCCGCCAGCCGATATTCCGGTCTCGCCGCCGCTCGATCTGCGTGCCGAGGCGACGGAACCAGCGGCGCGGGAACACAGGAACGTTGCCGAAGACATGCTGTCGGCGGCGAAATCGGTGTTTCACGCGGTCCTGCCGAAATAACTCAGAACGTATCGTAGTTCTGCCCGGCCTTGCCGCCGACGCGCGCAAAGCCGCTTTGGGCGGCTTCGTCCTTGGGGCGAATGCCGATGGCGCGGCCATAGGAGCCGGCGGCCTTGGTCTTGTCGCCGAGGCGTTCATAGGCGAGCCCCCGGGTGGTCCAGATCTGCGCGTTGTTCGGGTCAGCCTGCGCGGCCTCGTCGAGGTCGGTGGCGGCTTCCTTGATCTTGTCGAGCGCGAGGTAACTGATCGCGCGGCCCAGCAACGGTTCGGCCCGCTGCGGCGTCAGGCCATTCGCCGAGGTAAAATCGTCGATCGCGAGTTGATGCCGTCTTTCGCCCTGATAGAGCAGGCCGCGACTGTATAGTGCCTCCGCATGATGCGGATCGAGCGTGATCGCCTTGTCGAACTCGGCGAGTGCTTCTTCGGTCCTTCCGGATCGCGCCAGCGCCTGGCCGCGCGTCGTGGCGGCGTGCGCATCGCCCACATTCGTTTCGGTTGGAGCCGGCTTCGGCGGGGCTTCAGGCTCCGGCGACAGCGATCCCAGATTGATCGAGCAGCCGCAGAGCGCGATCGCGATCGCTACAGCCAACGGAGCGAGCGCGCGCGGACTGAGGCGCAAAGCTCCGGAAGATGCAGGGGAAACCGGAATAGCCATCGATGCAACAGACTCACGCGCCAGCCATATTGGTAGCCCGCCGCGTCGTAAAATGCATCGGCCAAAACAACAACGCGGGCACAAAGGCCCGCGTCATCGGCAACAAATTTGCTGAAAGCAAAGAAGACGAGATCAGCGCGGGCCGCGCGGCCCGGCGCCGGGACCGCCACGGCCGCCAGTACCGCCGCGATCGGCGCCTGGGCCGGCGCCAAACACCGGCTTCGGCTTCATCGGCAGCAGGCCTTCGCGCTGCAGCTTCTTGCGGGCGAGCTTGCGCGCGCGGCGCACGGCTTCCGCTTTTTCGCGGGCCTTTTTCTCGGAGGGCTTTTCATAATGACCGCGGAGCTTCATCTCGCGGAAAATACCCTCGCGCTGCATCTTCTTCTTCAGCGCCTTGAGGGCTTGATCGACATTGTTATCGCGAACGAGAACCTGCACGCGGCATCCTCTTTCCATTGATCGGATTGGAATTCTGATAAAGCAAAGGGCCGACGAAAAGGCCGAGCCCTTAACCTCAAGCGCGCGGATGTATCAGACAAAGGCGGGAATGTCCACCTGCGTGCGTAGCCAAATTGCCCTTTTCGCACCCGGTCACGCGGTTTTTGGTGGCGCCGCTCCGACCTGTGTCACATGCCCCATCTTCCGGCCCGGCCGCGGCGAACCCTTGCCGTAGAGGTGCACGGTCGCGCCCGGGACCGTCAGCCATTGCTCGTAGCCATCGATATCGTCCCCGATCAGATTGGTCATGATGACCGGGCCATGACGGACCGGCTTGCCGAGCGGCCAGCCGGCAATGGCGCGGATATGCTGCTCGAACTGCGAAATCGACGCGCCGTCGAGCGTCCAGTGCCCGGAATTGTGCACCCGCGGCGCGATCTCGTTGACCAGGACCGTGCGGCCACCATCCGCCTGCACCACGAACATCTCGACCGCGAGCACGCCGACATAATCGAGCGCGTTGGCGATCGTCTCCGCGATGGAGAGCGCCTGCGCCGCCAGCGCCTCCGGGATCGCCGCCGGGGCGCGCGAGATTTTCAGGATGTGGTCGATGTGCTCGTTTTCGGTGACATCGAAGCATTCGACATGGCCGTCGGCCGAGCGCGCGGCGATCACTGAAATCTCGCGCTCGAATGGCACAAAGGCTTCGAGGATCGCCGATTTGGTGGCGAGGTCCTCCCAGATCTGGTCCGGATCGTCGCCCTCGCGGATCATCGCCTGGCCCTTGCCGTCATAGCCGAAGCGGCGGGTCTTGAGCACGGCGGGCAGGCCGATTGTCGCGATCGCTGCTCGCAGCGCCGCCGCCGACGACACATCGGCGTAATCAGCGGTGCCGATGCCCAGCCGTTTCACGAAATCCTTTTCGACAAGGCGATCCTGCGTGGTTTCCAGGATTTTCCGCTCGGGCAGCACCGGACGCCGCGCGGCCAGGATCATCGCCGAGGCTGCCGGCACGTTTTCGAATTCGTAAGTGATGATGTCGACGTCGTTGGCGAACAGCTCGAGCGCCTCGACGTCGGCATATTCCGCGCAGGTCGCATTCAGCACGACGTCGAACGCCGGCGAATCCGGATCCGGCGAAAACACCTGGCATCGCAGGCCCAGCCGCGCCGCCGCAATGGCCAGCATCCGGCCCAATTGCCCGCCGCCGAGAATTCCGATGGTGTCGCCGGGCTTCAGCTTCACCGGATTTGAGACTGTCACGCAGAACCCTCCGGGCGCTCGGCAACCGCCTCGGTCTGCTGTTTGCGCCAGGCGACGAGTTTGCTGGACAGCGCCGGATCGTTCAGCGCGAGCACACTGGCGGCGAGCAGCGCGGCGTTGATGGCGCCGGGCTTGCCGATGGCCAGCGTCCCAACCGGAACCCCGGCCGGCATCTGGACGATGGAATAGAGCGAATCGACGCCAGACAACGCCTTGGATTCGATGGGAACACCGAATACCGGTAGTTCGGTAAGCGACGCGGTCATGCCCGGCAGATGTGCCGCGCCGCCGGCGCCGGCGATAATGATCTTGATGCCGGCCGCCTTGGCGCCTTTGGCGAAAGCGAACAGCCGGTCCGGGGTGCGATGTGCGGAGACGATGTGCTTTTCGCATGCGACGCCGAGCGCGGTCAGCGTTTCGGCGGTATGGCGCATGGTCCCCCAGTCGGACTGGCTTCCCATGATGATGGCTACGGGCGCGGTCATACGGTCAATTCTTTTCGGGAATCCAAAAACATAGGCCGGATTATAAGATCGGCCCAAGCTTCGGCAAGGCGTGGCAAGAGATTGGGAATGGACTATCCTGTCTTGGTGAATCCCGGCAAGCCTCTCAGGGACGTCCATGAAGAAGAAAACCAGGGGGACCGCCCAAGGTGCCCCAAAACGCCGAAAAAGCGGCGTGGTGGAGCCCAAGGGTGGGTCGCAGGGCGCACGGCGGGTGAAAGTACCACTTGGGTCGGCGCCCCGGCCGTCGGTCACGCCCAATGGCGCCAAACTGGCGATTCGGCGGCTTAAGGTCCAATTGGCGCAGGCGCGGGCGCGAATCGACGAACTGGAGGCCTCGGCGGATACCGATTTCCTATTGGATATTCCGAACCGGCGCGGCTTTGAGCGCGAGCTCAATCGCGCGGTCGCCTACATCAAGCGCTATCATGCGACGGCGGCGCTGATCGTGCTCGACGTCGATCGGCTAAAGCCGATCAACGACGCCTTCGGACACGCCGCGGGCGATCAGGTGCTGAAGGCCATTGTGGCGGTGCTGCTGCGCCACGTGCGCTCATCGGACGTGATCGGGCGGCTCGGCGGCGACGAGTTCGCGCTGCTGCTGTGGAACCTCAGTGAGACCGATGCCAGGGCCAAGGCGGCGTCGCTGGAACAAGCCGTCGATCGGCTCTCATTCGTGTTTCGCAGCCGCACCGTCACGGCGGGCGCATCCACCGGGGTTGCGATTCTCGGCCTTCACGCGGAAGCGGGGAGGGCGCTGGAAGAAGCCGACAGCGCGATGTATGTGCGCAAGGCGCAACGCCGGCATGAAGCGTGATATGCAGATGCGGCCCACCTGACCGGCTGATACCGCCGCTGGACGGCTGCTGAGCGTTTCTAGAAACTGAGCGGTCTGTCCAACCGGCCGAGCAGGATCATGACCGTCAAACCCACCCCATTCACACTGCGTGTCCCGGACGCCGACATCGCCGATCTGCGCGACCGTCTCGCCCGCGCGCGCTTCCCCGACCAGGCGCCCGGTGACCCATGGGCCTATGGCACCGATGTCGCTTATCTCCGCGAGCTCACCGGATACTGGCGCGACCATTTTGACTGGAGGGCCGCGGAAGCCGCGCTGAACGCGTTTCCGCAATTCCGCGTCCCGCTCGACGGCGTCGACCTGCACTACCTGCATGTGCCCGGCGTCGGCCCCGATCCCATGCCGTTGCTTTTGCTGCACGGGTGGCCCGGCTCGGTGTTCGAGTTTCTCGAGTTCATCCCGCGCCTCACCGATCCGGCGCGCTTCGGCGGTGACGCGCGCGACGCCTTCACCGTCGTGGCGCCGTCCTTGCCGGGGTATGGCCTGTCGTTCCGCCCTGGCCAACGGCGGTTCGGCGTTGCCGAAATAGCCGATTGTGTCGCGGCCCTCATGCATGACGTGCTCGGCTATGACCGATTCGGCGCGCAGGGCGGCGACTGGGGAGCTGCGGTCTCAAGTCGGCTCGGCCATGCGCATGCGGATCGCATGATCGGCATCCACATCAATCTGATGATGGCCGCGGGCCGCGATCCTTCCTCCTTTCCCAATCCGACCGAGGAGGAGCGGCAGTATCTGAGCGAACTTGCGCACTGGACCCGCGAAGAGACCGGTTATCAATGGATCCAGGGCACCCGCCCGCAGACACTTGCCTTCGGCCTCACGGATTCACCCGCCGGCCTGGCGGCGTGGATCGTGGAAAAATTCCGCGCCTGGTCCGATTGCGATGGCGACGTCGAGAGCGCAATCAGCCGGGATCGCATGCTCGCCGACATCTCGCTTTATTGGTTTACCGGGGCGATCGGCTCTTCGTTCTGGCCTTATTATGCCCGCCTGCACGGTTCGGCGATTCTGCCCGCCGGCGATACCATCAAGGTGCCCACCGGCTACGCGCAGTTCCCGCGCGAAATCCTCAAACCGCCGCGCACGGCCGCGGCGCGCGTGTTCACCGACATTCGGCGCTGGAGTGTCATGCCCAAGGGGGGGCATTTCGCCGCACTCGAACAGCCGGAGTTGCTTGCGGGCGAAGTGCGCGCCTTCTTCCGGGAATTGCGATGACGCCGCGGGCTAGAAGCGAGATGCCGTACAAGGGTGGGCTAAGCCAACGGGTCGCGCGAATGCGCGCCCGATGATAAACTCCGCGAGCCCACCAATTCGTTTCGGGTCTGTCTCGATCTTGCGATGGTGGGCACGGCGCGAATAGCGCCTTTGCCCACCCGATCAATTCGATCACCGCTACAGCCCGCTCAGATCATCCGGCACGTCGCCGAATTTTTTCAGTAATTTCGCGTCGCTGAATTCGCCGATCATCGGATCGCCGGTGCGGCTGAAGGCGACCGCGCCGACGCTGCCGGCGGCCTTGGCCAGCACTTCCGCGCGCCGCAACGCAACCGACGGACTGTGGCACTCTTCCGCAGCACCCGCGACCGGCGCGCCGGTGTCGTCCTGCAGGAAGGGCAGCGCGACGTAATAGGTGACATCGGCCATGGTGCCGCTCCAGGTTTGATTCCGCGATCAGGCGGCGTCGATTCGTGTGTACGGCAATCCTGCCGCGGCGCAGCCGCTCTCGACCGCCGCCTGCAATTCCTGCAACTCGCTTTCCAGATATTCGTTCGCCATGATCAGCGCCTTGATGGTGCTGCGCATGTTTCCGTCGCACATCGCGATGGCCTGGTCGCAGGCCTGCTCGTAACGATTGGCATCAGACAGTGATGAAGAAGATTCGGACATGGCGAAGTTCCCGATGGCTGGAGAGACAGGAACAATGTTCCTATTTTGTTCTCAAAAAGTCAAGTGAAGAACGACCCCAAAAGCTTTTTTTGCACCGCGCGAACGGTGGCCATCGGGCTTTATTGAAGCGGCATCCGGAACGTGAATCGCGTCTCTGCCGGCGACGAGGTCACGTCAATCGTTCCGCCGTGGGCACGCGCGATTTCGGAGGCGATGTATAGCCCCAGGCCCAGGCCCTGCTGAGAGCCCTGCTCGGCCACCCGATAGAATGGTTGAAACAGCCGCTCCATCGCTTCGGACGGGATCGGTTCGCCCGCATTGGCGACCGACAATTCGAATTTGCCGTCTTGCGTGGTCGCGTGCACCCGGATCGGCCTTTCGGCCGCGCCGTGGGTCACCGCATTGCCAAGCAGGTTGGAGAACAGCTGCGCGATGCGCCCGCCGTCGCAGTCGACCGCCCGCGTCAGATCGAACGTCGTCTCGATTTTTCTTCCGGGAGAGCCGGCGCGAAGTTCCGCGATCACCTGGTTGAGAACCGGCTCCAATGATTGAGGCGAGCGTTTCAGCGTAATTCCGCTGCCCAATCGGCCGCGCGCGAAATCAAGCACGTTGTCGATCAGCGCCGACATCCGCGCCACGCTCTTCTGCATCAATCCGAGAATTTCGCCCGCTGGTTCCTTCTGGTCCTCTTTCGTCAGCATTTTCGCGCCGGCGGCGATCGAGGCCAGCGGATTGCGGAGATCGTGGCCGAGCACGGCGATGAACTGCTCGCGCAGTTCCGAAGTCTCGCGCTCGCTCAACAGCCTCGCCTCGGTGACGGCCAGCCGATCGGCCGCCTCGAGATGGGTCGCAATCAATTCCGAAAACAGCTTGAACATGCCGATCGTCTGCGGTGTGTCCAGACGCGCCGGCCGGGGATCGATCGCGCACAAGGTGCCGAAGAATGTCCCGTCGGAGAGGATGATGGGCATCGAGATATAGCTCTGAAACCCGTATTTCGTCGGCGTGTGATGTCCGCAATAGATGGTGTCTTCGGCAACGTTGTCGATGACGACGGCTTCGTGGCTCTGCCGGATTTCGTGGCAAAGGGTGGTCTCGACCTCCAACTCCCCGCCGGGCACCAGGCCGAATTCGATTTCATCGCGCACCGCGCAGCAAACCCACCGCTGCTCGGTGACGCGCGCCACGGCGGCAAAACCCATGCCGGTCGATCGGCACACCACTTCCAGAATGCGCGGAACCGCCGCGATACCTTGCACGGCAGCTATGTCCGCGCTGAGGTCGGTCTTCATGATGGGCATTTAGGGACGTCCTCGCCAAAACGCTAGCGCAGGCTCAACCACCTGTCGAGAAATCAGTAACGCTGGAACTAAAACAAAATCCGGGGCTTAACGGGTATTGATAGGGGAGTGAGATGCATGGGTCTTGTTGAGTCCAAGAGACCCGTGGTGCTGATTGTCGAGGACGAGTTTCTGTTGCGAATGGACGCGGTCGATATGATCGCCGCCGCCGGGTTCGAGGTGGTCGAAGCGGCAAATGCCGATGACGCGATCGAAATTCTGGAATCCCGTCCGGACATCACGGTGGTGTTTACCGATATCCAGATGCCGGGCTCCATGGACGGATTGAAGCTTGCCCGGGCCGTCAGGGGTCGCTGGCCGCCGATCAAGATTATCGCAACCTCCGGCCACCTCCATGTCGCGGAAACCGATCTGCCTGAAGGCGGGCGGTTTCTGCCGAAACCCTACAGTCCGCGACAGGTCACAGGTGTGCTGCGAGAGTTGATAAGCAGTGGCGAAATTTAAGCCGTGATTCCACGACGTGCGAATGGGCGCGTCCGAAGGCGCGAACGAAATGAACGCACCGGAATTTCGAAACTCTCCGGCGTGCAATGGCACAGCGGGGAATGATTAAACTACGCAATGATGTCCGGCGTGATCTGGTCTTCGATGAAGGCGATGCGGTCGCGCAACTGCAGCTTGCGCTTCTTCAGCCGCTGCAGCCGCAGCAAATCCGGCGCGGGCGATTGATGCAGCGCATCGATCGCCGCGTCGAGATCGCGGTGTTCCTGCTGCAGCCGTGCGAGCTCGGATTCGAGTTCGCGCTCATCTTCGTTGGTCATGGTGTACGTCGGTTGAAAAACGCGATGAGGTTGCGAAACGCTGTGGAAGCCTGTGGAAGCCTGTGGAAGGAATATCGTCCCTGTCAGCCCGGTCTGCAAGCAAGTGTGATGGTTACTCAGAAGTTCTCTTGGTTTTCGCCGGCCGGTCCATCACGTAAAGTTTGAGCCAAATTCGCACTGGAATCATGGGTTTCCGGCGCGCCCTCAAATCCGGACTTCGCCCAGGCGGAGCGGCAGAGGGAGTGGCCTTCGCATCCGCACCATGCCGGTTCCATACTCACGGTTCGTTACATATGACACCCAATATGACACCGCAATTTTCGATACCCATCGACAGATTCGCCGGCTCGTGTACACTTCTCCGTCCGGATCGAATCTTAATCCCACCGAGGAGGTTTCGTATGGCAATTCAGGCTCATCTCGTTGAACTGGAACGGAAACACAAGGTTCTCGAAAACGAATTGCACGAAGCTCTCGTGCACCTTTCAACGGACGATCTGCAAATTGTCGAGCTAAAGCGCCGGAAACTGATGGTCAAGGACCAGATCGAACGGTTGAGAAATACCGCGAGCGAAACGCTGCACTAAGAAACGCTGCACTAACCAGCGTCACGAACTTTCCTAAAAACACCACCGTCATCCAAAGATGAGCGCAACCGCGCTCATCTTTGGCGTGTACTCATGCGGGCGCGACGGTAAGTCGCGCAGCAAAACGTTCACACCCCTGCCAGCTCGCCGACATAATTCGCGATCGCCAGCGACGACGTCAGGCCCGGCGACTCTATCCCGAACAAATTGATCAGTCCGGTGACCCCGTGATCCTGTGGGCCCTGGATCAGGAAATCCTGCACAGCGACCGCGGGCGGCACGATCTTCGGTCGCATTCCCGAATAGCTCGGCATCAGCGCGCCGTCCGGAAGCGTCGGCCAGTATCGCCGGATGGCCGGATAAAATCTTTCCGCCCGCGCCGGATCGACGGCGTAATCGATGGCATCAACCCATTCCACGTCGGGACCGAACCGGGCCTGTCCCGCCATGTCCAGGGTGAGATGCACCCCGAGCCCGCCGGGTTCGGGCACCGGATAGATCAGGTGTGTAAACGGCGCCCGCGCGCTGCAACTGAAATAGTTTCCCTTCGCAAGATAGGCCGGCGGTATCAGGTCGATCGGCATGCCGTCGATGCTGCGCGCGACCGCGGGTGCGGCCAGACCGGCGGCATTGATGAGAAGCCTGCATTCAAGGCTGATCGGCGCGCTGCCGCCGGCATCGAGTTCGATTCGATCCGCTGCGGCCCTGGCGTGCAGCAGCGGCGTGTGAAAGGCACATGCCGCGCCGGCAGCTTCGGCGTCGCCGCGCAGCGCCAGCATGAAGGCGTGGCTGTCGACAATGCCGGTGGAAGGCGAGAGCAGGGCGGCGTCGCAGTTCAGCGCCGGCTCCAGTGCGCGCGCGGCATCGCCGGAGAGCGTTTGCAGATCGAGCACGCCGTTGGCTTCGGCGTGAGCCCTGATCGATTGCAGCCTCAAGGTTTCCTTCGGCGTTGTTGCGACGATCAGCTTGCCGCAATTGCGATGCGGAATGCCGTGATCCGCGCAGTATTCATAGAGGGCGCGCTTGCCGCTGACGCACATCCGCGCCATCAGGCTGCCGGCCGGATAATAGATGCCGGCGTGGATCACTTCGCTGTTGCGCGACGAGGTAACGGTGCCGATACCTTCGGCCGCTTCCAGAATGATCACCTCGCGGCCGGCCTGTGCCAGCCGCCGGGCGACGGCAAGACCGATCACCCCCGCACCGATGACGACGCACTCAACTTTGTCCATTCGCAGTTCGGATCCGGGCTCGTGTTCTATCCGACCCGACGCGCGCCTCAAGGCGTTGGCGCGTTCGGGCTCAATCCCATTCCCACACTATCGCTCTGTTTGGCATGGTCTTTCTTGCAGGATCGGCTTGATCCGTTTGCGGGCGTTTTCCGGGCTGGGGGCTTGTTAGTGAAGCATTAATCATGTCGGGGCAATTGCCGGTATTTGAGTCACATTTTTGACTTGCACGGGTACGCGTTTACCCGATCCAAACCCGTGAAGCCAGACACTCCGCCGCAGAATCCGGCGGGTGATTGATGGCTGACAAGGACGGGCAGGCAGGCGGCTATATCTTGATTCCCGCGCAGGCCGTGGTGTGCCTGATCGCAGCCGTTGCGCCGTCCGCAACCGCCTGGGCCACGTCCGAAAGCTTTTCGCCGACCAGCTATGTCGGTTCAGCCGACCCCAGCCTGATCTGGGAGATGCTGATTGGCGGCATCGCTGTGGCGTCTTTTCTCGCGGCTGTCGCGCTGTGGGTGCTCTCGGCGTTGCGCAAGGTCAAGCGCTCGCAGTTGCGCAGAAATGCATTCATCAGTTCTGCCCTGAACAACCTCAGTCATGGCGTGGTGATGACGGATCCGCGGCGCCGGATCGTGTTCTGCAACGATCGCTATCTCGAGATCTACGGCCTGGCGCGTTCGGATCTTTCCAGAAACATGACCGGGCCGGAACTGCTGGAGTTGCGGCGCGCGCGCGGCGTCCTCGACGTCAGCGTCGAGAATTTCCATGAACATGCCAGCACCCCGGAAGGCCTCATTACCGAGCTGCCCGGCGGACGATCGGTTCTGGTCAAGCACTTTGCGCTGCCAAACGGCGGCTCGGTGGCGACGTATGAGGATTGCAGCGAGCAGCGCAAGCTTTCGCGAAAGCTTGCGTCAACCAAGCAGTTCCTGGAATCGATGCTCGACAATGTTCCGGTCTGCGTGGCCGCCAAGAGCATCGAGGACGGCCGCTATATATTTGCCAACCGCGCGTTCGAGCGGTTCTCGCGCTTTTCCCGCGATCACATTCTCGGCAAGCGTGCCGATGAAATTTTCCAGACCGAGACAGCGGCACGGATAGTTGAGGCGGACCGGTCGGCGCTCAATTCATCCGATGGCCAGTTCCGAAATGAAATCGTGGTCGAGCGCGGTTCGAAGAAGCGCGTTATAGCCAGCACCCGCGTGATCGTGCGCGACGACAAGAGGCAGCCGGAATTCCTGATCGCGTTGTTCGATGACGTCACCGACCGCATGTCGCTTTCCCAGGAACTCGAGGATACCAAGAAGTTTCTCGAACTGATCGTCGATAACATCCCGGTCTCGCTGATCGTCGAACGCGTCAGCGACGGACGATACCTGCTCGCCAATCGCAGCGCCGAGACCATCCTCAACCGCCGGCGCGAGGATGCCACCGGATTGACGGCTGCTGACATTTTCAATCCGAGAGAAGCAAAGCTGATCATTGCGCGCGACGAGGCGGCGATCAGGAAGCGCGGGCTGCTCACGGAAGAACACCCGATCAGCACCAAGGACGGGCTGCGGTTGTTCCTGACGCGCCGCATGACGGTGCTCGACGACGCCGGCGAGCCCCAATACCTGATCAAGACCCACGAGGACGTCACCGATCGCCGCCAGACCGAGTCGCGCATGGCGCATATGGCGTATCATGACGGCCTGACGGATCTGCCGAACCGCGCGGCGTTCCTGCAGGCGCTGGCGCAGATGATCGAGGCCTGCGAAGGCACCGATGAGGAGTTCGCGGTGCTGTCCGTCGACCTCGACGGCCTGAAGGAAATCAACGACGTGTTCGGCCATGCGGTCGGCGACAAGCTGCTGATCGAGGTCTCGCGCCGCATCCAGGCCTCGGCGCGCGGCGGTGTCGTGGCCCGGCTCAGCGGTGACGAGTTC
>WNFS01003286.1_pt1 | contig 12252 bp, 10 predicted proteins | sample 5400141 | NCBI WGS metagenome assembly WNFS01 (sample SAMN13153358, study PRJNA577476) | soil metagenome | isolation source: 60 cm saprolite under Madrone tree | place: USA:California | collected 2016-06-14 | reverse complement strand
CGCCCCCCGGATGCCCCGTTCCCCGTCACCCAGCCAGGAGACGTCTGCGCGCCTCTCGCCCAGTTCCAGGCCGGCAGGTCGCGAGTGTCCGGTATCCCGTCGGCCGGCAGCCCGCCCCCTTTCCTGGGGTCGGAAGCTCAGAGCTAGCTCCCATTAGCCGCCATTCCCGAGATGAGTGGGACGCTCACGTCGGGGCGGTTGTGTAGCCCAGTCGGGAAATGCGGGTCAACATGGCCGGCAGCGGAACGAACAACCTGCGCAACGGCTCGGGCGCGTGGTGGCGAGCGGGGCGGCGCTCGACTGCGTGGCCTGTGCAGGCAGGGGGACGGGAGCCGCCACTTCGATATCGACCGGTGCCAGTATACGTTCCACCCCGCTGATGGCTCCTACGGCTCGGCGTTCTCTTGGCCCGGCGGGATGGACCTGGGCGTGCTACGCTGCCCTGCCGCTCGCGGCGTGGAGCGTCTACTGGCTGGCCTTTTTCCCGGGAGTCATCGCCCACGATTCGCTCGTCCAGTGGAAGGAGATCCTGGACGGTCGCTACGACGACTGGCACACCGCGTTCCACACCTGGACCCTCTGGCTGCTCACGCGCCCGTGGCGGTCGCTCGGCGCCGTGAGCCTGAGCCAGGTGCTGATCACCGGTCTGCTGGTCGGTCACTTCCTCGCAACCGCGCGGCGCCTCGGAGCACCCGCGTGGGCGCCGTGGTCCGTGGCCGTATGGCTCGCGCTCTCGCCCGTGTTCGGGATGAACGTCATCGCGGTGTGGAAGGACACGGCGTTCGGCCTCGCGCTCCTGTGGACGACCGGGCTCCTGCTGCGGTCGCGAGCGCGCGGGGTGCTGACGGCCGGAGACGGCGCATGGCTCGGCGTGGCGCTCGCGCTGATGTGGCTCTTCCGGCACAACGGCCCCGCGACGGCGCTACCCACGCTCGGCGCCGTCGCGTGGTGCCACTGGCGCGCCGCGCGGCGCGCGATTCTCGTCGCGGCGCTCGTCTGCGCGACCTTCGTCGCCGTGGTCAAGGGTCCGCTCTACCGCTTCGCACACGTGGAGCCAGCGACCCCGAAGCTCGAGCAGCAATTCGTCATCCACCACGTGGCCGGGCTTCTGAGCGCCCACACGCCTCTCACCTCGCGCGAGCGGAAGACCCTCGGCAAGATCCTGCCCATCCCGACATGGCGAGCGGCCTACGTCTGCCACTCGGGCGCACGGCTGCGGAAGTCCGGCCTGCGGACAGGGCTGCTCCGCAGGCACCCGTTGGCCCTGGTCGCGATCTGGGCGCGCCTCGCCGCCCGCAATCCGCGCGGGCTCCTCCGCCACTGGACGTGCGTCACGCGCTTCATCTGGAGCCCGCGATCCAAGCTGTCGATCGTGCCCCTGTCGCCCGACGGCGGCGCGGTGGAGCCCAACGTACTGGGCGTACGGGCGGACTCATGGCTGCCGTCCGCGCAGAGAGCGCTCGCGCGGCTCGTGACTGTGACCTTCGCTCACGAGTCCGTGTGGCGCGTCCTCGTGTGGCAGCCTGCGCTGTCCCTGTACCTAGTGCTGGGTTCCCTTCTCGTCGCGTTCTGGCGCGCCCGGTCGAGCGCTCCGCTCCTCGTCTGGGTTCCGGCTCTGTGCAACACGCTCGTCTGGCTGGTGCTCGCCGAGAGCCCCGGCCTACGCTTTCAGTGGCCCGTCGTGCTGCTCGCGCCGTTGCTCGCGTGTCTCGCGACGGCGGATTGGCGGCGGGCGCGCGCCTGCCGCCCCGCGAGGGACGGCGCAGCCTGAGACCTGCGAACCAGGTCGCTTAGCGGCGGCCGTGCGGTGCTGCGCCCCCCCGATCGGGAACACGATCGAGAATGCCGTTCGCCGTCTGGTTGGACGTGCTGCTCGGGTGGTGGGCGGCATAGTACTGCAGGAGCGCGGCGATGTGCTGACCCTCCGGGGTGGCAAGGTACTCGGCGAGCGCGGCGTCGTTCATCTGGCTGAGGTCGTTGAGAAACTGCCGGCGGAGCTGCCGTTCGAGGTCGGCACTCATCTGGTTGTCCTGGTTCGACTGGTTCTGCGCCGTCGTCGTTCCCTGCTGGGAGAGCCCGCCTAGCAGCGCCGGGGCGTCCGGTGACCCGCTGCCCTCATCGCGCCCGCTCGTGGCGCCGCCGGTGGCCGTGCCCGCAACCGTCACGACCACCTGGCCATCCGGGAGCGTCACGCGCGAGGACCGCGCACCATGGGGCCGCCCCTGCCGTGCCGATGCCGGACTCCCTGCGTTGCCCGCGTCGGCGCGCACGTCGTGCGCGGCGAGCGCGAGGGGCTCGCCGAGAAGATCGATCGTCCGCAGCTTGCCCTCCGGGCCGTAGCGCAGCGTGAAGTTCTGCTCGCCGAGCAGGCGCACGAGCGCGTCGACGAGCGGCACCCGGTCCACGTCCTGGCTCACGTCTCGTGGCTTGCGCACCGCGCCCACGATGTCGGCGCCGCTCTGCCGGCTGATCTCTTGCACGACGTCGGTCAGCGGCACGCCCTCGGCATGCACCGTGAGCCGGTCGTCGTCGTATGCGACGACGCACGTCGGTTCCCCTGCGGCGAGCGGGCCGGCCGAGAGCACGGTCGCAGCGACCACGAGCGCAGCACGGCCTACCCTGGACGACACGACCCCGAAACCTTAGAACACCACGTCGCGCGCGTGCAAGCACGTCTTTCCGGTAGGGAAGTCACGCGCTCGACCCTGCGATATGCCGCCTCCCCTCGAGAGCACGAGTGCGCTGGCGCGTAGCCTAGATCAGCGCAGAGTTGAAGTCACCAACAAAAATGCGCAGGAGCCGGATTGCGCGGCGAGGTGGGGGATCCCGGCGGCTGCGCCCGCTCCGATCCACGGCTGCATGGGCGGGCCATGCCCGCCGCGCGTGCGTCCGGCAAGGTCGGAGCGCTAGGATGCCTTCGATGCCCGCCTCGCTGGAGCCACCTGCCGCGCGCGGTCGGGTCGGGTACGTCGTCAAGGTCTTTCCCCGCCTCTCCGAGACCTTCGTCATCAACGAGATCCGAGAGCTCGAGCGCCGGGGCGTCGAGGTGTCGATCTTCACGCTCCATGCTCCGGCGGCCGAGGTGCCGCACCGGCTGCTCGCGACCCTGCGGGCGCCGATCACGCGCGTCGACGCGCTCCCGGAGCCCTCCGACGCCGAATGCAGGACGGCGAGCGCTGCCCTCCGTCGGCTCCTCCCCGAGGCGGCGGCGCTCGGGGACCGCCTCCTCCCGCGCAAGTACGTGAAGCTCGCCCTGCAGCTCGCGAGCGCGGCGCGGGGCACGCCGCTCGCCCGCTTCCACGCCCACTTCGCCTCGCGCGCCACGCACGTGGCGATGCTCGCGAGCCTGCTGCTCGGCGTGCCCTTCAGCTTCACGGCGCACGCAAAGGACATCTACCACCACGAGGTCGACCCGGACGTGCTGCGGGTGAAGATGTGCGCCGCCGAGCTGGTGGTGACGGTCAGCGACTACAACCGCCGTACGCTCCTCTCCCTGGGCGAGGACCTTCCCGACCTGGAGAGGAAGCTCGTTCGCCTGTACAACGGCGTGGATCTGACGCTCTTTCACCCCGCCGGTGACGAGCGGCCGCCCGCACGCATCTTCGGGATCGGACGCCTGGTCGAGAAGAAGGGATTCCCGACGCTCGTCCGCGCGTGCGCGCTGCTGCAGGCACGGGGCGTTCCGTTCGCGTGCGAGGTGATCGGGTCGGGTCCCGAGGAGCCCGTGTTGCGCGAGACGATCGGCAATCTCGGCCTCGACCACGTCGTCCGCCTGCGCGGCGGGCTGCCGCTCGAGGAGGTGGCGAACGAGGTACGCCGGGCCTCCGTCGTGGTGCTGCCGTGCGTCGTCGCCGCGGATGGCAACGTCGATGCGCTGCCGACGGTGCTGCTCGAGGCGATGGCAAGCGGCGTCCCGGTCGTTGCGAGCGCGATCTCGGGCGTCCCGGAGATCGTCGTCGACGGCGAGACGGGCTATCTCGTGCCGCCAGGCGATGCCGCGCCGCTGGCCGACGCGATCGAGAGGGTGCTCCGGGATCCCGGCGCTGCAGACCGGCTCGGCCGCGCCGGACGGGAGCGGGCGGAGCGATTGTTCGATCTGCGCAGGAACGTCGCCCGGCTGCGAGACCTGCTCGCGGGCGGGCCCGCCGACGCTGCCACGCCATGAAGAGGCCGCACATCGCCTACGTCTGCGCTGACCGCGGCATCCCGCTGCTCGGGACGAAGGGGGGCTCCACGCACATCCGCGAGCTGGTCAACGCGATGGTCCGACGGGGCGCAGAGATCCGGGTGCTCGCCGCGCGCCCCAGCGACGGCGCGCGCCGGGCGGCGCTGCGCGCCCGGATCATCGACGTGGGCGCGGAGCGGTTTCCGCGCGCGCTGCGCAACCGCATCCGCTCGATCGCACCCGGCCCCAGCGGGGACGTGATCGGAAGCGAGACCTTCGGCCTCCTCCTGAACCAGGAGATGTACCTTTGCTTGCAGCAGCTTCACGCACGCTGGCGGATCGCCGCCGTCTACGAGCGCTACTCGCTCTGGGGGTACGCGGGGCTGACCTTCGCGCGCGACCACGGGATTCCCTTCGTCCTCGAGGTGAACGCCCCGCTGCGGATCGAGCAGGTGCGCTACCGGGCGCTCAACAACTCCGTGCTGGCCGAGGCCCTCGAAGGGCAGCTCCTGCAGCTCGCGGACCGGGTCGTCGTGCCCTCCTCGGTGCTGCGCGACTACGTCGTCGGCCGGGGTGCGCGCGCGGGGCGGGTCCGGTTGGTGCCCAACGCCGCGGACCCCGCCGTGTTCCGACCGCCCGACCAGGTCCGGGACGGGAACGGCGCGTTCGTGGTCGGCTTCCTCGGCAGCTTGAAGCCCTGGCACGGCATCCAGGACCTGCTGCGGGCGTTCGTCCTGCTGCACCGCCGGAGCCCCTCGTGTCGGCTGCTGATCGTGGGCGACGGCCCCCTCCGCCCGGCCGTCGAGGAGGTCTGCCGGAGCGAGGGGCTCACGGACGTCGTGCAGGTGACCGGCGACGTGGACTACGCGCGCGTCCCGGGATTCCTCACACGGATGGACGTTGCCGTCGCGCCCTATCCCCGGCTCTCCAACTTCTACTTCTCGCCGCTCAAGGTGTACGAGTACATGGCCGCGGGCGTCCCGATCGTCGCGAGCGCCATCGGCCAGGTCACGGAGGTGCTCTCCCACCGAAAGACGGCTCTCCTCCATCCCCCGGGCAGCGTGGGCAAGATGGTCGCGCACCTCGAGGAGCTCCGGGACCGTCCCCGCTTGCGCGCGCGGCTCGCCCGCGCGGCCCGACGGCTTGCCGTGAAGCGGTTCACCTGGGACCGCAACGCCGCCCGCGTGCTCTCGATGATCGAAACGCTCCGGCGCCAGGTTCGGGAAGGTCGCTATGCGCCTCAAGAAGAATCCGTTCTTTAAGAACCTGCGCTGGCGGCGCCTCTCCAGGCTCGTCTACTACTTCCGCTACGATCTCCGGCACGTGCGCGGTGAGCTGACGCTCGCCCTGGTGTGCACGCTCGGCACCACGCTCACCGTCCTCGCGCGCCCCTGGCCGCTCAAGATCGTCTTCGACTACGCGCTCATCCCGAAGCACCGCTCGCGGTGGGCGCTGCCCTTCGACATCAAGGGCTACGGCCCGATGGGGGTGGCGACCGTCTCCTGCGCCCTCCTGCTCGTGATCGCGCTCCTGTGGGGGCTGTTCTCGTACTACCAGAGCTACCTGCTCGCCTCCGCCGGCCAGCGCCTCACCTACACGGTCCGCCGGCGGTTCTTCGCGCATCTCCAGCGCCTCTCCCTCTCCGTCCACACCGCGCACAGGACCGGCGACCTCGTGCTCCGCGCCACCGGGGACACGAACATGCTGCGCGAGATGCTGGTGGAGAGCGCGCTCATCATCCTGAGCGAGTTCCTGGTCGTCTTCGCGATGCTCGGCGTGATGTTCTGGATGGACTGGCAGCTGACGACCGTGAGCCTGGCGGTGCTGCCGCTGATGACGCTCACCGCCTTTCGCTTCTCGCACGAGCTCCGCGAGGCGGTGCGGCTGCAGCGCCAGCGCGACGGCCGCATGGCCTCGCTCCTGAGCGAGGTGCTGCACGCGATCACGGTCGTCCAGGCCTTCGGGCGCCAGACGCACGAGGACGAGCGGTTCGCCGACTTCAACAAGCGCAGCCTCAAGCAGGGGCTGCGCGCCGTCCGCCTGGAGGCGGGGCTCGAGCGGACCGTGGAGGTGCTGGTCGCGATCGGAACGGGCGGCGTCGTCTGGTTCGGCGTGCGGCGGGTCCTCGAGGGCTACCTCACCCCCGGCGATCTCCTGGTGTTCACGGGCTACCTGGCGAGCATGTACAAGCCGCTCCGGCGCGTGGCCCGGCTCACCGCCCGCCTCTCCAAGGCGACGGTGTGCGGGGAGCGCGTGGCCGACATCCTGGCCATCGAGGAGCGGGTGAAGGAGCACAAGGACGCGCGCCCCGCGCCTGCTTTCGCGGGCCAGGTGTCGCTCCACGGCGTGCACTTCCACTATCGGACCGGGCGCCCCGTGCTGCGGGACGTCACGTTCCGGGTCGAGCCCGGGCAGCTGGTCGGCGTGGTCGGCCCGAACGGGGCGGGGAAGTCGACCCTCCTGGGGCTCATCCCCCGGCTCTACGATCCCGTCGAGGGCAAGGTCAGGATCGATGGGGAGAACATTCAGGCCTTCACGCTCGACACGCTGCGCGAGCAGATCGGGATCGTCCTCCAGCAGCCGATCCTGTTCGGCGCGTCCATCCGCGAGAACATCGCCTACGGCAAGCCGGACGCCGCCATGGAGGAGATCGTCGCCGTGGCCCACGCGGCGGACATCCACGACTTCATCGCCGGGCTCCCGGACGGGTACGACGCCGTGATCGCCGAGGGCGGCGCGACCCTCTCGGGGGGCCAGCGCCAGAAGATCGCGATCGCGCGCGCCATCATCAAGGACCCGCCGATCCTGCTCCTGGACGAGCCGACGACGGCCCTGGACGCCGAGTCGGCGGCCGAGGTGAACGCCACCCTCGATCGTCTGCGGCGCGGGAAGACGGCCTTCAGGGTCGCCCACCGGCTGGAGGAGGTGGCGGGGGCCGACCTGATCATCGTGCTCTACGACGGGCAGATCATCGAGAAAGGCACCCATCTCGAGCTCACGGCCGCAGGGGGATGGTACCAGAAGATCTTCGACCTCCAGAGGGGGCAGCGCCTGGCCGGCGAGCCCGTGGCCGGCGGCCGGCGCAAGACGGCCGAGGGCTCGTGAGCGCGCGCGACATCCGCATCCTGCTCGACGCGGACGCGATGCAGCGCCACCTGCAGGCGATCCCTGTCTTTGCGGAGCGGCTCGCCCGTCTCGTCTCGGTGTCGTTCGAGCGACTATGGGCAAAGCCCGGCCGGCACTTCCACGTCTCGTATCGGGTGCGTGTGGAAGGGGACGGCGGGACGGTCGAGACGCTCGCGTCGGCGGCCCTCCTGCGTGCGGACGTGGTCGCGGCGGACGTCATCGCCGCCGCGGTCGGCGTGCGGAGCCCGGAGCGCTCGCCGCGCCACTGGAGCGCCCGGCTGTCGGCCGCGCTGCTCGACACGCCACGCGCCCTCGTCCAGCTCTTCCCGTGGGACCATCGGCTCCCGACCCTCGCGCTCGCCCTGGACCCGGCGTCGGTCGAGTCGGGTGCGGGCCTGACCTCGGTTCGAAGCTGCACGCTCGCCGGCTACTGGCCCGGCATGCGCTGCAACGTCCGGTACGAGCGCGACCGGGAGCCGCGCGTCCTCTACGGGAAGGTGTTTCCCCCCGGCATGGTGGCGGCCGCCGCCGCGACCCAGGAAGCGGTCGCGCGCGCACTCGAGCCGGCCGGCGCGCTCACCGTCCCCAGGGTGCACTCGCACGTGCCCGAGCTGAACCTTCTCCTGACCGAGCCGGTCGACGGCGCGCCGCTCCGCCTTCGGGAGGGCGACGGCGGGGAAGCGCTGGGGCGCGTCGCGGCCGCCCTGGCGGCGTTTCACGCGCTCCGCGTGCCCGGGATCGAGCGGCAGTTCGGACCGGCGGACGATCTCGCCGTGGTGGAACCGTGGGTCGCGCTCGTCGGCGCCGTCCTCCCGGAGCTGGCCGCGATGCTCGAGGGTTCCGCGACCGACGTCCGGGAGGGAATGCCTCGCGACGATCCGGGCCGCGCCTCGCTCGTGCACCGAGACTTCTACGACAAGCAGGTCCTCGTCGCGCCCGCCCGCGTCGGGCTGCTCGACTTGGACACCGTGTGTCTCGGCGACCCCGAGATCGACGTCGCGAACTTCTGCGCCCACCTGCGCCTGCGCAGCCTGCAATGGCACTCCTCGGGCGACGCCGCGGGGCCGCTCACCACCCGGTTCCTGGGCGCGTACCGGGCCTGCCGGCCGCGCACGGACATGCACCGCGTGCGCTGGTACCTCGCCTCGGCGCTTCTCCGCCTCGCGTGCCTCTACTCGCTCCGACCGTCGTGGCAGGCGCTCGCCCCGCGCCTGCTCGAGGAAAGCCGCCAGGCACTCCGCGCCAGCGTACCGGAGCCATGACGCTCGAGTTGGACGAGTTCCGCCCGCGCAGCTGGCGCCGCCCAACCCTCGCGGCCTGCGGCCTCACGGCCATGCTCGTCGCGGTGGCCCTCGTTTCGCTCGAGCCCGAGAGCCTGCGCGCGAAGCGCGTCGACGTGCCCGCCGACGTCGCCCGCTGCGCCGCGGACGCGGAGTGCATGCTCGTCGACCGGATCGGCTGCTGCCCCTGCCGCTCGGGCGGAGCGCGCTGGGCGATCAACAGGGACGGCGAGGAGACGCTCCGGCGGTTCCTCAAGCGCACGTGCCGGCGGTCGGCCGTGTGCGTGCAGGTCAACACCTGCCGCGACGATCTCGTGCCCGCGTGCGTCGACGGCCGCTGCACCGCCAGGGTCGCCGATGGGTAACTCGCTGCGCGTCCAGGCGATCGTCCTGGGGGGTCTCTTCCTCGCCGTGGCGGCGGTCGGATTCGTTCTGACGTCCTTCTACCGGGAGGCGTCGCGGACGACGACCCTCGTGATCCCCGGCGACATCACCGGCTGCGAGCGCGACGCCGACTGCGGCGTCGTGGACCAGATCGGCTGCTGTCCCTGCGAGGCCGGGGGAGGGCAGGGCGCCGTGAACACGCGCATGCGGGCCCGGCTCAAGGGCTTCCTCCGGCGTGCGTGCGGGCACAAGCCCCCGTGCCTGAACGTCGCCACCTGCCGGAGCGACCTGCGGCCCGTGTGCTCGGACGGGAGCTGCACGCTGGCCGCCGTCAGGGCGCTCGCGTCCGAGGGACGCGGCGACCCGGCGCCGCGGAGGTGACGGCGCATGGCGGCGATCCGACTGCTCTTCTACTCGCACGACACGTTCGGCCTCGGCCACTTCCGCCGCAGCCTCACCATCGCCTCGCACCTTCGCCGGCACCTGCCGGACGCCTCCGCCCTCATCATGACGGGGCTCGAGAGCGCCTATGCCTTCGAGACGCCGTCCGGCATCGACTTCGTGAAGCTCCCGGCGGTCAAGAAGGTCGGACCGGACGCCTACCGCTCGCGCCACCTCCGCATCAGCTTCAACCGGGTGCGCCGGCTGCGCGAGACGCTCATCAAGGCCGTGGCGAAGAGCTACGATCCCCACATGCTCATCGTCGACAACGTGCCGCGCGGCGTCGACGGCGAGCTCGTTCCGACGATCGAGTTCCTGCGCGCCTACCGGCCGCGCACCAAGGTCGTGCTCACGCTGCGGGACATCCTCGACGAGCCGGCACGGATCGTGCCGCTCTGGCGCGAATGGGGTGTCTACGATCTGCTCGCGCGTTGCTACGACCAGATCTGGGTGGTCGGCTGGAAGCCCCTCTTCGACCCGACCGCGCAATACGAGTTTCCGCCGGCGGTCGCCGGGAAGACGAAGTTCTGCGGCTACGTCGTGCAGCACGCCTCGCCCGACGCCGCGGCCGCGGTGAGAAGAGAGCTCGGGCTCGGCGACCAGCCGCTGACCCTGGTGAGCGCCGGCGGGGGCGGCGACGGCTACCCGCTGCTGCGGCTGTACGCCGACGCCCTCGAGCTGAGCGCGACCGACCCGGGCAGGAGCGCCGTCTTCCTCGGCCCGGATATGCCGCCGCTCGAGCGCAATGACCTGAAGCAGCGGCTGCTGCCGCTCGGCCGCCGCGTCCTCGTGTACGATTTCCGGCCGGACATGGTGAGCTTTCTCCCGCTGGCGTCGGTCACCGTCTCCATGGCGGGCTACAACACGGTCGCCGAGCTGGTCGCCCATCGCCGGCGCGCGCTCGTGGTCCCGCGCGTCTATCCCCGCCGCGAGCAGTGGCTGCGCGCGCGCGCCCTCGAGCGCCTGGGGCTGCTCAGGAGCATCGAGCTCGAGGGCCTGACGCCGGCCGGCCTGCTCGAGGCGATCCGGGCGGGCCTCGATTGCGCCCCGCCGTCCCGTCTGCCGCTGGACTTCGGCGGGCTCCGCCGCATCACGCAGCGCGCGGCGCGCCTGCTCGGGCTCGCGCCGCAAGCCGCATCGGGCTAGAAGCGGCGCGCTGATGCGGATCGCCTACCTCTCGTGCGACCGTGGCGTCTCGGTCAGCGGAAGCAACGGGGCCGCCACTCACATCCGCGAGCTGGTAAACGCCCTGGTCGAGCGCGGTGCGGAGGTGAAGGTGCTGGCGGCCCGGGCCGCGACCGGGGGCGGCGCCCAGGCCCTCGCCTGCGAGGTGATCGACGTCGACACGGAAGCCTTGCTCCACCGCCTGCGGCGCGGGACGGCACGGATGGAGGGGGCCGCGAGCGCGCCCCGCACCCGCGCCTCCGAGGTCCACGGCCTCCTGCTCAACCAGAGCGTCGCCGAGCACCTGGACGCGCTCTACGCGCGCTGGCCGTTCGACCTGATCTTCGAGCGCTACTCCCTGTGGTCCTACGCGGGCCTGCGCTTCGCGCGCCGTCGGGGCCTGCCGTTCCTCCTCGAGGTGAACGCGCCGCTCGTCGCCCAGCAGGAAGAGTATCGCGCTCTCTTCAACGCGGCGACGGCGCAGGCGCTGGAGGAGCTCCTGCTCGCCGGAGCCGACCGCGTTATCGTGCCCTCGGGGGCGCTGGCGGCGTACGTTGCCGAGCGAGGCGGTCGGCCGCGCCGCGTGCGGGTCATCCCGTGCGGCGTCAACCGGGCCATCTTCTTTCCGACGTGGCGGCCGATCCAGGCGCGCGACGGAGCGCACGAGTTCGTCGTCGGATTTCTGGGTAGCCTCAAGCAGTGGCACGGTGTCGAGATTCTCCTCGAGGCGTTCCGGCAGCTGCGCCAGAGGAGTCCGGCCTACCGCTTGCTGATCGTGGGGGATGGTCCCTTGCGGAGCCTCGTCGAGGCGCACGGCGGGCGAGACCTGGCGGGTGGCGGCATCACGATCACGGGCGAGGTGCCCCACCGGGACGTTCCTCGCTGGCTCGAGCGGATGGACGTCGGGCTCGCACCCTACCCGCCGCTGCCGCTGTTCTACTTCTCTCCGTTGAAGGTCCTCGAGTACGCCGCCTCCGGCGTCCCGATCGTCGCGAGTGCGAGCGGGCAGATCGCCGAGATCTTCGCGCACGAGACGAGCGCCATGCTGCACGCGCCCGGGAACGTCGCCGAGGTGGTCGGGCACGTCGAACGGCTGCGCGCCAGCCCGGAGCTGCGCATGCGACTCGCCCGGGCGGCGCGCCGGGCGGTCAAGAAGGTCTACACCTGGGACCGGCACGCCGCTCACCTGCTCGCCATCGCGGAGACCGCGCGTCGCCGCTACGCGGGCGCGCGACGGTAACGTTCCCCCCCAAGGCCCGCGTTGCGGTCGGGATGCAGAGCGCCAGGGGTCGCATTCATCGCGCTCCAGCGCGAGTAGCCCCGCCCGGGTTGCCGCCGTGGAACCACGCCCCGGCGAGCTGCGACGATCTCGTGACGGAGCGCGCGCGCCCGAACGTCTAGCCGTCGAGCAGGCGGCGGAGCACGGGCCGGAGCTCCGCCGCGAGCTCGGGACGCTTCAGCGCGAAGGCGACCGTCGCCTCGATGAAGCCGACGCGGTCGCCCGCGTCGTAGAGCCGGCCCTCGGTCTCGAGGCCGTAGAGCGACATCCGTTTGGCGAGCGTCTGCAGGGCGTCGGTGAGCTGGATCTCGCCGCCCTTGCCGGGCGGCGTGTGCTCGAGGATGTCGAAGATCTCCGGCGGCAGCACGTAGCGGCCGAGGACCGAGAGGTTGGTCGGCGCCGTGCCGGGCGCG
>WNFS01005879.1_pt1 | contig 12253 bp, 15 predicted proteins | sample 5400141 | NCBI WGS metagenome assembly WNFS01 (sample SAMN13153358, study PRJNA577476) | soil metagenome | isolation source: 60 cm saprolite under Madrone tree | place: USA:California | collected 2016-06-14 | reverse complement strand
TGTTTCCTCCAACCGACGAAGACTCGAATCTATGATGTCCTGGAGGATCGACCTTATTTCTTTGAGCAGTTTCATGGCCTTGCGGCGCTGTATTGGATTCTTCTTAGCCGTCATCATCTTGCTCTACTTTTAGTGATTTAGCGCACTCGGATGTGGACTTAAGCATCACCGAATGGACCTCGGACGATCACCGGCGACACACGCAGTTCGTCGGCTTGAGTGATGAGGGATTCCAGGAGTGTTACACGGGAAAGATCTTAAAGTGGTTGCCCGCAGTTAAGCTCTAGCGTCCGCAACTTGTTTTATTAGCTCTCTGGTCACCTGATCGACAAGCTGATCCAAGGCTGTCTGACTGAGGACGTTCCTGCGAGGGGATTGGTGGGTGACCTCGATTTCCCGGAGGTGGTCGTAAGACTCCATATCTTTTAGATAGACAACAGCCATAATGCTTTCCGGATTTTCGATCCTCGACACATCGTGAGTCAAAAATGCTTCGAATCCCTTACGCATCACAGTCACCGTCTCCGGTTTCACCAAAGAATATAAAACTCTGATGGCTACATACGTGGTTATGACCTGAAAGAACCCGTTCCTTTAGAGAGGAATAGTCGGGCTTCTGGCTTCTTCGGGTAAAGATTTTTAGCATGCTGGTTAAGTGACCCTCTCAAGGCGTTTCGACCTGCGCAGATACATGTGGACGGCGTGATCATATAGATTTTCGGTGGTGAAACTCTCGTGTATTTGATGACCATTTCCAGTTTCATAAGCGACAGAGAGCGAATCGCCAGACATGGAAACTGTAAACGCGTACGCTTCTTTGCGATCCAAATGGTCACCGACCACGCGTAGGACTTGGGACAGTTTGTGCGCATCCGCCATAGCGTTCACTCCGCCATGTTGCGACTTTTGCTCACTTATCAATCGGGAAATATCCCACGGCGTATAGTGCAGAAATTTCGAGCGAACGGCCGGATCGGATGGCTCTCTATCGGAGTTGTGAGATCTCCACACCATTTGGGCAATTCTTTTAGAAAAACTTGCCGCTCTTGCGGGTTGGCTAACTCTCACTCGCAGCATGTAATTTTCACCCTGTTTTTCCAAGTCGAAGGCGCTAATACCTTGTACCTCTAATGACTCGCCGATCACTCTAAGGGATTGAGCGTAAGAGAGTGGAGCTGCTTTCATGACTGTCTCCTCGCAAAGATAGAGCAAGCTTAAGGCCGTCACAGAAGCCAATACGGATGTACTTTAATAGCCCCAGAAATACCAAACAGTTGTATGGCGGCAGTGTAAGAATACCCGAAGTTACATTTAAGACATGATCGATGGGCCATTTAGTCCTCTGTAGGGAGGTGAAAACCCTCCGGGAGGGCGGCACGGGAAGCAAGTGTTCTGTTTACAAGTTCACGCGACTCTGACGAACTTCGCAAGACAGCCGTCAGATGACTGTACGATTCGTTTACAGAACAATCAACCAGCGATCAGTATTCTCCTTAGAACCAGGAACGAAAAGAACGTAGTCAATTGCGCAAAAAAGAAGGGCGGGTTAGAAACCCGCCCTTAAACTGGTGGAGCCGATGGGGGTCGAACCCACGACCTCTAGAGTGCGATTCTAGCGCTCTCCCAACTGAGCTACGGCCCCATATAATAAGCAAATGTCAGCTTATCGTCGTCCGGAGATACTCGACTACTCGATCCCTTAGATCGGGCCTTTTCAACGCATAGGCGACAGTCGCGCGCACAAAACCGAGCTTATCGCCGATGTCATACCGTTCTCCCTGAAACTCGCAGCCGAACACTTTACGATCTTGCACCAACTGCGACAATCCGTCGGTTAATTGAATTTCACCGCCCTTTCCGGCAGGTAGGTTCTCGAGAATAGCAAAAATTTCCGGACGGAGAATATAGCGGCCTATAATCGCCATTCTAGAGGGGGCTTCTCGTGCCGGGGGTTTCTCCACCGTCGCTTCAACTTGGTAAAGACCCTTGTTCACTTCCTTTCCCCGAATGACGCCATATCGGTGGACTTCCTCCTCCGGAACTTTCATCAGCGCGATCACCGATTCCTTTTTTTCTTCGAAGATTTCCAATAGCTGGCGAATACATGGAACTTCACTGTCAATGAGGTCGTCAGCCAACATCACGGCAAAGGGTTCGTTGCCGACCAAATCACGCGCGCATAGCACCGCGTGTCCCAATCCCAGCGGTTTTTTCTGACGAACGGAGACGACCTCGGTCATCTCCGCGATTCGCCGGAGCATTGCAACCATTTCTGTTTGTCCCCGCTCAGCCAAAATCTGTTCCAGCTCAGGAGCTTCATCAAAGTGGTCTTCGATACCGTCCTTGCCTCTTCCGGTAACGAAGATGATTTCCTGGATTCCCGCGTCCACCGCTTCTTGTACAACGTACTGAATTGAGGGAACGTCGACGATAGGCAAAAGTTCTTTCGGCACGGTTTTAGTGGCCGGGAGAAATCGGGTGCCCAATCCCGCTACCGGTATGACAGCTTTTCGGACCTTCATGGGAGTCGCGACTGTTGTTAAATGACCCGTCTTGCCTTTTGCTCTTCGATCTCTTGGCTGGACTTGCATTCAATGCAGAGCGTGGTTACGGGACGCGCTTTGAGACGCTCGATTCCGATCTCTTCTCCACATTCCTCACAGATACCATAATTGCCATCGCCCAGCCGCCTCAGCGCATCTTGAATTTTGAAGATCAGTTTGCGTTCACGGTCGCGAATACGGAGAACCGAGTTTCTGTTCGATTCCATCGACGCCCTATCCGTGGGATCTGGAAAATTCCCGTTTTCGTCCATGTTTTCCACAGTCTTGCCGGCTTCAGAGCGGAGTTCTTGCATCCGCTGATTCAGGAGGTTACGAAAAAATTCGCTTTCGCTCTTGGTCACTTTAGACTCGCTTATTTATCTTTAGATTGAGGATTTATAACATTATAAGAATCGGATGTAAAATCCCGATTTATAGACTAAATTGCCAAAGATGACGTGTGGGCACAGATCGATGGCGCGGGGAAATCTCGCCGCAGATTCACTCCCCGAATGCCACCGGGTGTGGATGCATGAGAACGAAGATTTCAGTGGATTTTGGCAATATGGCGCGGCTCAAGACCAGCTGCGAATTGGCAATTTTTCGTACGGGATAGTGCTCTTTGGCAAAGGCCGCAAAAAGTTCACCCTGCCGCGCAACATCGTAATGCATTGGAATCACGATAGGGGGTTTAACCTGGTCGATTACTTTCATAATGTCTTCGAAGCCAAGATTGGTGATCGCATCGATGGGAATCATCATGACGTCGACCCTTTGCAATACCTTTTCTTGCTCCGGAGTAAGAAGATGCCCGATGTTGCCCAAGTGCGCCATACATAGGCTCCCCATCTCATAAACGAAAATGGAGTTGGCGACTCCGCCCCAACTTTGTCCCCGCTGGCTCGGTATGTTTACGATCGCTATATCTTTTACGCTGGTTCGTATCGGATTCCAGGTCTGCCGGAAGGTGATGCCTCGCAAAATAATTGGGTTGCCGGTAACCGCTCCCGTATTGTTATGCGTAAAGTGATCGTTGCTGACCGTAACCGCGTCAGCCTGAATACCCGGTGTGACATTGAAATTTGGATCCGCCACGACTTTGGTCTGACTGCCGGAATGAATCAAGAAACTCGAGTGGCCATACCATTGGATGAAATAGTTACCCAGAGATGGTCCCCTGCCGAACCGAGCCTGAATGAGCTGTCGCCCCTGCCCTAGGAGTTGCACCAGGGAAGGATTACAGATTGCCTGCGCGAGTCCCCGCAGCAGGACCAAAAATCCCATCGCCAACAAACCTATAAAGCCACGCCGTTTCATGGCCGCTCCTCGATAATCAAAGCCGTAAACCCTGATACTTTCAAATCGGAGTCCTTCCAGGCATTCTTTCGTAGACCAGCTTTGAGACATGTTTGTTCGAGAAATGTTTTGATATCCCAGCGGTATTGCGTCGCAACTTGAGGTAGAAGAACTCCACGCTTTTCACCTGCGGCAACGTAAAGACCATGCTTGCCAACCTCCAGGGCCAGGGGATCGTCCACGGGTTCCATAGGCGAAAGCACGGTAATATCGATTCGGATTTCGGCGAGTTCTCCTTTTGAAACCGGCTTGACCCTGTGATCGCGCGACGCGGCTGCCTTCGTCATCTCGGTGACAATTTCAAACAAAGGATCCCTGGGCGTACAATTGCCGATGCAACCTCTAAGCTCTTCTTTATTATGCAAACTTACAAAAGCTCCATACTCACGGCTCTGAAGGTAAAGATCATCGATGTTTTCTTTCTGTCGCTCTGAGCGCCGCACAAAATCCTCTAGGGCCTGTCGTGATAACTCAACGAGTTTTTTTTGCGACTCGGAGGGAAGGTAAACGTTTTTCATTTCTTTCCCGCCTGATTCCAGCCGACTTTATCCCCGTCCCATTCTGGTTACAAGAAGCAGCCTTTACCGAAGTTATGAACTTGAATACGCCAAACTCCCTCCTGCTCTACGACACAGAAAGAAAGTGTTTTCCATCCAGGCCAAGCAGTCTAGATATGCTCCAAATATAACCTTTCTTTGACTGATAGGTTCTGCTATCTTTCTAGTCAGAGGTTGTACTTAAGGAGCGGCTATCGGGATGATCTCAATCGATGAATTCAGGAAGTTGGAGCTCAAGATTGCAACGATCAAGAGTGCAGAACCTCATCCCAACGCCGACAAACTCATCGTGCTTCAGATCGATCTCGGGTCCGAGCAGCGACAGATTTGCGCAGGCATCCGAAATCACTACGCGCCCGAAGAACTTATCGGCCGACAAATTGTGGTGGTTGCAAACCTAGAAACCGCCAAGCTGCGTGGCTTGGAAAGCGAGGGTATGCTTCTCGCCGCTTCAGACAACGGCCGTGTTATATTGCTGACACCCGAGAAAGTGGTCGAGCCCGGTTCCAAGGTATCTTGATCGCTTACTGGTATCTCTAAGTCAATTCATGGTCACTATTCCACAAGGAAGACCTACCGTTTGTTTCGTTGATCTCAATGCCCTGGGTTGGAACTTTCGCCAGATCCGCTCCAAGGTCGGATCCCAAGTCAAAGTTCTCTCTATGGTCAAGGCAAACGGGTACGGCCACGGTGCGGCAGCCATTTCCAAAGCCTTAGCCGCTGAAGGCAGCGACGCCTTTGGTGTTGCGACTACTGAGGAGGGTGTTGAACTTCGGCAAGCGGGGATTTGCACACCGATTCTAGTTTTGGCGGGCGCATATCCGGACCAAGTAGATCAATTTTTCGACAACTCTTTGACGCCGGTGATCCATGCATTGGCGAGTCTCGAGGAACTCGACGCCATCGTGCACCGTCGCAAAAAATCTTTGAATGTTCACTTGAAGATTGACACGGGCATGGGACGCATCGGCCTTCTCGCGGCCGAGTTCAACTCGTGGTTGCCAAAAATCAAAACGCTAAAGGCCCTCAAGATCGAGGGGGTTTTCTCACATTTCTCGCACGCAGAAAGCGTTGAAGGAAGTTATACCCGGCAGCAGCTGCGGACTTTTCAGGGCATCGTCGAGCGGCTGCGGGCTGAAGGTATTTTCCCGTCGCTGGTACACTTGGCAAACAGCGCTGCGACCATCACTTTACCACAAGCTTACTTCGATATGGTCCGGCCCGGTTTGATGCTCTATGGCATCTATCCGTCACCGGCCATGGCAAGTCAGATTTGCTTGAAGCCGGTCTTATCCTGGAAAACTCGCATTCTCCAGCTCAAGAAAGTTCCTGCAGGATCGAGCATTAGTTACGGCCAGACCTTCGTTACCAAGCGTGAGAGCTTTATTGCCACGCTGCCAATAGGTTATGCGGACGGCTATCCCCGGCTGCTTTCCAATCGCGGCGAAGTGTTAGTCACTGGAAAACGAGCACCGGTGGCTGGAAGAGTGTGCATGGATTTGACTATGATTGATGTTACCGATATAGGAAAAATACAGCAGGGAGATGAGGTTGTTCTCCTCGGTCGTCAAGGCGACGCCGAAATTTCCGCCGACGACATGGCCGCCTGGGCAGATACAATCTCGTACGAGATTCTCACCTCCATCGGCGCTCGAGTTCCCCGCATTCATCACAATACTTAGGAGGATCACAGCAGTGGGCAGGATTCAAAGGGCCCTGATCAGCGTTTCTGACAAGAACGGCATCGTGGATTTTTCCCGGGGCCTGTCGGACTTGGGCGTCGAGATCATCTCCACCGGCGGCACGGCTTCTTTACTGCGCGACAACAGAGTTCCCGTCAAGGACGTTTCAGAGATTACCGGCTTTCCGGAAATGATGGACGGACGAGTAAAGACGCTTCACCCCAAAGTTCATGGTGGAATTCTCGCCCTGCGCGACAATCCCGAACACGTCGCCAAGATGAAAGAGCACGGGATCGTCCCCATCGATCTCGTGGTGGTTAATCTTTATCCCTTCGAGGCGACAGTAGCGCGCGGCGCATCTTTCGGTGAGATCGTCGAGAATATCGACATCGGCGGCCCGAGCATGGTGCGGGCGGCGGCGAAAAATTTTCGACACGTTGGCGTAATCGTCGATCCCGAGGACTATAGCTCTATCCTTGCCGAAGTCAGACAAAACGACTGCTCGCTGTCACCGGCAACTCACTTCCGCCTCTTTTGCAAAGCCTTTCAGCATACGTCCCATTACGACGGCGCCATCTCGAACTATTTTTCCTCCCTCGACGGCAACAAAAAGCCAGTGCCCTGGGGCCAAACCGTCAACATACAAATCTCCAAGATTCAGGACATGCGCTACGGCGAGAACCCGCACCAACGGGCAGCTTTTTACGCCACACAAGGAGAAACGGGTCCTTCCATCACCCGAGCCAAACAGTTTCAAGGCAAAGAACTCTCTTTTAACAATATCTTGGATGCCGACGCGGCATTGAGCACAGTTTTGGAATTCTCAGACATCGCCGCGGTAGCCATCAAGCACAACAATCCCTGCGGTGTCGCCCTGTCAAAGAAATCCCTCGCGGACGCGTTCCGTAAAGCCAAGGCGTGCGATCCGGTGTCTATCTTTGGCGGCGTCATCGCCTTTAATCGACCCGTCGACGAGGAAACCGCGAAAGAACTCAAGGAGATTTTTCTTGAAATCGTTATTGCCCCAAGCTTTACGCCTGAGGCGAAGGCGGTGCTCTCGTCGGCGAAGCGGCTGCTCAATATCCGGCTGCTGGAATTAGATATGAGCCAGCCCCAGAGTGGCGGTTATGACCTACGCCGCGTCCGCGGTGGCATTTTGCTTCAAGATTGGGATACCGGATCGGTCAATGTGCGCGCTTGCAAAGTGTTGACTCAACGAAAGCCAACCGAGCAAGAATATCAAGCGCTGGACTTTGCCTGGCGCGTCTGCCGTCATGTCAAATCTAATACGATAGTCTTTGCCTCACCGGATCAAGTTCTCGGCGTGGGTGCGGTCAGATGAGCCGCGTGGATTCGGCCAAGATAGCGGTTATGCGGGCGGCCACTCACGGCCTGGACCTAAAAGGCTCGGCAGTGGCTTCAGACGCCTTCTATCCTTTCCGGGATGGTGTGGACGAAGCCGCCAAAGCAGGTGCCGCGGCAGTTATCCAACCCGGTGGCTCCATCAAAGACGAGGAGGTCATCGCTGCAGCCAATGAGCATAACATGGCGATGATTTTCACCGGCATGAGACATTTCAGACACTAGAGCATCTGTCAGTTGTCAGTGATCGGTTATCAGTTATCCGGCACGCTCTCGAAGGTTTCACTGTTAACCGAAGCCTGACAAACGATCACTATTTCCTATGAAAGTCCTGGTCATCGGCAACGGCGGGCGCGAGCATGCTCTAGTCTGGAAAATCAGTCAAAGTCCGAAAGTGACCAAGCTCCTTTGCGCTCCAGGTAGCCCGGCCATCGGAGAATTCGCTGAATGCGTTGCCATCGGGCCAGAGGAGATCGAGAAACTCGCTGCTTTCGCCGAAAAAGAAAAAATCGATCTCACGGTCGTTGGACCGGAACTGCCACTCACACTCGGAATAACAGATCTCTTCGAATCACGTGGCTTAAGAATTTTCGGTCCGAATAAAGCGGCCGCTCAACTGGAAGGCAGCAAAGTCTTCGCCAAAGAGATCCTGCAGGAAAACAACATACCCACCGCGACCTTTGGTACGTTTACAGACCAAGTAGCCGCAAAACAGCACATCGAACGGCATCCGTCTCCATACGTTATCAAAGCCGACGGCCTCGCCGCCGGAAAGGGGGTCGTCATCAGCCTAACAGTCAATGATGCCCTGGATGTCGTTGACAAAATCCTCGTGAAAAAAGTTTTTGGTGAAGCAGGGGAAAAAGTTATTATCGAAGAATTTCTAGAAGGCGAAGAAGTTTCATTCATGGTGCTCACAGATGGGCAGCATATCCTCTCTCTGGCCTCGTCCCAGGATCATAAGCGTGTCTTCGATAACGACCAAGGACCTAACACGGGAGGCATGGGCGCCTATTCTCCCGCGCCTGTGATAACGCCCGCCGTACAAAAGCGGATTTTTAATGGGGTTCTCAATCCGTTGCTTGCCGGCTTGAAGAAGAAGGGAATTACATATCGCGGTGTGATCTATGTTGGTTTGATGATTACCAAAAGCGGTCCCAAGGTATTGGAGTTCAATGCCCGCTTCGGCGATCCCGAATGCCAGCCGATTATGATGCGGTTGAAAAGTGATCTCGTACCACTGTTGGAAGCCACCATCGATGGAAACCTCAATCAGGTTCAGCCGGAGTGGTACGAAGATCCGGCCGTTTGCGTGGTGTTGTCCGCCCGAGGTTATCCGGGACCATACGACAAAGGTTACGAGATTCACGGGTTGGATAAATTAAGGCATTGGGACAAGGGCTTTGTCTTTCACGCGGGCACTGCGAAAGAGAACGGTCACTGGATTACCTCCGGAGGCCGCGTGCTCGGCGTCACTGCTAGAGGAAGAGACATTGGCAATGCCGTAAAAAATGCTTATTCCGCCGTGAGCCAGATTACTTGGGACGGGATGCACTATCGCAAGGACATTGCTCGCAGGGCCATAGCTAGAATTTGACGGGGAGGAATCAGAGTTGGCGAAGAATATAACGGCGAAGCCAAGAGTCGGCATTCTGATGGGCAGCGATTCTGATTTGGAAGTGATGCGGGAGACGGAGAAACGTCTCGACTACTTTGGAATTGCCTACGAGACCCGCATCATGTCCGCCCACCGCACGCCGGGGAAAGCGGCCAAGTACGCCGCGACTGCGCAGCAACGTGGGTTCGACTCTTCCATCCTCAAGGGGCTTGACGCGCTGCTCGCCACGGTGCAAATGCCGGCCGGCATTCCGGTAGCCACCATGGCAATTGGCAAGGCAGGCGCGGCCAACGCCGGTATTTTCGCGGCTCAAATCGTGGCCCGCAAAGATTCTAGAGTCGCCGCCAAGCTCACCGAATTCAAAAAGGAGATGGCCGCTGGTGTCGAAGACCGAGACCGCAAGCTCCAAAGCGCAAAACGAAGCGCTTGAGAATTTGTCCGCAACCATTGCGGCACTCAAACGCGGTCATGCGATCGTTTTCCCTACTGAGACTCTCTACGGCTTGGGCGCGGACGCGCTTAACGAAGCGGCCGTAGAGGAGGTATTCCAACTCAAGGGTCGGGATCGAAGCAATCCCTTCCCTGTGCTCGTGGCGGACCAGGAAATGCTTCACACCTTGGTCGCCGAGATACCAACGACAGCTCAGAGATTGATGGATCGATATTGGCCTGGGCCACTCACCTTGGTTCTGCCTGGACGAAGGAATATTCCGAAACCGCTTTGTAATCCCTTGGGGGGAGTCGCGGTGCGGATTTCCAGCCAGGCCATCGCCACCCTGCTCGTCAAAGGGTTGGGTCGCCCGCTGACCGCCACCAGTGCCAATCCGTCCGGCAAAGAACCGGCTCGCACTCTTCAGGTGGCTAAGAATTACTTTGCCAACCGAGTGGATGTTTTCGTAGATGGTGGAACACTGACTTCTAAGAGCGGTTCCACGGTTGTCGAAGTAAAAGAAGACAGCGTAAAAGTTATCCGCGAAGGCGAGATTAGTGCATTCGAGATTCTACAAGTTCTTGGGCAGTAAAAAAACCTTAGGACAGAGATTTAGAAAACTTTTAATCAGTCATCATGGGGTTGGTTAAGTTTTCGAGCAGGACTTTTTCACCCGTTCGATCTCTTTGCCGTTCTCACCTTCATAGTAGGTGACGTTTTTGTCTTTGACATAGAGCGCACGAAGTCCAACTTGCTGGCCAACCGCCGCCGTTGCATAGGCGCCGACTTTATTAGAGTCGGGGTACTCGCAGATATCAGGAAATTCCATCGTGCTCACAGTCAGGTAACGGAGTTCAGTTTCGCCCGTGTTGATAAGCTGATGGGGATATTCCGCTCCCGGCGGACAAGCAATGACCGTTCCCGTGGTGACCGCAAGCTCTTCCTTCCCGAACCTGAGCACCCCTGCTCCGTCGATAATGTAAATCATTTCTTCATTGCCGCTGTGAGTATGGTACGGGAAAGCCACCTTCCCCGGAGGCACGCTGAAGAAACTGTAGCCAAGTTTTTGTGCACCTACGTAAGCTCCCACGCGCTGTCGTAGACCTCCAAACGGGGAGCCTTCCGGCGCGTTGATCTTATCCACCGCCACTTCAGAAAGATTGATTACATGCTTGTGTTTCGCCATAACGCCTCCTCGTGGGGCTTTTGTTTCACACACTACCATTCGCCGCTGTCTTTGTGCTATCAGAATATTTATGCTCGTCTTATCTGAAGAGCAAGTTCGAAGCCTCACCGACGTCGAAGAGCTGATCAGCGCCCTGGAGCAGGCTCATATCCAATATTCCACGGGAAAAGCGGTCATGCCTGTGCGGCTCGTCGTGTCGCTGCCACAAATCCATGGGCGCATTACCAGCATGCCGGGATATCTGAATGAGGACAAAGCATTGGGCATGAAGGTCGTCACTTATTTTCAAAATAACTCCGAGCAAAATCTGCCGGCAATTCTCGCGAACGTCATGCTATTCAACGCAGCAACGGGTAAAATGATTGCCATCATGGACGGAGTCTACATTACTGCCATCCGCACGGCTTGCGCTTCGGCTATGGCGACCAGGGCGTTAGCGAACCCAGAGACGCCGGTATTGGGAATACTGGGCGCCGGCGTTCAAGCCCGTGCACACATTCAGGCTTTGTGTCGGGTCAGAAAGTTGAAAAAGATCAAACTGTACAGCCCTTCGGGCATGAGCGCCACAAACATTAAAAGAGAGTTGGAACCCGCCTCGGAAGTTGCCATCGATGTCGCCAAAGGCGCGGAGGAAGCTGTGCGGGATTCCGACTTGGTGGTTACTGCCACAACGGCGCAGCAACCGATTTTGAAGTCCGAATGGTTAAAGCCCGGTGCGCACATCAACGCTGTGGGGTCCCATCGCCCCGATTCGAGGGAAATCGATGGTCCGACTCTCGCACGCTCGAAGGTTGTCGTGGATTCACGCGAAGCGATCATGGCCGAGTGCGGCGATATTCTCTTGGCCATCAAAGATAAAAACATCACAGAAAACCATGTCCACGCCGAAATCGGCGAAGTGCTGGTGGGAACAAAATCGGGAAGAAGCAACGCCAGTGAAGTCACACTATACAAATCCGTCGGTATCGCCATTCAAGACGTCGCGACGGCACAACTCGTCTATCGCAAGGCATTGGAGCTCAAGGTCGGCACGAATGTGGAAGTTTAACCGGGATTACGCCCATTACAAGTTTCAGCGAGCGATACGATGACCTGGGATCTCACGAGCTATTTTCCGCAATTTGACGGATCGGAAATGCGCCAGTTCAAAGCGGCGCTCCGTAACGACGTAGGTTCACTACGAGAACAGGCGGCTGCCCTTCCTCCCTTGACCGAAGAAAGCGCCGACGCCTGGGAACAGGTACTTACTGGCAACGAAGATCTCTCCCGGCGCCTGTCACACTTGAGTTCATATATTAGCTGTCTGGCGTCTTCAGACGCCCGCAACGAAGCCTATGTCAAAGAAGAGTCTGGGCTGGCGCGGCAGCGCGCAGAATTGGCCAAGGTAAGAATCGAACTGCTGCGTGCCGTGAGGGATGTTTCTGATGAAGTTTTCTCGTCTTTCACAGCCCGAACTCCTCTAGCCGGCGCAGAGCACTATCTCAACCGGGTGCGAGAAGAGGCGCGCCGGGTGATGGTT
>WNFS01003284.1_pt1 | contig 12254 bp, 7 predicted proteins | sample 5400141 | NCBI WGS metagenome assembly WNFS01 (sample SAMN13153358, study PRJNA577476) | soil metagenome | isolation source: 60 cm saprolite under Madrone tree | place: USA:California | collected 2016-06-14 | reverse complement strand
GGCAAGCCCGACGAGTTGTGGGGCAATGAAGCCATCGCCGCCGCCTATCTCGGCGGTCATGCCAAAGTCAGTGCTTAAGAGCATGATCGCGAAACGTGGGTACCGGTTTTCGGATGAGATCATGCTCAAACAAAATGATAAACGAAGGGGCTGATCCAGCGGAGCTGGAGCAGACCCTGAAGAGAGCGGCGAATCCATGGTCACCATAAAAGTTCAGAATCTGATCGACTTCGTTGCGGAAGTTTTCACCCATTCAGAGTCTTCGGCCGAAGAAGCCAGGCGCATCGCGACCTATCTGACGACCGCCAATCTCACCGGCCACGACAGCCACGGCGTGATCCGGGTGCCGGTCTACATCAGGTGGAAGAAGACGGGCTCGGTCGTCCCCGACCAGACCGTCGAGCTCGTGGTCGATACGCCGTCGCTGGCGGTGGTCGACGGCAAGTTCGGTTACGGGCAGACGGTGGCACCCCAGGCCGTCAAGATCGGCATCGAAAAATGCAAGGCGGCGGGTCTTGCCGCGGTCGCGCTGCGCAACGCCGGACATATCGGCCGGGTCGGCGACTGGGCCGAAATGGCGGCGGCCGAAGGGCTGGTGTCGATCCATTTTGTCAATGCCGCAGGCTCGGTGCTGGTGGCGCCTTACGGCGGCGTCGAACGGCGGCTGTCGACGGCGCCCTATTGCGTCGGCATTCCGCGGAAAGGGCAGGGACCGATCGTGCTCGATTTCGCCACCTCGATCGTCGCCGAAGGCAAGGTGCTGGTCGCGAGTCGCGGCGGCAAGAAACTGCCGACGGGCGCGCTGATCGATCTCGATGGCACCTTGAGCGAAGACCCGGCGGTGCTTTATGGACCGCACACCAAGGAAGGGCCGCGCGACCACAGCCAGGGCAAGGGCGCGATCCGCGCGTTCGGCGAGCATAAGGGGTCAGGCCTGGCGTTGATCTGCGAACTGCTCGGCGGTGCGCTGACCGGCTCCGGCGCCACCGGGCCGAACCGGCGTTTTGCCAACGGCATGTTCGCTGTTTATGTCGATCCCAAAGTGATCGATACCAGCAACTTCTTCGATGGCGAGATTGCGCGCTATGTCAGTTACTTCAAGGACACCAAGCCGGCCGCCGGCATCGATGCCGTGTTGGTCCCGGGCGAGCCGGAAGCCGCCGCGCGCGCCGATCGCACCAAAAACGGCGTGCCCTTGCCGGATGAGACCTGGGCCGCGATAGTGAATACCGCGCGCGAGGTCGGCGTCAGCGAGGTGAGTATCCAGCGGGCGACGGCATAAATGCCCCGCAACGAATATGGACCTCATCCTGAGGAGCGGCGTCTTCGCCGCGTCTCAAAGGATGGGCGGCGAACGCCATGGTTCGAGATGGTGCAAGAGCGCCTCCTCACTATGAGGACTCAAACGTCAAACCGGTTGAAAGCAAGAAAAGGAAACGCGACCAATGGCAAATAACGTCAAGAAAGTATGGGCCTCGGGCAAGGCCGTGGTGAACGCCTGGCTCGCGATTCCGTCAGGATTTTCCGCCGAAGTGATTGCGCAATGCGGGTTCGACAGCGTCACCGTCGACATGCAGCACGGCGTGCAGGATTACCTGTCGATGGTGCAATGTTTTCAGGCGATGAACGGCCATCCGGTAACGCCGATGGTGCGGGTTCCCTGGAACGAGCCCGGCATCATCGGCAAGGTGCTCGATGGCGGCGCCTATGGCGTGATCTGCCCGATGATCAACACCAGGCAGGAGGCGGAGAACCTGGTTGCCTACAGTAAATACCCACCGCGCGGCACGCGCTCGAACGGTCCGATTCGTTCCGGCATGTATGGTTCGGCCGGCACCTATCAGCAGACCGCCAACGACGAGATCGTGTTGCTGCCGATGATGGAGACCAGGACGGCGGTCGAGAACATGGAATCGATCCTCGATGTCGAGGGCATCAACGGCGTCTATATCGGCCCGTCCGATCTCGGCTTCTCCTACGGCCTGGTCCCAAAACTCGATCGCGACGAGCCGGAGATTCTCAAGATCTATGAGAAGATCGTGAAGGAATGCGGCAAGCGCGGCCTTTATCCCGGCATCCACTGCAGCGGCGCCGACGGCGCGCTGCGCGCGATCAACATGGGCTTCAAGCTCGTGACGCTGTCGAATGAGAGCGGATTGATGATGACCTACGCCAAGATGCAGGTCGCGCAGACCCGCAAGGATTCAGGCGGCAAAGCGTAGAGCGCGAATAGCGAGTAGCGAATAGCGAATGGGGAGTAGCAAATGGTGAGTAACGGGTAGAACATGCCCTATTCGCCATTCGCTACTCGCTATTCGCCACCTAGAGGAGACCCCCATGGCCCCAGTCCCCGTGCTTCGCCTGCATCCCGATGCTGGCGTGCTGATCGCGCGCTCGAGCCTGCCGCCCGGCATGCTGGTGGCTGACGGCGTAACCACGGTCGAACGCATTCCGGCGGGCCACAAGGTCGCGACCCGCGCCATCGCGGTCGGCGAGCCGATCCGCCGCTACGGCCAGATCATCGGCTTTGCGACGGCACCGATCGCGCCGGGCCAGCATGTCCATACTCAGAATTGCGGCATGGGCGATTTCGCAAAAGACTATGCCTTCGGTATCGACGTCACGCCGACGCCGAATTTCGATCTGCCCGCGACCTTCGATGGCATTCGCCGCCCCGACGGGCGGGTGGCGACCCGCAACTATATCGGCATTCTCACCTCGGTGAATTGCAGCGCGCATGTCGCCGGCATGGTCGCGGATATCTTCAAGAAGAATCCGTTCACGCACGACAATCCGCTGGCCGATTTTCCCAATGTCGATGGCGTGGTGGCGCTGACCCACAAGACCGGCTGCGGCATGACGCAGGACGAGCCGCTGACCATCCTGCGCCGCACGCTCGGCGGCTATGCGCGGCATGTGAATTTTTCCGCCGTGGTGGTGCTCGGTCTTGGTTGCGAGGTCAACCAGATCGGCGGGTTGATGAAGGAACAAAAGCTCGCCGGCCGCCTGCGCGAACTGGAAATTCAGGAAATCGGCGGCACCCGCAAGACCGTCGAAGCCGGCGTCGCCTTTGTGCGCGAGGCGCTCACCGATGCCAATAACGTCAAGCGCGAACCGGTGTCGGCCAGCGAGTTGACGGTGGCGCTGCAATGCGGCGGCTCCGATGGCTATTCCGGCGTCTCCGCCAATCCGGCGCTGGGCGCGGCCAGCGATCTGTTGGTGCGGCACGGCGGCACCGTCATTTTATCGGAGACGCCCGAGACCTATGGCGCCGAACATCTGTTGACGCGACGCGCGGTCAGCCGCGAGGTCGGCGAAAAACTGGTGGCGCTGATGCGCTGGTGGGAAGAATACACTTCGCGGGAGGGCGCCGAGATGAATGCCAATCCCTCTCCCGGCAACAAGGCCGGCGGGCTCACCACGATCCTGGAAAAATCACTTGGCGCGATGGCCAAGGCCGGCAGCACCAACCTCGTCGATGTCGTGAACTACGCCGAGCAGATCACCAAAAAGGGTTTTGTCTTCATGGACACGCCGGGCTACGACCCGGTCGCGGCGACCGGGCAGGTGGCCGGCGGCGCCAACCTCGTCTGCTTCACCACCGGCCGCGGCAGCGTGTTTGGCTGCAAGCCCGCGCCATCGATCAAGCTTGCGACCAACTCTGCGATGTTCAAGCGCATGGAAGACGACATGGACGTCAATTGCGGCACCATTCTCGACGGCGAGGAAATGGTGCAGGCGTGCGGCCAGCGGATTTTCGACCTGATCCTCAAGACCGCCTCTGGCCAGCCGACCAAGAGCGAGAGCTTTGATTTCGGCGGCGCCGAATTCGCGCCATGGGTGCTCGGCGCGACGATGTAAGTGAGCGAATAGCGAATAGGGAGTGGCGAATGGAACTATTCCCTATTCGCCACTCGCTATTCGCCTTTACTTCCGCACCTCACATAGGCATCAGCTGCCCGTTGTTAGTGCTTGATCCCCATCGGAACCGGTGTTCTGCTTAAAAAAGCCGCTGGAGCCATCGCCCTGTGTCGATCTTCGTCGCACTACATCACGTCACGCATTACAAATATGACCGTCCGATCGACCTCGGCCCGCAAACCGTCCGGCTGCGGCCGGCGCCGCACACGCGCACGCCGATCCTGAGCTATTCGCTCAAGGTTACGCCTTCGAACCATTTCGTGAACTGGCAACAGGACCCGCAAGGCAACTGGCTGGCGCGCTTTGTCTTTCCCGAAAAGGCCACCGAGCTGAAGATCGAGGTCGATTTCACGGCGTCGATGACCGTGATCAATCCGTTCGATTTCTTTGTCGAGCCTTCCGCCGACAGCTTTCCGTTCGAATACACCAACGATCTCAAGACCGAACTCGCTCCGTATCTGGCGACCATCGAGCCTGGGCCGTTGTTGGCAAAGTATCTGGCCGACATCCCGCGCGAGGCGGCGAGCACCGTCAATTTTCTGGTCGATCTCAATGCGCAACTGCAAAAGAAGATTCGCTACATCATCCGGATGGAGCCGGGCATCCAGACGCCGGAGCAGACGCTGGAGTTGGGCGCGGGATCGTGCCGCGACTCGGCGTGGCTACTGATTCAGATCTTTCGGCACCTCGGGCTCGCCGCCCGCTTCGTCTCGGGCTATCTCATCCAGCTGCGGCCCGACATCGATCCGGTCGAAGGACCGCGCGAAGTCGAGAACGATTTCACGGATTTGCACGCCTGGGCCGAAGTCTATCTTCCGGGCGCGGGGTGGATCGGATTCGATGTCACCTCGGGCATGCTGACCGGGGAGGGGCATATTCCCGTCGCCGCCACGCCGCATTACCGCTCGGCGGCGCCGATCAGCGGCGCGGTCGGTTTCGCCGAGGTCGAATTCGGCTTCGAGATGAGCGTCAAGCGGATCCGCGAGGCGCCGCGCATTACAAAACCGTTCTCCGACGAATCCTGGGCGCGCCTCGACCAGCTCGGCGAGCAGGTCGATGCCGACCTGAAGGCCGGCGACGTGCGCCTGACCATGGGCGGCGAGCCGACTTTCGTTTCCGTCGACGATCTGGAATCGCCGGAATGGAATATCGCCGCGGTCGGCCCGACCAAGCGCGGCCTTGCCGACGATCTCATTCGCAAGCTGCGCGCGCGGTTTGCGCCGGGCGGCCTGTTACATTTCGGACAGGGCAAATGGTACCCCGGCGAGAGCCTGCCACGCTGGGCATTCGGACTCTATTGGCGCAAGGACGGCGTTCCGATCTGGAAGAACTCCGATCTGATCGCGAAGATCGAAGGGCCGCGCAAAGCCGCCATTGCAGACGCCGAGCGCTTCGCGGAGGGGGCGGCGAAAAAACTCGGCGTCGATTCCGAGTTCATCATGCCGGCGTTCGAGGATCCCTCGCACTGGCTGCAGAAAGAAGCCGCGTTGCCGCCCAATGTCGATCCAAGCGATTCCAAGCTGTCGGATCCGGAAGAACGCTCGCGCATGGCGCGGGTGTTCGACCAGGGGCTCAACGTTCCCAAGGGATTCGTTCTGCCGATCCAGCGCTGGAACGCCGATGCCGGCAAATCTTCCTCGCGCTGGAAGAGCGAGCGCTGGAAGCTGCGGCGCGGCAACCTGTTTCTGACGCCAGGCGATTCCCCGCTGGGACTGCGGCTGCCGATCGCCTCGCTGCCGCATATTCCCGCGGAAGAATTTCCCTATATCGTCGAGCAGGATCCGATGGAGCCGCGCGACGCCTTGCCGGTTTACGACGCGACGGCGCTGGCCGAACCCGCGCCGCATCAGGAAGTGCAGGAGCAGCAGCTCAAGGGCGGCGGCATCCGCACCGCGATGTCGATCGAGATCCGCGACGGCATTTTGTGCGCCTTCATGCCGCCGGTGGAGAAGCTTGAGGATTATCTCGAACTGGTCACGGCGGTGGAGGCAACCGCCGAAGAAATGCAGATGCAGGTCCATGTCGAGGGCTATCCACCACCGTTCGACCCGCGCGTCGAGGTGATCAAGGTGACGCCCGATCCCGGCGTGATCGAGATCAACATCCAGCCGGCGCAAAACTGGCGCGAAGCCGTCGATATCACGTTCGGCCTCTACGAGGACGCCGCGCAAGTCCGGCTCGGCGCCAACCGGTTTCTCGTCGACGGCCGGCACACCGGCACCGGCGGCGGCAATCACGTGGTGGTCGGCGGCAGCACGCCGGCGGACTCGCCGTTCCTGCGCCGTCCGGATCTCTTGAAGAGCCTGGTGCTGTATTGGCAGCGGCATCCGTCGCTGTCCTATTTGTTCTCGGGCATGTTCATCGGCCCGACCAGCCAGGCGCCGCGCATCGACGAGGCCCGGCATGACGGCCTTTATGAACTGGAGATCGCGCTGGCCCATGTACCGCCGCCTGGCATCAAAGCCCCGCTGTGGCTGGTCGACCGGCTGTTCCGGCATATCCTCGTTGACATCACCGGCAACACCCACCGCGCCGAAATCTGCATCGACAAACTCTATTCGCCCGATGGCACCACCGGCCGGCTCGGGCTGGTCGAATTCCGCGCTTTGGAAATGCCGCCCGATCCGCGCATGTCTCTGGCGCAACAGCTGTTGATCCGGGCGCTGATCGCAAAGCTCTGGCGCGAGCCGCAGCAAGGCAACTTCGTGCGCTGGGGCACGACGCTGCACGATCGCTTCATGCTGCCGCATTTCCTCTGGGAGGACTTTTTGGGCGTGCTCGCCGAACTAAGGCAGTCCGGCTACGATGTTTCGCCGGATTGGTATGCGGCACAGCTCGAATTCCGCTTTCCGGCGTTCGGCCGGGTCCATCATGGCGGCGTCTCGCTGGAAGTGCGCCAGGCGCTCGAGCCCTGGCATGTTCTCGGCGAAGAGGCCTCGGCCGGAGGCACCGTGCGCTATGTCGATTCGTCGGTGGAGCGGCTGCAGGTCAAGGCTAGCGGCTTTGTCGAGGGCCGCCACGTCGTCACCTGCAACGGCCGGCGGATGCCGATGACACAAACCGACCGTTCGGGCGAGGCGGTCGCGGGCGTCCGCTTCAAGGCGTGGCAGCCGGCGTCGGGGTTGCATCCGACCATTCCGGTTCATGCGCCGCTGACATTCGACCTGATCGATACCTGGAACGGCCGGTCGCTGGGCGGCTGCGTCTATCATGTCGCGCACCCCGGCGGGCGCAGTTATGACACCAAACCGGTCAATTCCTATGAAGCCGAGGCGCGGCGGCTGGCCCGGTTTCAGGATCATGGCCACACCCCCGGCAAGATCGATCCGCCGCGCGAGGAACGCACCCTTGAATTTCCCTTGACCCTCGACTTGAGGACCCAGCTCCTGCATTGAGAATGAGCCCTCAGGGCAGGAGAGTCGGGATGGCGGGACACGCCGGCCAGGGAAGCGGTCAAGGAAACAGCCAAGGCAGCAAAGCCCGTCCGGGCAATCGCCGCGTGGCGCAGTGGACGCGCGGCTATGCCCGGCTGCCGGGTATTCCCGATGAGTACATTGCGCAGGACGGGACGCCGCGCGCGGTCTGGACCCGGTTCTTCGATGCCTTCGCCGAGCTGACGCCTGGCGACATCGAGCGGCGTTTCGGATCGGCCGACCGGCATCTGCGGGAAGCCGGGGTGACCTATCGCGCACCCGGCGAAACCGCCGACCGGATTTGGCCGTTGAGCCATCTGCCGCTGCTGATCGGCGAGGCCGATTGGCAGCAATTGACCGCCGGCATCGTGCAACGCGCCCGGTTGCTGGAACTGGTGCTCGGCGATCTCTATGGCGAGGGCCGGTTGGTGGCCGAAAACGCGGTGCCGGCGGCCGCCATTGCCGGCAGCACCGAATATCTGCGCTCGGTTTGCGGCATCAAGCCGCCCGGCGGGCGATATCTCAATCTGTATGCCGCGGATGTCGGTCGCGGACCCGATGGGCGCTGGTGGGTGCTCGGCGACCGCACCCAGGCGCCGTCGGGCGCAGGCTACGCGCTGGAAAACCGGCTGGTGTTGTCGCGGGCTTTCACCACGCTCTACAAATCGATGAACGTCGAACGGGTGGCGCCATTCTTCGAGGCGTTCCGCGATGCCTTGCGCGCCAGCTCCGACCGCGACGAACCTCGCATCGGGCTGCTGACACCCGGCATATTCAGTGAAACCTATTTCGAACACGCCACGCTGGCGCGCTATCTCGGATTTCTGCTGGTCGAGGGCGACGATCTCGCGGTCAGCGGCGACCGCATTCATATCCGTACCGTTGCCGGCTTGAAGCGGCTCGATGTGCTGCTGCGCCGGGTCGATTCCAATTCGCTCGATCCGCTCGAGCTCGACGCTTCCTCGCAGCTCGGCGTGCCCGGCCTGATCGACGTGCTCCGCAAGAACGGCGTCGTCGTCGCCAACATGCCGGGCTCGGGTGTGATGGAGGCGCGGGCGCTGCTCGGCTTCCTGCCCAGCCTCAGCCAGCGTTTCTTTGGCGAGGATTTGAAGATGCCGCACATCGCGACTTGGTGGTGCGGCCAGAAATCCGCCCGCGAGGAAGTGCTGTCGCGGCTCGACCATGTGGCCATCGAGGGCGCCTATGGCGGGGGCGTTCCGTGTTTCGGCAGAGGACCCGTGCTCGCCTGCGAGTTGTCGGCGAGCGAGCGCGAACGGCTGAAGACCGCGATCCACGATCGCGGCATCGACTATGTCGGCCAGGAACTGGTTCGGCTGTCGACGACCCCGGTGTGGGACAATGGCCGCATCACGCCGCGGCCGTTCGTCTTGAGGGTTTTTGCGGCCGCTACTCCCGGTGGCTGGACCATGATGCCTGGCGGCTTTTGCCGGATCGCCGATCAACTCGATGCCCGCGCGGTGTCGATGGGCGAAGGCGCGCGCGCCGCAGACGTCTGGGTGGTTTCCGACAAGGCGATTTCGATGGCGACCTTGCTGCCATCAGGGGACAATGTCCGCATCCGGCGCATCGCGGGCTGGGTGCCAAGCCGTGCCGCCGACAATCTGTTCTGGCTCGGCCGCTATCTCGAGCGCGCCGAGGCGACGCTGCGGCTGGTGCGGGCGCTCGGGACGCAGCGCGATCCCGGCAAGGGGGCAGCCACCGTTCCTCACTCGGTTGAGCGAATCCAGCGGTTGCTTGTGACCTGGGGTGCTGTGTCGCAGGCGACGCGGGCGCAGCCGGCGAAGGTCGCCGCCGAGGCGTTGCGGAGCGAGGACAAATTCGGCTCGGCGCTGTCGCTGGTGCGCGCGGCACAGCGAACCGCGACATCGTTACGCGAGCGTCTTTCGCCGGATGCCTGGCAGATCATCACCGAGATGGCCGAACGCCTCGTCCAGGAAGTCGACGATGATGATGCTGTCATCGTCGCCGCCGAATTGACACTGCAGGAACTGGCGAGCTTTGCGGGTCTGGCACAGGAAAACATGAACCGCGCCGCCGGCTGGCGCTTTCTCGAAATGGGCCGCCGCGCCGAGCGCGCCATCAACACCGTGCGGTTCGCGCGCCAGTTCGCCTATGACGAAGCCGCTGGCGACGATCTCGACATCCTGCTGACGCTGGTGGACTGCCAGATCACCTATCGCTCGCGCTACCTCCTCGGGCCGCTGCTGGCGCCGGTGCGCGACCTTGTCGTCTTGGACCCTTACAATCCAAGGTCGGTCGCGTTCCAGGTTTTTGCGCTGAACGATCACATAGCCAGCCTGCCGACATTGAAAGAGGGCGGACTGATCGAGCGGCCGCATCGTCTGGCCGTCGCCCTGCAGGCGACGCTGACGACGGCGGAGGCCGCCGTGCTCGACACCAAATCGCTGTTCGCGCTGGAGCAGGATCTGCTCAACCTCGCCGATGCCATCGGATCGCACTATTTTCCGCACGGGCCCAATGCGAGCCGGCCTGAAAAGCTCACGGGCCTCGCGTGATCTACGACATCCGCCACGTTACCACCTACAGCTACGAAAGCCCGGTCAGCTTCGCGCGCTGCTCGCTGCGGCTGGAGCCGAGGAGCGGCGACGGACAACAACTGGTCTCGCACGGCGTCGACATCAGGCCACGGCCCGTCGACCGCACCATACGGCACGACTTTTTCGGCACGCATACCGAAAGCGTCCTGATCGAAACGGCGCATCGCCACCTTCGCATCGATTCAAGGTCGCGGGTCTCGGTGTCCCGCCGCGCCCCGATCCGCACTGCGCCAAGTCCGGCATGGGAGAGCGTCCGCGACGTGGCATTCGAGTCCACCAGTCTCGGTCCGGAGTCGCCGATCGGTTACGCCTTTGCCAGTCCGCTGGTGCCGGTGCAGCAGGGCGGTCACCCTGTATGCGGCCATGAGCTTTCCGCCCGCAAGCGGAATCCTGGCCGGCGCGGTCGACCTGATGCATCGCATTCGCACCGAGTTCAAGTACGACCCGAAAGCAACCGTCATCTCGACGCCGCTTGACGAGGTGTTTGAGAAACGCCACGGCGTCTGCCAGGATTTCGCCCATGTGATGATCGCAGGGCTGCGCGGTCTCGGACTGCCGGCCGCCTATGTCAGCGGCTATCTGCGCACCATTCCGCCGCCCGGCAAACCGCGCCTGCAAGGCGCGGACGCGACCCACGCCTGGGTCTCGCTGTGGTGCGGCGTGGAGATCGGCTGGATCGGCTTTGATCCGACCAACGACATTCTCGTCGAGAACGATCACATCGTGCTGGCGGTGGGGCGGGATTTTTCCGACGTTTCGCCGGTCGACGGCATCATTGTGGGATCGCGCAGGCAAAAGCTCACGGTGGCAGTGGATGTGCTGCTGGTGGAATGACGCGGGATAACAATCCGAACCCGAACCGTTACGACGTCATCATCCTCGGGGCAGGGGCCGCGGGCCTGATGTGCGCGGCTGTCGCCGGCGGGCGCGGACATCAGGTGCTGCTGCTGGAGCAGGCCAGAAACCCGGGCGAGAAGATAAGGATTTCCGGCGGCGGCCGCTGCAATTTTACCAACCTGCACACGGCGCCTGCGAATTTTCTCTCGGCCAATCCGCGGTTTTGCCATTCCGCGCTGAGCGGCTACACCCAGCGCGATTTCATGGCGCTGGTCGAGAGCCATGGCATCGCCTATCATGAAAAGACACGCGGGCAATTGTTTTGCGACGGCTCCTCGCAGCAAATCATCGACATGCTGCTTGAGGAGTGCCGTAAGGTCCAGGCGCGGTTGCGTCTCGGCGTGCGCGTCTCCGCGATCTCCCGCAGCGAAAACGGTTTTGTCGTTGGGTCCGATCAAGGCGAGTTTCGCGCACGATCGCTGGTGGTGGCAACCGGCGGTCCTTCCATTCCAAAGATGGGGTCGAGCGGGTTCGGGTACAAAATTGCCGAGCAATTCGGCCTGAAGATCGTGCCGCCGCGGCCGGCGCTGGTGCCTTTGACGTTCGATGCGGCATTGCTGGCGCAGTTCAAGGATCTGTCGGGCGTCTCGGTCGATGCGGTCGTGAGTTGCGGCAAGATTCGCTTCGATGAAGCGTTGCTGTTTACGCATCGCGGGCTGAGCGGTCCGGCTGTCCTGCAGGTTTCTTCCTATTGGCGTGAAGCCGATGACATCGTCATCGACATGGCGCCGGGAAGCGATGTCCTGGCCGGGCTGAAACGGCTGCGTCGCGATCACCCGAGGCAGGAACTGGCGACCGCGCTTTCCAACTTTCTGCCGAAACGGCTGGCGCGAACCATTGCGGAGGGCATCGGAGGTCCTGAACGGATCGCCGACTATTCCGATCTGCATCTTGCGAACGTCGCCGCTGGAGTGAAGCAGTGGCGCGTCAGGCCCAACGGGACCGAGGGCTACCGCACCGCGGAGGTGACGTTGGGCGGTGTCGATACATCGGAACTCTCGTCGAAAACCTTCGAATCCGGGTCCGTCCCCGGGCTTTATTTCATCGGCGAGGTCGTCGACGTCACCGGTCACCTCGGCGGCTTCAATTTTCAATGGGCCTGGTCCTCGGGATACGCGGCGGGCCGGCACGTCTAGACCATGATCCGATTAGATTGAATCGGATCATGGTCTCATCTCTTTGTTTAAGCATGATCTTTTCGGAAAACCGGTTTCCGCCCTCGGGTCAAGCCCGAAGGCATGCTTTTCCGGATCATGCGCTGGCGGCCGACGAGTCCGGGTTACCCAGCTTCGGACATTTCGCTGGTTCGCACTTTGCCCGCTTCAGCCGTCAGCTGAATCGAAAGCGGTTCTCGCAACCGGACCCGGACCGGGTTAGCGTTACGGCCGCTCGGCCGGATCAACCGGCCGGCGCATATATTGGGAGGATGTAATGACACGCGAAG
>WNFS01009358.1_pt1 | contig 12261 bp, 12 predicted proteins | sample 5400141 | NCBI WGS metagenome assembly WNFS01 (sample SAMN13153358, study PRJNA577476) | soil metagenome | isolation source: 60 cm saprolite under Madrone tree | place: USA:California | collected 2016-06-14 | reverse complement strand
AAGGTCAAACGAGCCGCTCAACGTTGCTTCCCCTCCTCCTCCGGTCCCCCGTGCAAGCCGCTGACTTGCTCTAGCCGGCTGACAGCCTTACGGACGGTACGTTGGGCGTAGTCGTGCGGATCGTGCTTTTCTCCGGCTCGGTACTGGGCAATCTTCTCGGCGACAGAGCTCTCGGGTTCGCCACGTCCCAGGGCGCGTTTGGCGTACGCCCAATCGCGCTCGGACTGAGAGAGCACATTGGATGTAGGGCCCTGTCGACGGGGTGAACCAGTGCGTGGAGAGAATTCGGCGACCAGTTCGTCGACTGCGAGCCTCGGAAAGTGGTCCGGATTTCGAGTTTCATCGCTGCGAGCTTCCGCGGTGACCAGGTACGGAGGGTGGTACTTGTGGTTGTAGAAACCCGGCACACGGAGCACGCGGGCTACGTCAACCACGCGGGGATCAGCCCCGGTGCTCCGCACCAATCCTTTTTCGAGTTCCTCGGCTGCTGGCTTTTCGAAGCCTTCGACCCTCCAAATCACCTGCCACTTTTCAGGCGACGTGCTCACCAGATAGTTGGGTACTGGCAAATCGTTTCGTGCTAGCAACATTCCGAGCAGGCGGTCGCCGTTTTCATCGAAATCGAGGAAAATGTGCCGAATGCGATCTACGTCCTCTTTCGTTCGTCCACGGCTTCCGCGTTTGAGGGTGTTCATGGACAAATACAGGTCGTGCTTCTGCCTGTTGAGATAACTCAACCATGCTTGAAAATCAGGGGACGAAAGGGTCTCCGCGGTGGTAATTCTCTGGATGACTGCATTGGTGGTACGCTGCAGGGCCACCATCGCGACACGGTCGTTGGCGGCGAAGTTTTCAAGCACGTAGCGCTGTGCCGTCAGATCCTGGTTACTCATCGGAGGCCTCCCCCAGCTTCATAGAGCAGTTCGAATTCGTACCGGTCATGAGTAGGATCGTAGCCCGCCAGCCGCAGCAGTTCGGCCACGTAGCGCCTTCGATTTCGTCGCTCGACGTGCAGAACCAGATCGATGGCGTCAGCAATATTGCTCTGAATTGCACGATAGGGGAGGTCCACACCCGATTGCAGAACGCAAGTGATGAAGCGTGAGACAGCCAGCTTCGCGGAATTGGCGTGGATGGTCGAGAGTGTGCCGGAATGTCCTGTGTTAAGTGCCTGGAGGAGATCAAACGCCTCTCCGCCTCTCACCTCTCCGACCAGAATGCGATCCGGGCGATGCCGCAGAGTCGCCCGCAACAGATCGCGTATGGTCACGGCCGGCCTGCCCGGTTGCTCACGCCGGGCCTCAAATTCGACCAGATTCTCCAGTACAATCTGCACTTCCGCCGTCTCCTCGATCAGCACCACTCTCTCGGAGGGATCAATGAAAGAAGCCAGCGCGTTCAGCATCGTCGTCTTCCCCGTTCCCGTGCCTCCGGATACCAGAATGTTCCGGCGCGTACGCACTGACTCCGCGAGGTATTCGAGTATTTCTCCAGACAGCGCGCCTGCTTGCACAAGATCCTCGGGAGTGAAACGCCGGGTTGGAAACTTGCGTATGGTCAAGGTGGTACCGCGTCTGGAGCAGGGGGGAATGGCAGCGGCTACGCGCGACCCATCGGGCAGGCGGGAGTCGAGCAGCGGCATCTCATCATTGATCTCATCACCCAGCACTCGTGCGATATTGCGAACTGCCACCTGCAGCAACTTTTCCGTCAGCACGACATCGGGAATGCTAAGGATTTCGCCATGTTTCTCGATGAAGATGTGGCCGGAGCCGTTCACCATGATTTCCGAGATCGAGTCGTTGCGGATCAAATGCTCAATCGGGCGCAGAAATGGGAGGATCAACTCGAAGCTCACAGGCGTCCCTCGGCCAGTTGTTCGAAATAGGTGGTGTCGGGGTTGTTGTAGTAGGGCTTGAGGTAGCAATACGCCGGCGGGAGGGGATTGAGACCGTCATAGGCAATCACAATGCTCTGTGCATTCTTCAGCTCCGTGAACACTTTCGGCTCGAAAAGCCAGTCCCGCTGCACGTTATAGCTCTTGGAAGTGCTCAAGGAGGCGCGATGCGCGGTCGCTCGCCCGGTCAGCATACTGACTCCTGCGTCCTGACCGCTCTCGCTAATCGAGTAGTTCATCTTCAATTGCTCTTCTCTTCCGCACAACTCACTGGCGATCCGGGCGCTAAAATCGTCACTCAGGGTGAGGAATATTTTGGTACGAAAGGTCTGCAGCAGCGTGCGCCAAGATTCACCATGCAGGGTCGAACGCAGTGAACTGACACTTTGGGTGGCGACGATGGGGATGCATTTGGCTTGCCGGGACAACGCGAAGAACTTCTCGTCCCCGGTTGGATCGGCTTCTCCGGTCGTCGCGAATGAATGGTATTCGTCGCATAGAAATAAAGCTTCCCGCCAATGCTTCTCCGGATGGCGCTCCATCCTGGGAATGCGCGCGATCATGGCGCGCTGGAAATCTTGCTTCAGCATGGTGCCAATGGTTTTCGCAAGTCCAGGATTTGCGCTCACTGGAAAGTTCAGAGCAACAACCTTGCCCTGCTCGATGAGTTCGCAAAACGGTGGAAGGGGTATGCCATAACGTCCGTCCTTATTCTCGGTCGGGTCATAGCACGCTTGGGGCGGACAAAAAATGCGCTTCACCGCGGGGTTGTCGTCAAAGAGTGAGAGGAACACCGATATGCCCTCAACAATGCTGGTGCGCAGCTTCGGCTCAATTCGCTTCCAGTCATCGTTAAACCAACGCTTGACAGCCTCGAACCGCTTTCTCCGATCATCGTAGTCCGGGTCATCCAAAGTCTCGCGCGATGCAGCCTCGGTCTGTGTGTCATAGGCGATTTGTTTCAGCTCCAACAGCCGCTGCAATTTCTCGGTGGCGGGCGCTTTCATCCAGTTCGTAGTCTCGATCCGCTCCCAGCAGAATGAGTTCAGGTCACGATGTGCCACGTAGTCCACATCTTCAATCAGCAAGTAGTCTCGCGTGCCAAATAGTCGCTCGGCTTCGGCAATCTTGACCTCGATTTTGTGAGAGTTTATGGCGGACTCGTAAACGTCGAACAGGGTTACGTAGCCGTAGAGGACCCGGTGCAATAGGATGATGAACTTCACCAAATTGGTGTAGGCCTGCTGCCAGAAAGGTTCCTTGCCACGTCCAAACAGATTGTTGAGGAGCGAAGCGATACCATAAGCCAGTGCGTATGCTTCCAGTTCGTTATGGAGAGGGTTGTATCGATAGGGGGAGTCCAGTGAGAGTTCGATATAGTCCTCTACCCGTCCATGTTTTGCGAGCAAGGCGCGCACCTTGTGGCAGAAGTCTCCTTTCACTTCGAGCACTAGGGCGGCGGCACGGCGCTCGGCGTCCTGGGCCCGATAGGCCAACACCTGATCGGCGAACGGGTACATGCATCCAGTCGTCTTCCCACTGCCAATGGCTCCGAAGATCGCAATGCCGGTGAACAGGCCACGATCCGGGATAATGAGCCAGTGCGGACGTTCGGCAGGTTCCGGACGTTTGGGATGATGGAGTTCGCCGACCACGAGATACAGTTCGTTTCGCTGGCGAGGGTCGGGATACTTGGGAAGGCGTTGTGTTCCAATCTCGCTCTCGCCAAGCACTTCGAAGATGTATGCCAATGAAAAGATGACGGACGCGATGAAGAAAGGAGTGGTAAATAGCATGAGGGTGAAAGCGGACTTGATGGCATAAAACAGATACGGCTTTTGCAAAAGAACCATGCGTAGCACGGCGTTATCGTCCGGGAAAGCCCAATGGCGGCGAACATAGAAGCCCAATGTCAAGCTCATCAGGAAACTGGCGAACGTCCGGTATTGTGAAATGTTTCTCATGACTCTCATCTCGGCAATCTTCCAGGAAACCTCTGCTCGATTGGTTCAGGGGCTGATTCTCTGCCCGTTTCTGATCTTCTTTCACCGCCCTCATCATCCAGCCGAAACTGCACCGTTCCATCTCCAGTGTTGACGATGGCATCCCGTCCTTCTTCGGCGCGCGATTTCTGCTCCAGCCACTGCAGAAAATCCTTGTCTTTCTTGAAGACCAGATCCAACGCCTGATCGATGATGTAATCACGACTGTCTTCGATAAAGCGGCCATACTGATCAAGCATGGCCAGACGGTCCTGGTAGAGCTTCACGGTGATTTGCTGTTTGGCTCGCTTCACGCGTTGAGGAATGTACGGAGACATGCGAATTCACTCCTTTCGATGTAGCCAGAAACCGTGTCCGGGAAAGTCTGACCGGACCCGAAACCAAGCAGCCGGAAAGCACCGAGCAACGGGGTCGCTCCCTTGCCAGGGCCGTTGCTTTTCGCACAGGATTTTCGCCTTCCAAGGCCCCAAGCAAGGGGCCTCCGGCCATGCAGTTAGCGCGATCCTGTGGGGATTCCACGCCGGACTTAGCCCAGGACTTAAGCTCGCGTTCTGGAAGTCCGCCGTTTCGAGCGGCGATCTCAGACGGCAGTCGCACGTGTGAGATCGCCGAAGAGTTGATACTCGTCGGCCACTCGCCAGACGCGAAACAGTGGGCGAATCGGTTCTGGCGCGGCGTCAGCGCCTAAACCAGAGTTCCTCATCCCCTTCCACTGTTGGTAAAGCGCTTCAAACTCTGGCCCCCGATATTCTTCAAGTTCATCCCGAAAGCAATCGAGACGCTCTTGATCGAGACACCGACTCCCATGGCGCTCGAACTGTTCACGAATTTGAAAGTGTTCTCGCAAGCGGGGCGGGAGTGGATCTTCGCGAATGCACGATGGTGCTCGGAAGCATCGTGCAAATATGCGTTCGGCCTTGGGAAACATTTGCTGATCGATGGCGATGTAGACGACCTCGAACGACGACAGGCGGGAAAAGAGATCGTGATGGTGCTCGAGGTAGGTCACAAAACCGGAGGGCTTTGCTCGCGCCCCGTCCACGTAGCACAATGAAACCATCGGTTGAGAATCGATTGCCGCGCTCGTGACGAATATGGGAAATCGGTCCGCGAAGTACCGGATGCGCATCTGCCCGTCCGGGTGAGGCGACCGATATTCGCGGGTGAACAGGCAATCTCGCTTGAGTCCGAGAGTACAGCAGAAAAAATCAAGTTTTTCGTCTTCCGTTGCCAAGTACCGGTAGTGAGGATGGGCAAGAACGAAATCCAGGCCCATCAGCTTTGTTTTGACGGAGAAGGGTTGACGCCAGCGCTGGTTCGGGTTGTGATCGTCGGCAAGGGCCTCGTACACGGAATGGGCGCCGAGGTGGTAAATCAGCGTCCGATTTGCAGAGGCGTGGATCCGGATATGACCCTTGGCAACGCCTCTCTGGATGAGACGTTCGGCGCTCGCCCCAGGTTTCTGGCCCAGGAATCTGTGATATTGGCGACGCAGAAAGTAGCCGCTATGAAGGGCGACCGTGCAGAGAAACGTCGCCTGGCGGCGGGTGTAGCCGCAGCTTTGCAAGGCGCAGATCCGCTCTTCATTTGTCATAGCGACAGGATGGCGTCGACCAGGCCTGGTCCCTCCGGAACCGGTGCGCGGCCCCGGGTCAGGCGCGCATTAAGCCGCGCTGCTGAAGGGCCATCGGCGTACAGTTTGAAGCCGACTCTGGCCTTCTCAAGCGCGTAAGCACCGTGGTAGTGGTAGGTGGCCAGTTCGAGATCCACCTTCGTCGGAGCGCCTTCCGCCGTGTCGTATTCCATTCGCAGGTCTGGCAGCAGGATTCGGCCTCCGGTTACCTGAAGACCGTGAGCTTGGGCAACTTCCCTCTGAACCTTCGGATAGTCAACACGAGGCAAGACACGGGCTTTTGCCAGCGCCGCGTAGATGCTCGCCTTGAGTTCGTAGTCTAGGACTACTCGGCGTACGGTTCCTCCTCGATTCCTGATGTGAGCGGCCTCGGCTTCGTACATGCGGTAAAGCGCAGCATCGTGCACAATCTCCCTGGGCTTCACAAGCCCCATCTGGCTGATCTGCCGACCGTTCCTCGTCCCGACCGCGGCAACTAATGACTTGGCTTCTCGAGTCAGGACAAGGATCTCCAATACCTCGTCCTCACCTCCTACCATCAGCCGATGCGTGCGAATGAGTTCTTGACCTTTGAGGCTGCGGAGGTCTTGACCAAATTGCCGAGGATTGCTGGCGTATGGGTACGCCAGCAGGTCGTTGACCGCGACCGCGCGAAACGCGCCCACGGTGGTCAAGAGCGCTTGTTCCGCTTCACTAATTCGATACTTTCGTTCGCGCACCAAGACGGTGTTGCGAACCCGATCCGGCCTCGACGGGAGTTGCGGGTCGGCTTCGGGCCGGGTACCCAGTCGAGGCTCTGCGAGCTTGGCGGAACTGCCGTGCACGAAATTTTCCACATCGGTTAACTGTGGCGCCGTCGGGGGCGTTGTATCCCAGTCTGGCTGGTCGCCTCTGCTACCTCCGCGGCTCACCGCCCCTCCTCTTGATCCTTAAGGCGCTGGGTCAGTTCTTCGGAGATGCTGCTGCCAGTGCGGATTTGTTTCTCAACGTGCGCTAGTTTTCGCCCAGTGTCCTTCAGGAACAGTTTTCGGGCTCCCAGGTATACGACCGCAAACACGTTCAAAAATAGGGCTACCAGGAACGCGAAGATGGTAGTGCCGTATTTGTCGACCAGGAGGACACGATACGGGATCAGGAAGGTACACTCCCCGAGCAGGAACAAGAGGAGCGCCAGGAAAAGGATCGTGGTAAGAAACAGACTATTCGCAAGCATATCGAGGCTTCCCTACTCGAAACCAGGGGTGCCCTTTACGGGCACCGTCTCTATCCCGGAACGTCTTCCTCGGTTGGAGATGCGTCGACACTCTCCCCGTCGTCGCCGGCGCGCTCAAGGTGAGTAATCGCAATGGCACGTACTTCCCACACACGGCGCTGTACTCCGGCGTTGTCCTCGTACCGGTAGCTTTGCAGGCTGCCCTGAACTTCCACGTGAGCACCCTTGAGGAGTGACTTGGCAGACTCCGCAAGCCTGCCGTTGGCGATGACGCGGTGCCATTCGGTGTGCGACACAAATTCACCCGACTGCCGGTTCCGGTGCGTGCTCTTTGTGGCCAGCGAGAGGACGGCGAAGGGCGTCTGATTCGTGTTGACGTGAAGCTCGGCGTCTCGTCCGAGAAAGCCTTTGAGGGTGATGTTGTTTCTATAGGTTGACATAATGCTCTCCGTTTCTGCCCTGATCTGCTCAGGGCACTCCGGGCGCAGCCATGCGAGTGGGCCCGGCTCCCAAGGCCAAGGTCAGCTTTCTCGGAGGGACCCAAAAGAAATCTTCTGCCGGGAGGGAGCGCGTCCTGGGCGCTCGATTTGTTTTGGGAGACCGAGACCCGTAGGGCCCGTGGAAGCAGATGACCGCCGAGCCGCAGGGCGACGGAAAAGCCCCGAAGCAGTGCCTGAGCAGAACTGGGAAAAACGGAGCGCACGGAGCCTGACAACCTAACCTGGCACACATCAGACCTAAGGCACGAGGAGCCCATTGACGCCGTGACACGGGTTCGCAATTGAACGTTTCTCATAGGGGCCATCAGCGTTCGGGAGGAGCTGTCGCGTCGTGTAATGCGGAAAGCATGCGTGCGCGCCGCCTGACCAGCACGGAGAAGCAACGGCGTAATACCCCGGCTGAACCATGGTGACGGCGGCAATCAGATCCCTGCCTGGGCTTGACCATGAGGGCAACATTGCGGAGCAGCATAGCCGCACCGGCAATGAGAATTCCTCCGTGGACGGAAAACACATATCGGATTTCATGGGAATGAGGCGGGGCGTCCTTCATCGCGAACCTTACCTACCATTCGGCGTGATACTGCATGGCGCGGACGCGTTGGCCACACCCGACAGAACTCCGGCCGACGCGGTCAAGCAGATCGACATATGAGCTCGAGGTGATAGGCTGCACGGACCATCGCACAGCGCACCCACAGCGCACCCACAGCCTTATCCTTGAGAATCATCCTTACTTCTCCGGAAGTCTAGCTGCCGAGATGGGGAGCACGAGGGTGGGCAATACCACATAAACGCTAAGACGTTCCGACTGCAGCAGCTTCGAGTACTCCGCCGTCGATGCTTTGTCGATTGGAATGTCCGGGTCGACAGCTTTCCAGTGGTCAAGGAACTCTTCGTATGCGACCAGGCCCCGGACGCGGGCGACGTAGGCATCTGCACCCTTCGCCTTCTTTGCCTGCAGCGCATTGGGGGCACGCCGAGATTAGTAGCGCTCCTGTCCAGCAGTTCCAGACCATGCCATGGTGGTGGCGAATTCTCTGGAACTCCTCGACAGCCGCCGTGCCCCGTCCGGAAGCCAGATACGCCTGTCCTCGAATGCACTTTGGATAAAGGCATGAGAGGGTAGCGGTGAACGTTATGGATCCGTACTCAACAGGTGGTAGGCCACTCTACGGAGCCGGCAAGCGGCTATCGGGAGCATGAAAGAACTTTTTCCGGCCTTTCGCGCAAGATGGCTTCCTGCTCGTGCGCAGCGTCAACTTTCACGTAAAGGAGGACCCCGCAAGTTCCCAAGCCACAACATAACCCCAAATTCGAAGCGACTGGCCATAACTTGGCATTTCACTGGTTGACCGATTTCCGACATTTCTGCCGAGTGGCCGGTTACTCGAGCACGATCCCCAGACCGGAGCAGCACCTCCGGTTTGTCGGCCAGACATGTGGCTACGAGCTGGCGAACCCCACGCGCGACAGGAGTTTCTGGAACTGCGCGTTCGATCTGATTCCGTCCCACTTGTGATCCAGTAGGAAGGGCATATGCACATCACGTTCCTCGAGAGCCTGCTGCAGCCACTGCAGCGCCTTCTCGGTCTCCCCCAGTCCGGCAAACACTAGCGCAACATTATAGGGAGGTACGTAACGCTGCTGCTTTCGTTCCAGCATCGTATCAATCTTGGCTTCTGCCTCGGTCCTGTTTCCTGAGACCGCGTGCACATAACCTGCGAGTGATAAGGCTTCCGAGTTTCCCCCGGAATACTCCAACGCCTTGTCGCAGGCTGCGAAAGCCTCAGAGTACATGCCCAACTTCTCGTAAGTTTTCGCCGCACAAATCTGCCCCACCCAAAATCGCGGTTCCATCCCGAGCGTAGCTTTGAATTGCTCGACCGACGCCGAATCCCTCCCCGCGTGGTACAGGAATTGCCCGCGCATTGCTCCAACAATCAATGAAAGTGGATCGACCACGAGGGCTTGTTGAATGACGGCCAGTGCCTCATCGTGTCGTCTGATGTTCGAAAGTACGTGAGCGAGATAAAGATGAGCGAGTGAATAGTTTTCGTTTAGACTGATGGCCCGTCGCGCTGCCGCCTCGGCTCCCATGAAATCCCAGTCAAACCAGAACTTGGCTCCAGCGTCTGAGGTATGGGCCTCCGCAGAATCGGGATCCAACTGAAGGGCCCGTGTGATGGCAGTCTTCGCTGTGGGGAACACCTCCTTCGAAGCTGCGTCGCCCGAGATGGAAAGCACCATGAGGGCATCGGCCAGACCCGATTGGGCTAACACATACGCCGGATCACGATCCGTTGCGCTCTGAAAATATCCGATCGCCTTCTGCGCGTCGGAGAGATTAAATCTGGCGTAGTGATAGCGCCCGCGCAGATAGTGATCGTGGGCCTCTGGGTCCCGAGGAGGATTCCTGGAGAGTCGTCGCTCCTCTTCCGACATCAACTTCAGCTTCACCTGAGCTGCAATCGCGGCCCCGATTTCGCCATGGATATCGAGAATACCCGGCAGCTGGCGGTCGTAGTTGTCCGCCCATAGATGGACCTGGTCCCGTACTCGAATCAGCTGAGCAGTGATGCGAACGCAGCCAGCTTCGCGCCGCACGCTACCCTCGAGCACGTAGTCCACGCCCAGTTCCTGGCCGACTTGCGCCACGGACTTGTTGGTCTGCTTGTAGGTCATGGACGAGGTACGTGCAATCACTCCCAGGCGATGGGGAGACATTTGCCCCAACCGCATGATTGTCTCCTCGCTCAGGCCATCGCTGAAATACTCCTGTGTCGGGTCGCCACTCAGGTTCTCGAAGGGAAGAACGGCGAGCATGATGCGAGATCGGTCTGCTTCTATTTCCCCTACGACCTTGGAGGCAACAACGGTCCGGCCCTTGAAGCGATACCCCCTACCCAGCACAGTTTCGACATACTGAGGGTTCCCTGAGTCGTCCCCGAGCGCGTGGCGAATCTTTCGGATGGCGGTGTTGATGCTGTTATCGGTGTCGAAGTGAAGCCCTTTTCCCCACAGCTTCTCGACGATCTCCTCGCGCCCGATTAGTCTCCCGTTTTCCCGGATCAACAGGATCAACAGATCCATGGGGATAGGCTCGATGTGCACCGGCTTCCCGGCGCAAGTCAGTTCGTATCGGTCTATGTCCAAAACGAACTGTCCGAACCGGACTCTCTCCGACGCCATCTGCACCGCCCCAACCAACTCGGGACATTTTACGGCCGCGCAGCAGATTTTCGTTCGCGCTCCTACAGGCAATCTACAGGTGCTCTCCATTGCTGCCCAGCAGACTAAGCCTCAAGATACTCTCAAAACTTGGGGGTGAGGCCTACGGGCCGCCCAAGAAAACCATCTGGAGGCACCATGAAATTCCGCATTTTGTGCTTTCTGTTGACCCTGGTGGTGGTTGGGTCTCAAAGTTCGATGGCCCATGCCAGCGCTTGCAGCAATTCCACGATCCGAGGCAGCTACGCCTTTACCATCCACGGAACACTTTTCCTCCCGGACGGGTCTACCCTAGTCGTTAACGGCATCGACAAGGTTACATTTGATGGCAACGGAAATCTCACGCAAATTGACGCGGTTGCCACAAACGGGAGACTTGACGCGCCCGGCTGGCGCCCTGGCACGGGCACCTATTCGGTGAACGCGGACTGCACCGGAACCCAGAGCATTGTGGTCCCGGGCCTGCCCGACCTGCACCTGCAGTTTATCGTCGCCCAATCGGGGAACACGATTCACCAAGTAGTGATCGATCCGGGATTCGCAACCACGGCCGAGGGGGAGCGGGTCATAGCTCCCGAAAAGTAAGGACTAGGGGTTCCGGAAAAAGAGGCCGCTCTTCAAAGGTGAGCGGGGATTTATTCCCCGCTCACTACCTTCAATTCTACCTACCCGACCCAAATGCAAGCTCGCGCAGCGGAACGTGTGCGAAACTTTCCGAGTCCAGGACAAGCCCTACAGACCGGGTTAATCGGGAGCGCCTGTAAGCGATGCGACAACTGCTAACAGAGGAGCCTTGCAGTCGTTTCCGATGCGCTCAGTGGAAGGCTTGATCTTCGCGAAAATAAGTGATGATAAGGCCCAACGGATTGACTGGAATCAAATTGTTGGGAACCTTGTCCATGACGGAGAACACAAAATGTCCAACGTAACGATCCCGCCGTGTGATCACATGATTCGCCGACGTGTAGTACGCCTTTTCGAAATCCACGCTCGCTTTGTAGGGCTGGTTTCTGAGATCCTCGATCGCTACATTGCTAACATTGACTTCAATCTCATCCCCCCGACCGCCGAGGAAGCTTTCAAGGGTCTTATTTTTACTGTTCTCTTCGATGATCCCTTCTGCCAGTCTGCCGTCCAGATAGTAGAGTGACCTCGCGTAGTCTTCCCGCACGGTCGCGCGACCTCGACTGTAGTGGCGTTGGACAAAATCCATCAGGAAGTAGCGAATTTCAGCTTCACGGGGCTGGTAATCGAAACTGTCATACGTAATGGCTTCGGCGCGTCCGATATCGTTGATGCGAATGACCAAGGGCTTGAGACGGTGGAACGCCCGGTACATGCCGATGTTCACAAAAAGCAATGCAATTGCAACGACCGCCAGGCAGAGTACACAGATTTTCAAGTAGAGATTGCTGGCCATGGCGGAGCCGATTTGCTCAACGTAATGACGCCCGGAAGAGGTAAGCTCGTCCTGGGACAGTCCCGCAAGTTGTCTGGCGCACATTGGGCCCTTCCTTCCCTACTCATTCTGCCTTCCGGGCACAGCCGACTCACCCGAACGTCCGGCAAACAACGAGCTCACCAGCGACGGAATCAAGAGCACTCCCCATGTAAACGCAACCAACAAAAAGAGCAATGGCAGGAAGAGTAGCGCAAGGGTCGCTCCGTCGTAAGGAGGAGGGTGTGAATCCACAAAATGAATCAGCAGCTGCCCAAATACGAAGATGTAGGCGTTCGCAACCACGGGATAGAAAGCATATTGCAGGAGCGATTTCAGCCAGCCC
>WNFS01003280.1_pt1 | contig 12263 bp, 8 predicted proteins | sample 5400141 | NCBI WGS metagenome assembly WNFS01 (sample SAMN13153358, study PRJNA577476) | soil metagenome | isolation source: 60 cm saprolite under Madrone tree | place: USA:California | collected 2016-06-14 | reverse complement strand
GTTCCGCGCGGCACCGTGTAGAACTCGCCGCTGAACTCGGCCGGCTGCTCGCCCCACAGGGCATGCAGCACCCGGATGTACTCCGCGGTCCTGGCGCCGCGGCGTTGCATCGACGCGCCGGTCAGCACGAACTCCTCGGGCATCCAGCCGAGGCCGAGGCCGAGGTCGAGCCGGCCTGAGGAGAGCACGTCGATGCTGGCCGCCTGCTTGGCCAGGTAGCCGGGAGAGACGTAGGGCGCGTTGATCACGGCGACGCCCAGCCTGATGCCCGTGGTGACAGCGGCCGCATAGGCCAGCGCGGCGACCGGGTCTAGCACGCTGTGGTACACCGGCTCCATGGCCGAACCCTCGGGAACCAGCAGCCGCTGAAACGTCCAGAGCGAGGCATAACCCGCCTGCTCGGCGCGAGCAGCGAGTTGCGAGATGTGCTGCGGGCTTGCCCACGCACCGGAGACCGGCAGGCCGAATCCGATTCTCATTGCACCAAGCCTAGCCGCGAGAAAGGAAGGGGTCCCTGCCGCAACGCGGCAGGGACCCAGCTACCTGTTAGTGGTGACTCGTGATCGTCACTTCGGTTGTGTCAGCGCCGGGCACTTACCGGAGACCTCCGGGTTGGCGCGGACGGTCGAGGTCGCCGTGCCGCCAAACCTGGCGAAGTCGGCCTTCCCGTACTGAGCGTCCCTACCGAAGGTCTGGGTAGTGACGTTCGGGATCAGGTTGCCGAAATTCCAGATGCAGGCGCCGGTCGGGAACAGTCCGCTCCCGATGCTCTGGCCCTTGACACTCGTCAGCGTCCAGAACGGGTAGAACCTGGCCCCGAGCGGCGGCACCACGCAGTTGACGTGGGTGGCCAGCTTGCATTGGAACTCAGAACCTGGTGCGTCGGTCTCGAACTGGATCTGCGGGTAAGGAGCACCCGAAGCCATGAACGGCCCGGCGAACCTGACCGATTGCGGCACGTTCGGTGACCCGTTCGGCCAGCTCGTTCCGCGATACGTGATGCCGTCGAAGTCCAGGTCGCCGTTCTGGAATCGGTTATCACCGCAGAAGTTCACCGGCGAGACTTCCTTGCCAGCCTTGCTTCCGAGCACTACCGTGCGCGTTCCCTGCGGCAGGCAGAAACCGTCGGCGTACTCGCACAGCTGGCCGCTGGCGAAGTTGTTGCTCGGGCAGGCGATCGGGCCGGTCTTACCCTCGGTGCTCGCGCCCTTGCAGACGCCTGTTCTCGCGTTGCACGGACCCTCGCCCCGTGTGGGCCCTTGACTGGTGTGGCCCTCCGTGCCGCCCACGCAGGTGTCGAAGACCTTCTTGTCGACGACGAAGCCGGGGGCGTTGAGCGGGTCGGGGCTGGTCAGCGACTTGCAGGTCTCGGAGTGGCCGATTTCCTCCTGCATCAGCACGCCGCCCTCCAGCGCCGCCCACGGCACCTGGTTCTGCTGCCTGGCGGTGCTGTATTCGGCATGGAACGTGTGCGGGAAGCCATTGCAGGTCTTGAAATCAGTGTTGGCGAAGCCATTAGACGCGCTGGCCACCATGAAGCCGCTCTGGTGCGTCGTCAGGTCGGTCACCCTGGTCGTAAAGCCTGCAGCCGGGTCGCTGATCTGCACCTTCAGCACGTCGCCGGGATTCATGCCCAGCGTCGCGCCGTTCGGTGTGAGCGTCTTGATGTTTGTCTTCTGGGGGCTCGGCGGACCCGCCGGCACGCCGTTGCGCTGCAGGAACGCGAAGTTCACCGGCTCCTGGCAATTCGGGTTCAGGTTTACGAAATTGAATTGCGACGCCACGCTGTCGATGGTCAGCGCCGAGCACCACTTGGTTCTCGAGCAGCTAGGCGCATCCACGAACGGCGTGATTCCTGGCGCGTAGAACTGCAGTTCCATGAAGGCTGATCCGGCGGCATTCGGATCGTTGATCGCGCCTGAGTTCGTATCGCTGTCCGGCGTGCAGGGGTTCTGCGGGTAGGACTTCGGGTCGCACATCGGGAGGCCGAACCAGATGGCCGGGCTCAGCTCGGCGGCGTGGACGACCTTGCCGTCGTTGGTGGCTTGCTTGCTCGGGTCGTGCGGCAACCGCATGAAGTAGGTCATGGCGTTGCCAGATCCAGGCGTGCTCGAGATGAACTTCACGCTCGGCTCGTCGTGGCCTACATAGTGTCCGTTGTCCCTGAAGCGGGACCAGAATTTCGTGGCGACATTGCTGCCCGAGGAGTACCTCGTGGCGAACGGGCCGTGCGGGTCGGTACACAGTCCACGGTGCGCCGGGGCAATGGGCCGGTACTTAGGGCTCCAGCCGTTGCAGTCGAGGTTGTTGGTCTTGTTCGGGATCAGGATGTGAGCTGCCGCGGGCGCGCTGTGCGCCTGAGCGGGGATGCCGCCGGCGACGGCCACGCCCGCCACCGCAAGGATGGGCGCTGACAAAAGCGCCCAGTTCGAACGTCTGTTGAACGACCAGCGTCGTTGCACGCGTTGTTCCTTTCGTCCGGGCCTTTGCTGTGGTGACGTGCGACTCATGTGCTGTTTTTAGCTCGATCCCGCCACAGATCGCAGTGATACGAGCGGAACTTAACAATCGTTTGCCGGGGGGTCAAGGCGGCACAGCAAACCGTGGCCTATTCGGAAGGTAGCTCATTTGGTAGCAAGGACGTCGGCGCGATTTCGGTGGCCTGCCGATGTTGCCATAAGCGACTAAGCAGGACGGCGACCTCGGTCAGGACCGCCTGAGCACAGCCCCAGGACAGCGTGACGCCTGCGCCGCCGTGCCCGTAGTTATGCACCAGATAGCGCCCGCCGCTGATGGCCTTCGCCTCAAGCCGGACCCGAGCGCGGACTGGCCGCAACCCGACACGGTGGGCGAGGATAGGCGCGCCGGCCAGCCGCGGCTCGACAGCGACGCAGCCCGCGATGATCCGCTCGGCGGTGACCGGGTCCGGCCGCAGGCTCGTCGCTGCCGCCTGCTGCGTTCCGCCGAGCACCACGCTCGCGCCGTGCGGGAAGATGTAGGTCACCTCATCCGGGCTCTCCCGCTCGCCGACGAAAAATTCGGCCAGCCCGGGGTTCGCCGTCACGACGACCTGGCCGCGGAACGGAGTGAGCCCAGGGTCCGGGACTAGATCGCGCGCGCCGATGCCGGCGCAGTTCACGATAATGGGTGCGGCGGATCGGGATTCGGCCTCCGCCAGGCCGCGCAGCGATGGGCCCAGGTGAAGGTTGCCACCCTTGTTCAGCAACTGGCCGAGCAAGTAATCAAGATAGGCGGTCATGGCGACCACGGGCGCGGCGTATCGCCAGCCTGATGCGAATCCGGATGGCAGTTCAGCCGGATCGCACTTAGTAACCGGGCCCGCGCCGCGGGTGAACGAAGGAGGCTCGGTCTCCACGCCGGCGGGCGAGGCCACCAGCCCGCCCATCTCCGTGATGCCAGCCTCAGGCTCGGCCGCAAGCTCGCGAAACCTGCTCAACGTGCGGGCTGCCCAGCTGCCGACGCGCTCGTCAGTGCCGACCAGGTGGGCGCCCCAGAGCGCCCCGGCCGTCGCCGAGGTCGTGCGGTGCGGCGGTTCCGCGGCATAGACGTCCACCGCGAGTCCCGCGTCGAGCAGCACGATTGCCGTGCTGAGGCCGCAGACGCCTGCCCCAATCACGAGGACATCGGCGGCGGGAGTGCGCACGTCCGCACCGTACCCGATGACGCCGCTACAGCGATCGGGCAATAGCCACGCGATAGCGCTGACACCGGGTGGGTCATCGACCCGCAGACGGGGCAGCAAGAACAGAAGCATGGTTCCGGCCATCACGGCGGTCACCATGGCGACGGCTCCATCGGCGGCGGCCATCGCGGCGGATTCTGGCTCGCGCTTCGCCACTCGGAGCTGGGGTGACGCCGTCTGTCTGAGTCAAGCCTGCACCCCGGCTCCGCATGTCTGCCTAGGGTTGGCTGACACCCCGCCCCAGCACGACATCGACGATTCGGGGGACGGCATCGCCGATCGGCTCTCTGATGAGCTTGGTTGCCAGCTGGTCGTACGGTGTCGGATCGCGGTTGATGATGACCAGGTGCGCGCCAGCGTCAGTGGCGACTGCGCATAGCGAGGCGGCAGGCTCGACGGTCAACGTGCTGCCTATGGCGAGCAGGAGGTCGCTGCTCGCGGCAGCTTCTATCGCTCGGGACAGAACAGCGCGATCAAGTGGCTGGCCGAACATCACCGTCGCCGACTTCAGTATGCCGCCGCAGCCGCGGCACGGCGGATCGGCCTCACCCGCCCTGACGCGGTCGAGTGCCTCGGCCATATCCGTTCGAGCCCCGCACCCGACGCACACGACTTTGAACATCGTGCCGTGCAACTCGAGCACTCGGTCGGCTGGCGTGCCGGCTCGCTGATGCAGCCCGTCGATGTTCTGGGTGATGACCCAGGTGTCGACCGCGGCGCCAAGCCTGGCCAGAGCAGCATGGGCAGCGTTCGGTGTGGCAGACCATGCCGGGTGCCGCAGCCTGGCCTGCCAGGATCGGCGCCGCACCGCCGGGTCGGCGACATAGGCCTGGAACGTCGAGAGCCGCTCTGCTGCCGCATCGCGAGTCCATAGGCCCTGCGGGCCGCGAAAGTCGGGTATGCCTGAATCGGTGGAAATGCCTGCACCGGTGAGGACGGCTACGCTACTCACGCCGGTCGCCCAGGTGGGCACCTTGCCCCGGTCGTCAATGCCCACAAGGCCATCCTTTGCCTGGTGCCTGGGTGCCGCAACTTGAGCGCTTTCGGCCAGAGGCCCAAGGCTGCGACGTAGTGCCCGGTTACGGTTCGGTCACGATGGAGCGCACTAGTTGCATGGCAGCGCACCGTCGACGATCGTGTGGTTCAAGTTTTAGCAGTCTTAGTGCGAGTACTAGTCAGAGCGGGTCGCGGCTCCATGGGTCCTACGCGCCGCTGCGGTCGATGACGCCCGCGTATATCCGTCGCGAGATCGGGCTCGGGATCGCGTATCACGGTTTGGCCAAGATTGGCGCCCGAGGTTGCGTACGCGCTGACACGCAATGAATCTATGTTCATGTCACGGCAATGCAGCCCCGGCGAATGAGGACTTAGCCCGTTAGAGGCCTTAACCAGGCAGGAAATTGGCCGATGAATGATGGTTCATTGGACATCCAGGATCTGACGGTGCGCTTCGGTGGTCTGACTGCTCTCAATGACGTGACGCTCATGGCGGTGCCCAAGCAGGTCACCGGAATAATCGGACCGAACGGCGCTGGAAAGACGACGCTGCTCAACGCGGTATGCGGTTTCGTCCGGCCCCAGGCCGGCCGGGTGCGGTTCGATGGAAAGGACCTGACCAGGATCAGGCCGCATCAGCTGGCCAGACTCGGGATCGCCAGGACACTTCAGGGCGTGGGGCTGTTCGGTGGCCTGTCGGTGCTGGAGAACGTGATGGTGGGCGCCACCCGGCACGCCAGGACCGGGTTCTGGTGGGCGCTGAGCGGCCTGCCTCTTTCGGACCGGGACGAGCGGCGGCTGCGCGAGCGGGGTCTGGCGGCGCTGGACCGGGTCGGCGCGGCCGACCTGGCCGATCGCATGCCTGAGACGCTGGCGCACGGGCCGCGCAAGCGGGTCGCGCTCGCCAGGGCGCTGGCCTGCGAACCACGGCTGCTCCTGCTTGACGAGCCCGCCAGCGGACTATCCGATGACGAGCTCAGCGAGCTCGGGCATCTGATCGGCAGGCTTGCCGCGGACGTCGGCGTGCTCGTGATCGAGCATCGGATGGACCTGATGATGTCGGTCTGCGACCGGATCTTCGTGCTCGACTTCGGCAAGCTCATTGCCGATGGAACCCCCCGGCAGGTGCAGGAGAATCCACTAGTTACCGAGGCCTACCTCGGAACCGCGGTTTCCGACACTGGTGACCAGCCAGTGGCGAGCAAGCAGGCCAGCGATGAGTAACGGAGCGTCGCTGGCCATTGAGGACATCACGGCTGGCTACGGCGCTGTTCGGGTACTCCAGGGCGTATCGGTGGCGGCCGCCGCAGGCACCATCACCGCCGTGCTTGGGGCGAACGGCGCAGGCAAGACGACGCTCCTGCGTGCCATCAACGGATTCGTGCGCCCAAGCCAGGGCCGTGTCCTGGTCGACGGTACGGACCTGGCTCGCCGCCGCCCTGAGGACATCGCGAGGGCTGGCGTTGCGCATGTCCCGGAGGGACAAGGCGTGATCACCGAGCTCAGTGTCGCGGAGAACCTACGGCTGGGTGCCCTGCTGCGGGAGCGCAGCAGTAGGGCGGTGGCGCTTGAGGACATCTACCAGCGCTTCAGCGTGCTCGCGGACCGCAAGTACATGGCTGCGGGAACGCTGTCCGGCGGTGAGCGGCAGATGCTCGTCATCGCGCGGGCGCTGCTGTCAGCGCCCAGGGTGCTCCTGCTTGACGAGCCGTCACTCGGCCTGGCTCCCAAGATTGTGGCCGGAGTGATGGAACTGATCCGGCGACTGCGCGACGAGAACGGGCTGACGATCATGCTGGTCGAGCAGAACGCCCGCAGCGCGCTGGCCATCGCGGACCAGGGAATCGTGCTCAACCTTGGCAAAGTCGTCGCCAGGGACGAGGCGGCTGTGCTCGCCGCCGACGAGGGCCTCCGACGTCACTATCTCGGTTTCTAGCCGGAAGGAGCGACATGCAAGAGTTCCTTCAACTCACGCTCGGCGGGATCAGCGCGGGCATGATCTACTCGGCGATCGCCCTGTCGCTGGTACTGATCTGGCGGGGAACGCGAGTGCTCAACTATGCCCAGGGCGGCATGGCGATGTTCACCTCGTACATCGCCTTTATCGTCATCCAGCACACCGGCAATTACTGGCTCGGATTCCTGCTTGCCCTCGTAGCGGGCTTCGCGCTCGGAGGGGTGCTGGAGCGGACCGTGGTGCGCCAGGTGACCGGCAAGCCGCCGCTGAACGCGGTCATCGTGACGATCGGGCTGCTGATTCTGCTGGAGGGTCTGGCCGGCCTCGTCTTCGGGACCAGTTACCGGTCGTTTCCGCCTGCTTACTCGATCAGCGGGTTGCATATCGGATCCGTCGCGCTCGGGATTAACCGCGACGACCTGTTCACAGCCGTCGCCGTGCTCGCCGCCGCAGCGCTGCTCGCCATCACCTTTCAGTACACCCCGGTCGGGCTGCGGCTGCGGGCTACGGCGTTCAACCCGTCCGTGGCCAGGCTGCTTGGAGTCAGGGTCGGCAGGATGCTCACACTCGGCTGGGCACTGGCAGGGCTGCTCGGCGCGCTGGCCGGACTGCTCGTGACGCCGTCGACATTCCTGTATCCGAACAGCATGGACGCGATCTTCGTCCTCGGGTTCACCGCCGCGGTGATCGGCGGGCTGGAGAGCCCGGCCGGCTCGATAGCCGGCGGCCTGATCCTCGGCGTCGGGCTCAGTTACACCGGCGGTTACCTGGGAAGCGACCTGGTTGACCTATTCGGCCTGGGCGCCCTCGTGCTCGTGCTGATGCTCCGACCCGCCGGCCTGTTCTCCTCGGCGGCGGTCAGGCGGGTGTGACATGACACTGGCCAGGCACCTCGGGGCCGCCGTCGCCGCTGCGATTGTCATTGCGATCCTGACGATCAAGCTCGGCGATTACCGCGATTTCCAGATCGCTCAGATCTCCGCGTACGTGGCGGCTGTCGCGGGCCTGACCTTGCTAATCGGAACAAGCGGGCAGATCTCGATCGGGCACGGGGCCTTCATGGCGATCGGCGGCTACGCGACGGCGCTTATCTTCAACCACCTGCATTGGAATCTGATCCTGATCTTGGTAGCAGCTACCCTGGCCGCGGCGCTAGCCGGCGGGATCGTGGGCGTGGCGGCCGCCAGGCTCCACGGCCCCTACCTCGCAGGGGCGACGCTGATGCTGGCCGTGGCCCTGCCCTCGCTGGCGAACCGTTACCAGGGCGTCTTCGGGGGCGACCAGGGGCTGAGCTTCTTTGTCAGCACCCCTGGCTTCCTCGGCAACAGCGTCTCGCTCGCGCGCTACCAGGCCTGGCTGGCGGCGATTGGCGCGCTCGTGACGCTGGTTCTGCTGGCCAACCTTGATCGCAGCCGGGTGGGCCGCAGTTGGCGCGCCCTGCGCGACGACGAAGTGGCCGCGGCTCTCGCTGGGCTGAACGTGGCCTGGCTGCGGACGCTCGCGTTCGTGGTCAGCTCCGCCTGCGCGGGCATCGGTGGCTCGCTGCTCGCCGTGGTGACCGGAACAGTATCGCCGGGCGGCTACACGCTCGCCTTGTCGATCCTGCTTCTCACCGCAGCGGTACTGGGCGGGCTCGGGAGCCTGCCCGGCGCGATCTGGGGCGCGAGCCTCGTCCTGGTCTTGGTGCAGACCTACCTGCAGAACGTGGCGATCAGCCATGGTCTGGCCTCCAGTACCAGCGCGAGCATCGCGGTCATCGCGTACGGGGTCGTCCTCGTTCTCGTCATGCTCGTGTTCCCGGCCGGAATCCAGGGCGGGGTCCGGCGGCTCTTCGGGCCAGTCCGGCCGGCCGCGAGCGCCCCATATCACCAGATGCGCCGGCGACGGCCGGCCAAGGAACACCAGGAGGAGCACACGAAATGAAAGTTCCACACCGCGGAAAACTAGGATCTGTTGGCGCGGTTGCCGCTCTGGCAATGGTGCTCGCAGCGTGCAGTTCCGGCGGGTCAGGCGGCGGGTCCGGCGGCGGCCTCACCTCATCGGCGCCCGGCATCACGCCGACCCAGATCCTGATCGGCAGCCATCAGCCGCTCACCGGGCCCGTGGCGCCCGGCTACAGCGAGATATCCCGGGCGTCCAACGCCTACTTCAGCTACGTGAACGCGCACGGTGGCGTCTACGGACGCAAGATCGTGTACAAGTACCTCGACGACGCTTACAACCCGAACACGACGGTGACCGTCGTGCACCAGCTAATCCAGCAAAACAACGTCTACGCGATCTTCAACGGGCTCGGCACGCCCACGCACCTGAACGTGGTCCAGTTCATCAACGCCTCGAAGGTCCCCGACGTCTTCGTCGCGTCCGGCTGCAACTGCTGGAACGATCCCAGCAAATATCCCGACACGTTCGGCTGGCAGCTTGACTACATCAGGGAAGGAAAGATCCTCGGCAGCTACGTCAAGCAGCACTTCGCGGGCAAGAAGATCGGCTTCCTGTTCCAGAACGACGAGTTCGGCCAGGACGGCGTCAAGGGCCTCAGCTACGAGATCCCCAAGTCCCAGATCGTTGCCAAGGAGCCGTACAACATCGCGGCACCGAACCTGGCCCAGGAAGTCGGCACCCACGTCGCCAAGCTGAAGGCCGCAGGGGCCCAAGTCGTAGTGTCGTTCTCGGTGCCGGCCGTCACCGCACTGCTCAGGCTCACCGAGCTGACGCTGAAGTACAACCCGCAACTCGTGGTCAGCGACGTCGGCTCGGACCCGATCACCCTGGCCGGCCTCCTGAACGCCTTCGCCAAGAAGTCCGGCTCATTCGGCAGCAGCCTGACTCAGGGCATCATCACTGACGGCTACTTGCCTTCACTCGGCGACACCGGCAACAGCTGGATCACGCTGTTCAAGTCGATCCATGACAAGTACATTTCCAGTCTGCCGTTCGACGGCAACGTCCTTTATGGCATGTCGGTCGGCTACACCTTCGTCCAGGCGATGTTCAAGGCAGGCAAGAATCCGACCAGGCAGGACCTCGTCAACGCGATCAACGGCGGCCTGTCACCCGGGGTTGCCGTGGCGCCCTTCGCCTACGGCACCAACGACCACAACGGAGTTACCGGCGCCTATATCGGCGTCATCAAGAACGGCGTGCTCATCAAGACGGGCGACGTCCTGACCACGGATGACTCACCGACCGGAGCCGTGAGTGCATACATGACGGCGCAGGCTCCAGCGCCGGCGAACGGAATACCGCCGCACTGACGGAGCGGCCATGCGGGTCGGCCGCGGCAGAGCGTTCGCGGCCGACCCGCCCGTCAGCCTGATACGGCACCGAGCGGTGCGCAGCGCAGCTCGGGTTGCCGGTTACGAGGGGAGGTCCAAGTCTCAGCGTGAGCGTCCAAGTCGGTCGCAGACCCTCGGCGGCCAGCCTGCCGCCGCGTGACCGGCTGCTGGCTGCCGCCGAGCGGCTGTTCGGCGAGCGAAGCTACCATCGGACCAGCGTCGCGGAGATCTGTGCCACCGCCGGCATGGCGACCGGGAGCTTCTACGCGCATTTCGATTCGAAGGCGACCATCTTCGCGGCCGTGCTCCGTCAGATCAACGCCGACTTGCGGGCAGCAATGCGCGCCGCACTTGTGGATGCTGGCCCCGGCCAGCGCGGCCGGGAGCGTGCCGCCTTCCGTGCTTACTTCGACTTGATGTCGCAGCGGCCCTGGATTTACCGCATCGTCCGCGAAGCCGAATTCGTCGCGCCCGGCGAATTCAGGGCCTATTACGAACGGCTGGCCCGCGGTTACGCGCGCGGGGTTCGCCTGGCCCAGCTGGCAGGTGACATCGACGCCAGATTCGATCCCGAGGTGCTGGCCTACGCCTATATCGGGCTCGGCAACTTCGTCGGCATGCGCTGGGCCGAGTGGACGGCGGGCGGCCGCGTTCCCGACGATGTGCTCGATGATCTCCTAGTCCTCCTGACGAGCGGAATGCCCCCGCCATCCGCGTAGCGGCTCTGGCCGCCGTTCGGGGCGCCGTATTGTCATCGGCATGAGCGGGGCGTTCGGAACGAGCTTGGCTGACTACACGGGGACCATTCCTGGGCTGATACAGCATGCGGCGGACCGGGATCCTGGCGGGATCTGGCTGCGCACCGACGACCTGACGCTGACGTTCGCTGAGGCAGCCGGCCGCGTTGCCGCCGTCGCGGCTGAGCTTGGCGACCGCGGGATCGGCCATGCCGACCTCGTCATGCTGACGGCGAGAACGACGCCGGAGTACCTGTTCAGCTGGCTGGCGCTCGCGGCGCTCGGCGCGATCGCCGTACCTGTCAACCCCGCCAGCACGCCCGCCGAGCTGGCCGGACTGATCAGCCAGGTACACCCGAGGGCGGTGCTGACCGACCCGGGCATCTACGTGGCGGTTGGCGAGGTTGGCGAGGGCGCGGGGCGGGCCATTATCGACGTGAATGATCTCGCGGCTGGCCGGCCGTGCCAGCCGCTGCGCTCCTTGCCAGCCGCCAGGGTGCGGCCCGACGACCTGGCGGTGCTGATCCCGACATCGGGCACGACCGGCCGGTCGAAGCTGGTCATGCAGACGCACCGCGCGTACGCGCTGGCGGCCGAGGGGTTCCCGTTATGGATGGAGCAGACTGCGGCCGACCGGCTGATGACGTCGCTGCCGCTGTTTCATATCAATGCGCCGATCTACTCCGTGCTCGGCTCGCTCGCCTGCGGCGCCGGCCTGGTCCTGGTGCCACGGTTCTCCGCGAGCGGATTCCTCGACACCGCGCGGCGGCACGGCGCCACCGAGTTCAACGCCATCGGGGCGATGCTCGAGATCATGATGCGGCAGCCCGAGCGGCCGGACGACGCCGACAACCCGCTGCGCCTGTGCTACGCCGGGCCGGCCCCCGAGCGGGAACGGCAGCAGCAGATCGAGCAGCGGTTCGGCATCCGGATTGTGGTCGGCTATGCCATGTCCGAGTCGCCGTACGGCCTGGTCTGGCCGCACGGGCGGCGGCCGTTCGGCACGCTCGGCAGCGCGCGCCAGCATCCGTACCTTGGCACGATCAACGAAGCGAAGGTGGTGAAGCCGGGGGATGCCGACGGCGAGCCATGGGCCTCCGCCGACGCCGAGCTCGGACCTGGGGAGACCGGCGAGATCCTGTTGCGTAACCCGGTCATCACACCCGGGTACTGGGGGATGCCCGAGGAGACGTCGGCGGCCAAGACCGCCGACGGCTGGCTGCATACCGGAGACCTGGTCACCGTCAATGCGGACGGTACTTACACCTTTGTGGGCCGGCGCAAGGAGGTGCTGCGCCGCCGCGGCGAGAACCTGTCGCCGCTCGAGGTCGAGGAGGTGCTCGACTCGCATCCGGCGGTGCTCGAGTCCGCGGTGGTTGGCGTCGCATCGGATCTGACCGAGGAGGAGATCAAGGCGTTCCTCGTGCCGATGCCCGGTGCCGAGATCGACGTGCGCGAGCTGCGGGGCTATGCGGCCGAACGATTGTCGGCGTTCAAGGTGCCGAGGTTCTGGCAGCTGATCGATGAGCTGCCGCGGACGCCGACGGCGCGGATCGCTAAGCACCGGCTGCCCGCCGGTCATCAGCCGGGGG
>WNFS01003279.1_pt1 | contig 12263 bp, 11 predicted proteins | sample 5400141 | NCBI WGS metagenome assembly WNFS01 (sample SAMN13153358, study PRJNA577476) | soil metagenome | isolation source: 60 cm saprolite under Madrone tree | place: USA:California | collected 2016-06-14 | reverse complement strand
AGGCCAGGGTTTGACACGGCCCCACGGTCTCAAGTTTGGGACCAACGTTCGGACGCGGGGCAATGACCAACGGCTGGGTCGACATGAAGAATACCGACATGATGCTCATCATGGGCGGTAATCCAGCCGAGAACCATCCTTGCGGTTTCAAGTGGCCCATTGAAGCCAAACGCACACGTAACGCCAAAATGATTGTCGTCGATCCGCGTTTCACGCGCACCGCTTCCGTCGCCGATCTCTTCTGCCAGATTCGCGCCGGCAGCGACATCGCCTTCCTCGGCGGCGTCATTCGCTATGCCATCGAAAACAACCGCATCGCGAAAGATTACATGGTCAACTTCACAAACGCGGCGTTCATCGTGAAAAAAGGCTTCCAATTGCCGGGCGATACCGACGGTGTTTTCTCCGGGTTCGATGCTAAAGCGCAGACCTACGACAAGTCCACGTGGAATTATGCAGGCGTCGACGGCGCGGGCAAAGCCATGATGGAACAAAAAATGGCTGAGGTTACCGCTCATCCCGAACCGGCTTCGCCGCCGCCGGCTCTGGCGTTGCCGGAAAAACTCGCTTACGATCTCTCGCTGCAAAACCCCAATTGTGTCTTTCAGCTTCTGAAGAAGCATTACAGTCGCTACACGCCAGAGATGGTTGAGCGCATCACCGGCATTTCCAAAGAACAATTCCTCAAAGCCGCTGACCTCTATACTTCGATTCGTAAAGACGGCGACATGAAGAAGGCCGGGACGATTATTTACGCCGTCGGATGGACGCAGCATACCTTCGGCACGCAGATCATTCGCACCGCGGCGATTCTGCAGCTCTTACTCGGCAACGTAGGCCGCGCGGGTGGCGGCGTCAACGCGTTGCGCGGGCACTCGAATATTCAGGGCGCCACGGACATGGCTGGCCTTTTCGACACTTTGCCCGGCTACTTGAAAGTGCCAACGCCCGGGGACACCTCGTTCGCAGACTGGATGAAGCGCCTCACTCCTAAGCCGGCGAAGCCCGCTCCGTGGGATTCGTTCAACTACTATGGCAACACGCCGAAATTCGCGGTCAGCTATCTGAAAGCCCTCTATGGCGATGCGGCCACGAAACAAAATGGCTGGGCCTTCGATTACCTGCCGAAAGTGGATCGCAACTATTCGTGGGTGCAGATGTGGGACGACATGTACAACGGCACCATCAAAGGCATGATTGCCTTTGGGATGAACGGCGTGGCGATTGGTCCCAACTCAAAGAAAAATATCGACGCGCTGAAAAAAGCGGACTTCCTGGTGGTCGGGGAAATTTATCCCGATGAGACCAGCGAGTTTTGGAAGTCGCCCGGGATCACCACGGACGAGATGAAGCAGATTCAAACGACGGTATACCGTCTGCCTTGCGCGGGATTTGCCGAGAAAGACGGCTCATTCACCAATTCCGCGCGCTGGCTGCTATGGAAGAATACGGCCATGCCAACCCCAGGAGATGCCCGGCTGGACCAAGCCATCGTGGCGCAAATTTTCTTGAAGATCCGCGAGCTGTATAAGAAAGACGGCGGCAAGTTCCCCGATCCCATCCTGAACCTGACCTGGAATTACAGCAACCCATTGAGCCCGCCCCTCGCCGAGGTATTGAAAGAAATCAACGGGAAGGCGCTAGCGGATTTGGAGGATCCAGCGACCAAGCAGCAAATCAAGACCGGCCAGCAGCTTCCTGGCTTTGCTTGGCTGAAAGACGATGGTACGACCTCCTGCGGCAACTGGATTTACTCTGGCTCATTCACCGAAGCAGGCAATCAGACGGCCCGACGCGATCCCTCCGATCCTTCGGGTCTGGGTATACATCCGGGATGGGGCTGGTCCTGGCCTGCCAATCGCCGCGTCCTCTACAACCGTGCCTCCTGCGATGTCGACGGCAAGCCCTGGGATCCAACGCGAAAGCAAGTCTGGTGGAACGCAGACCTGCAAAAATGGGTTGGCAACGACGTGCCCGACTTCAAGGTCGATTCCAAGCCGAAAGATCACATGGGCCCGTTCATCATGAATCCGGAGGGCGTCGGGCGAATCTTTGCTCCGCTCGCCGCTTTTGCCGATGGACCGTTCCCCGAATTCTACGAACCGATCGAGAGTCCAATTGACAACCCACTGCATCCGGCGCAGACCCACAATCCCGTGGTCAAGCGCTTCAAGACGCCGGAGGATAAATACGCCACGCCCAAGGACGGTTACACGATTGTCTGCACGACCTATCGCCTGACCGAGCATTATCATTACTGGACGAAGAATAATCCGATGAACGTGCAGTTGGTGCCGGAACCTTTTGTCGAAATCCCCGCCGAGTTGGCCAACGATCTGGGGCTAAGGGGTGGTGAAAAGATCAAAGTGTCGAGCATCCGCGGAGATTACATCGCCAAAGCTATGGTGACCAAGCGCATCAAACCCATGACGATCGACGGCAAGAAGGTCTACCAGATCGGCTTCCCCATTCATCAGGGCTATCGCGGTATCCCCGAGGACGAGGGCAAGGACGCCAGGACGCTGGCGAACCTCATCACCCCGACGGTCGTTGATCCCAACGCCTACACACCCGAATTCAAGGGCTTTCTGGTCAAGGTAGAGAAGGCTTAGGTGCCCCCATGAGCCAGGAGACTTTGCGAATCCAAAAAATCTCAGCCCACGCTGGTTCCGTTCCCGGCGAGGACACGCAGCGCGAATTCCAGGTCTGCAAGCTCATCGACACTACCACTTGCATCGGCTGCAAGGCCTGCGAAGTTGCCTGCATGGAGTGGAACGACTTGCCCTTCGGCGCCACGGTTTTCGACAACACCTACCAGACCATGCCGGACACCCGCTGGAATTTCTGGAACCTCATCCGTTTCAACGAACACGAAACGGAAGACGGCACTCTGATGTGGCTCATGCGCAAGGATCAGTGTATGCACTGCGCTGATCCGGGATGTCTCGCCGCGTGCCCTTCCGATGGCGCGATTGTTCAGTACACGAACGGCATCGTCGATTTTCAACAGGACCACTGCATCGGCTGCGGTTATTGCATTACCGGCTGCCCGTTCAACATTCCCAAATTCAATTCCGAGACCAAGCGAGTCTACAAGTGCACCCTCTGTGCCGACCGCGTCAGCGAAGGGCTGGAGCCGGCATGCATCAAATCCTGCCCCACAGGTTGCTTGCATTTCGGCAGCAAGGACGACATGAAGTTCCTCGCCGAGAATCGTGCCAAGCAGCTTCGCGATCATTACAATTTCCCCAAGGCCGGCGTATATGACCCGCCGGGCGTCGGCGGCACCGGAGTGATCTACGTTCTGCATGACACGACCGAGCCAGAAATCTACGGCGGCCTGCCGAAGAATCCCCGCGTCCCGTTGACTGTAAAGCTATGGAAGGGTCCTCTCAAGTGGCTAGGTAATGTGGCCATGGTCGGCGGGCTGATCGGCTTGTTCGTCCATTACTTGCGGTACGGGCCGAAGTCGCGCGAAGAGGAATTTGAGAAAAAGGGAGAACAGCCGTGAGCACGCGTGAGCAGGTTCTGCCGTACGGCCGCATTCTCCGTTACCAATTTCACGAGCGGCTCACTCATTGGATCGCGGCGCTCTCTTATATGTATCTGCTGCTGACCGGACTGGCCTTCTATTCACCTTGGCTCTTCTGGCTGGCCATCGCGCTGGGTGGCGGCCAGATTTCGCGCGTGCTGCATCCGTGGGCCGGCCTGATTTTTGCCGCCTCGGTTGTCTACATGTACGTGATGTGGGCAAAGCAGATGCGCATGACCAAAGCGGATAAGGCCTGGTGGAACTCGATCGGGCATTACGTGCGCAATGAAGACGACCAGATGCCGCCCGCGGGGCGCTATAACGCTGGACAGAAGCTGCTCTTCTGGGGGTTCTTTATTTGTGGATTGCTCCTCCTCCTAAGCGGTGTAATTCTGTGGTTTCCCGAATCGATTCCCTGGAGCTTGCGGTATCTGCGCTATTTTGCTGTCCTGGTACATGCGTCTTCAGCTCTGCTCACCATTGGCCTCTTCATGCTTCACATCTATATGGGCGTATTCGCGGAACGCGGCGCGTTCGGCTCCGTGATTCGCGGAGACGTTTCCCAGGAATTCGCCAAGCGCTACCACCCTGCGTGGTATAAAGAAGTGGTTGGATCGGCTACCCGCCGGAAATGAAACCCGCACAAGTTGGTGGCACCGAGTACGACGCGCGCATCCGCCGCGCCGAGTATTTGTCGTCGCAACACCCGTTTGCCGCCGAAGTCCTGCGCTTCTATTCGCGAATCGCGAAATTCCAGAAAGACCTCTACGCGGAATTCAAGAAGGATTTTAGCGCCCACTTGTCCGGACGCATGCCCGGCTCTCTGCGCATCAATTTGCCTTCTGTCGCGCCGGAGAGGTTGCTCTCTCACTTTACTTCCCTTCTTCGCGTGATTGCGGACGCTGGGCCGGCAACGCTGGCTGTCGCGGCCCGCGAAATTTCCCAACTCGATGCGGCTTCAAAACTTTCCTTGCTGGAGTCCTATTGGGACGTTGGCGGAACCAATGACCAACTGATCGGCGCGTTCGCGCAGTTTATCCCGCGCGCGTTCGACCAGCCCGTTGCGGAACTAATCGCCGCGTTTACTCCTGTCGGCCCCGTGTTGAGCACGCCGCACCATTGCCTGTTCTGTGGAGGACAGCCGCTTCTGGGCGTTCTCCGGCCCGAGGGGGATGGCGGCAAGCGGCGCATGATGTGTTCGTTTTGTTTGCAGGAGTGGGACTTTCGAAGGATCTATTGCCCGGCATGCGGCGAAGAAGACGAAAAGAAATTGCCGGTCTACGTAGCAGAGCAATTCCCGAGCATTCGCGTGGAGGCGTGTGAAACCTGCAAGGTCTACGTGCGGACGATTGACTTGACTAAGGACGGAAACGCGGTGCCCGTGGTGGATGACTTGGCGGCCATCCCCCTTTCGCTCTGGGCCCACGAGCGCGGCTTCACGCGCCTGCAGCCTAATCTTCTGGGTACCTAGCGCGCGCTAAGCGGCTCAGTTTTACGGCTTCGCAGCATCTGATTGCGAAAGCGCCTGCGTAGCGGTGCGCGCCGCCGCAAAGCCCGCTGCCTTCAAGTGTAAATCGCTGTCGACATAAGCGATGATTTCCGTATCTTTCGCCAGTGTCACATCCTTGCCGCGCAGTAAGGGAATGTTCCTCCCGGATTTCTGCACCGCGCTCTGCTCTATTCCAAAGGAGCGCAAGATAATCTTTTCGTTGTTTCCCAGCACCACCGAATTGACCGCCACATCCAGCTTGCCGGCTTTGCCCATCCGTTTTTTCGGGTCCGCTTCCGTGACCGCGCCGAAACCCGGCGCACCTTTCGCAATCACTGTGACGCCGCCTACAATCACGTCCTGGCTCACTTCGAAATTTACCTCGTCCCCGACGTGCGCAGTCGCGGAAGATAGTTCGCGGCCCAGCTTCAGGTGCACGGGCGTTTGCCGCGCCAGAATAATTTCCCGCGGTGGAGCGGGAGGCTGAGACGCGCCGCCGCGCGCCGAGGCGTCGCTGTGCGCAGCGGAGGCTGGATGCTTTTGCTTCCCGCGCGCGGCAGCTGCCTTTGCGGCCGGCGCAGTTTTCACGAACAACAGAGAATCCGCCGCGACGAACCCGTCCTCGCCTCTATCGGTCATGACGCGGACGAAATTATCGGAGCGGTCCAGAATCTGCACTTGTTGACCGCACTTGAGAGTCGCGCGGATTTCCAGCGTGGTCATGGAGCTGTACAGATAGACGTAGCCATCTTGTTTGGGGCAAGCGACTTGGCCAAGCTTCTGCGCATTGCAGATCACTGGCATCAGAAGCAGGACAAAAGCCGGGAGCACTTTGACGCTTTTCTTCATTTCTCACCTGCGCACCGACACTGCGGATAAGGTCTATCCCACCGTAAAGATGCGTCGACGGCAATGGACCGGTAGTACGCGGTGTATATAAAGAGGTACGTACTACGTACACGTCTCTATTGGTGTGCGACAGTCTGGTTGGCCCTGAGCGTCGAAGGGCTTGCTGCGGCTATTTCGTGATTTCGTTCTTGAACACCGCGCCATCGTGCATGACAAATCGCACGTGTTCCAGGATTCCGACATCCTTGAGCGGATCGCCGTTCACCGCCACAATGTCAGCGAAAGCGCCCGGCGCCACCACGCCAATCTCGCCCTTCATGTCCAGCATCTCCGCCGGCCGCGAAGTCGCCGCCTGAATCGCGTCCATCGGCGCCATGCCGAACCCCACCATGCGCTGGAACTCCTGCGCGATCGGCTCGGTCCAGGGCATCCCGCCGATGTCCGTGCCAAACACGATTTTCAGGCGTGCATTCAGCGCCTTCTTGAAACTTATTTCATGCACCGTCGCGCGCGCGCGGTCGCGTTTTCCTCCCGGCGTGTCCGCGGGAGCCCAATCTCCGTAATACGGTGAAATCGTCGGGCAATACCAAGTTCCCTGCCGCTGCATCTGCGCGATTTGCGCGTCGGTAATTTCAAGTCCATGCTCGATCGAATCGCATCCGCCATCCAGGGCGCGCTGCAATCCGATTCCGTTGTATGCGTGACAGGCAACTTTTTTGCCCCACCCGTGCGTTTCATCCACGACGGCTTTCAGTTCTTCCAGAGTGAGGGTCGGCTGGGAAATCAGATTCCCCTGCTTGTCCACCCACGAGCGGTGCGTCATGTAAACCTTGATCCAGTCCGCGCCGTGCTCGAGCTGTTGTCGCCCGGCTTTGCGGGCTTCCATCGGGCCGTCGACAAGTTGGGCGCCTTTTGGCATCTCGAGTTCCGGCGCGTAGCCTTCCAGGTTGTATCCGCCGGTGGTGGAAATCGCGCGCGTCGCGCCAAAAATGCGCGGTCCGGGAATGGTGCCTTCTTCGATGGCTTGCTTGATTTCGATGTCTCCGTAGCCGGCGCCCTCGGTTTCCAAATCGCGAATGGTGGTGAACCCTTGCTCCAGCGCGCGCCGGCAGGCAAAGGTGGCGCGGGCGGCGCGCAGCGCTATGCCGGCTTTCAAAATATTTTCGTCGTAGCCGCCTTTTGCGGGATCTTCACCCCAAAGAAAAATGTGCGTATGCGAATCGATCAGGCCGGGCAGCACCGTCGCGGCGGACAAATCGATTACGGTGGCGCCCGCGGGAATTTGCGCGGAGGCCTCCGCGACTTTCTCAATGCGATTGCCGCGAACGAAAATCAATTGATTCTTTCGCGGCGAACCGCTCAAACCGTCAATCAGCGATCCGGCGCGAATCACCGTGACCTGGGCCGCAGAGGATGCTGAAGATTGCGACCGAACCGTGGACGCAAAAAGGATGAGCGGTAAAATCGCGGAAACGATGTTCTTTTTCATGGAATCAGGCCTCGACGCGCACGCCTTTCCAGAAAGCGATGCGATCCTTGATTTCGGCGGCTGCGGGTTTGGGTTGCGGGTAATACCACGCCGCATTTTCGTTTTTCATGCCGTCGACTTCAAGATGGTAGTAGTGCGCGGTGCCCTTCCAGGGGCATTCGCTGGTGTGCGTGCTCGGCTTGAAGAATTCCTTTTTCACCGCATCGGTCGGAAAATACTGGTTCCCTTCGACTACGACGCAGCGGTTGCTGTCCGCGATGACTTTTCCCGCCCAGGTTGCTTTCGCCATTTGCGCCTCCCGTAACTATGCGCGCAGATAATCCGGTTTCCAGGTTTTCACCATCTGCTTGATGGCCTTACGCTCGCTGATTTTGTCATCAAGCACTTTGCGCGCCAGCGCCGGAAGCTCCGCGTCACTGGCAAAGCGCAACGCAATAAGCTGGGTCACGGTGAATTCACCAATGCGCGCCTTGAGATCCGCAGGCAGCACGCGCTCGTAACGCAGCCGCTCTTCGAGGCGGATCACGCGGTCTTGCACCGTCAGCGCCATCCTGCGCACGGTGCCAAATCCGACCAGCAGCGCGGCCGCCAGCAGCAAGCGTCCCAATCCATCCACCGAAAACCCGGTCACCGTCCAGCGATACGTCGACCAGATAAAATTAATGGCCATCACCGGAAGGACGAAGAAATGAAACGGCCGGAAGAATTTCCCGTGATTCGCAAAAGTTTGTTCAGCCATGAGCCACCTCCCTTTCGCGCATGATTGTAGCAAAGTCGCTCAAGTTCGGAGCCTTCGCCCCGCGCGCGCAGCGCTTCGTCAAAAAATGCTGCGGACGACGCCGCCTTCAGCGCGGACCGCGGCGCCGTTAATGGCGATGGATTGCGTGCTGGCCACGAAGGCGACGACCGTGGCGATTTCCTCGGGGGTTTCAAAACGCTTCAGCAACGATGTGGGCCGCGCGGACGTAAAGAACTGCCGTTCGACTTCCGCGGTCGAAACATTTTGCTGTTTGGCCATGTTTTCAACGAACTTGCTGGCGCCTTCGGAGGCGGTCGGACCGGCGAGAATGGAGTTGACGGTGACGCCGGTGCCCGCCACGGATTCGGCGATGCCGCGGGCGATCGCTACCTGCGCGGTTTTGGTCATGCCGTAATGAATCATCTCGGCGGGAATATGCTGCGCGGATTCGCTGGAGATGAAAATAACGCGGCCCCAATTTTTCTTGAGCATTCCGGGAAGATAAGCGCGAGCCAGGCGCACGCCGCTCAGGACGTTAACCTCGAAGAAGCGCAGCCATTCGGCGTCGGAAATTTCCTGGAATGGCTTCACATCGAAAATACCCAAATTATTGACGAGAACGTCCGCTGCGGAAACCTCGTGGAGAAAGCTCTCGACGCCCGCGGCCGTACCGAGATCGGCGGCAACACCGCGTAGTTCGGCGCCGGCTACGCGCTGCTGGATGGATTTGAGGGCAGCGTCGACGCGGGCTTGCGTGCGGCCGTTCACGACGACCTTCGCGCCTTCCGCAGCGAGCGCAGTCGCAATTGCCAACCCGATGCCGGCGGTCGAGCCGGACACGACGGCGAGTTTTCCTTGCAGTCCGAGGTTCATTTTTACTCTCTAACGCGCGACTTGCGCAGCCACACCCTCGATTTCCGTGATGTCCTGCGGAGTCAGTTTTATTTCGCCGGCGCGCATGACGCCTTCGGCTTGCTGGGCGTTGCGCGCCCCCACGATAGCACCGGTAACCGCGGGAAGGCGCAGGGTCCAAGCGATAGCGACGGCTCCCGGCGTGGTTCCGTAGCGCACGGCGACTTTTTTCAAACGCTCGACCAGCTCAAGACTCTGCGAAAGCTTGGGCGCGCGAAAATCGGAGCTATTCTTGCGCCAGTCGTCCTCCGGAAGGTTTGCGGCGCGCTCGCGGGTCATTGCGCCGGTGAGCAAGCCGGACGCCATCGGAGAGTAGACGATCACGCCAATACCGCGGCGTTCGCAGTGGGGCAGGATTTCGCTTTCGATGCGCCGACGAATCAGCGAGTAGGGCGGCTGAAGCAAGGTGACCGGAGCGACTTTTTCGGCGCGCTGGAGTTGCGGCACATCGAAATTGGAAACGCCGATCCAGCGGACTTTTCCTTCCTTTTGCAGCGCGGCGACAGTGCTCCAGGATTCTTCGAGGCCGGGGCCGTTGTCTTCCGGGGGCCAGTGAATTTGATAGAGGTCGATGACGTGGACCTGCAAGCGCCGCAGGCTGTCTTCGCATTCCTGGCGGATGGAGGCGGCCGAATGCACCTTGGTGACACGCCCGTTTTTGTCCCAGCGCATCGCGCACTTGGTGAAGACGTAAGGGCGCTGCCCTTTCCATTCGCGCAGAGCGCGCGCGACTATTTCCTCGGAATGGCCGATACCGTAGACAGCCGCGGTGTCGATCCAGTTGACGCCCAGTTCGAGGGAGCGGTGAATTGCGCCGATTGAATCGTCATCGTCTTGGGCACCCCAGGCGAAGTCCCAGCCCGAGCCGCCGACGGCCCAGGCTCCGTAGCCTAAAGGCGTAATGTGCATGTCTGAGTTTCCCAGCTTGCGCGTCTGCATGACGCCTCCTAACTCTTGTGATTTGCTGTCTCTAGGTTCGATGAGAGAGACGCGAAAAGGTTAAACGATTGTGCCCCGGGCTGCGCGCGGCGGACAGCCTAGAGGCTGTCCCACTGGGGTCAGGTGCAGCGGCGCAGGCAGCGGTTTGGCAAATGGGGTGAAAACGCTCTTGTGGTTAGAGTGAGCGCAAGAAATTGATGACGTCCTGCTGCTCCTGAGTAGTCAGTCGATTGAAATGTTCGACGACCTTGTTTGCTTCGCTGCCATGGCTGCGGTGATGGCGGATGGCTTCCACCAGGTTGGTCGTGCGTCCATCATGGAGGAAGAAGACGCGTTGTCCGACGCCCCAGAGAGGAGCGGTGCGGAACTCGTCGGGGCCGGCGCCACCTTGCGTGATGCCGTCAGCGAGGCCTTTGCCCATGTGGTGGACGAGGAGGTCAGAGTAAAGATTCGCGGTCTGGTTAGAAAGCGCAGCGCTCGGGCTGGTCGACGAGCCGCTGGCAATCTTTGCGCCGGTGATCAACGAGGGTGTATGGCAATGGGCACAGCCAATCCTTGAAAATGTGGCACGCCCATTCTCGCTGGAGGGTGTGGCGGGTGCGGGAGTGGGCGGGGCCAGCATGCGCATGAAGTTGGCAAAGGCTTCGATGTCCGAGATGACCGCCGTATTGGAATTGCCGGCAGTCGCGGGAGAAGGCGTGAAGTTGAGTGTGTCCTCAGGAGTGGCGTTAAAGAGACACCCAGGGGTTTCGTCGCGCTCCTGCGGGAAAAGCTCGTTGGAGACTCCCATCTCGACGTTGTATGCCTCGCTGGCGAACAGGAGAAGGGATTTGTTCTGCGCCTTCCACCCGAAACGCGTGATGGTCCCATCGTTTGCATTGCGGTTGACATTTCCACTTAGGAGAGCGTTGGCGTGTCCGAAAATACCCATAGCCGACTTAGCCGATGCGTTGGATCGCATGTTGGCAAGGATGGCCGAGTCTGGAATCGCTTCGATGAACCCCGCGCCAAACATAGGAGTGGGGATTCGGAAAATAATGTTCGGGTTCCCACCGTGGCCGGTAAGCGGATTTCCTGCAGGCAGGAAGTCGGGTTGCGCGATGTTGCAGCCGGGGGCATCCGTTCGCCCGGTGATCACGAAGAGGTTGTGGACTGAGCCGTCACCGACTCCGTTGCTCTTCTTGAACCGCGCCTCGCGGACCGGACCATTCTGCGTGATGAACCATGGCACCGTGTTCTTCGCACCATTAAAGGTGGCAACGGCGATCAAAGGATTTTGGACGGGACTCGATCCGCCCTCGTCCGGTTGCGAATGGCAAGAGAAACACTGGTTGGAGTTGAAACGGGGACCGAGGCCATTGTTCGAGCCTTTGGTCACAGCCTCGATGTCAGCGAACCTCGCCTGCCCATCCTGGAAGAACGCAGTTTCGTCGGGCGTAAGACCCTTCAGCGGAGTGCCGGCACCAGCCGGGCCACTGCGCACGCCTGGGTCTACTGGAGCTGATTTGGTTTGACCAAAAGTGTAGACGCCCATGGCCAAAGTCGCGGCCACGATTGCGCCGAAGCTCATCCGAGCAATTCCCCGGAGTGTTATCACGGTTACCCTCCTGGGGCTGGGAACGCTGCCATTGTACACCGGGTGCAGGCGCCTTCGCCTTGGAGGCGACAGCTCGCAGAAAAGTGAAGTAGCTATTGCAGGGGGGCGGGCGTCGACGAGGCATCAGGCATTGGAGGGCGCGGATCAGGTGGATGCGGCGCGGGCGACGAAGAGGCCGTAGGTGAAGTTACCGGAAGCGAAGCCTGCGCGCATGGCCTGGAAGGCCTTTAGATAGGAGACGAGGTGGGTGCCGTATTTCGCGGCCAGGGCCCAAAATGCTTTGTCTTTGATGATGTCGAGGCACAGGTCCCAGGTTTTGGCGCAATGCTTGTTGAGAATTTCGCGGTGTGTGATTTGCAGGCCGTTGGAAGTCAGGAAATGCTGATAGTCGTCCATGAGCTGCAGTTCCACGAGCATGCTTTTTTCGATGGGCTCGATAAATTTCCTGGTCTCCGCGGGGGTGAGATTTTCCTTTTTGAACCAGTCGGTGATGGCGAAGCAGCCGCCGGGCTTCAGAAGTTTAGCGGCAGAAGCAAAGAATCCCTGGCGATTCTGATAGTGAGAGATGGATTCCACGGACCACAGAACGTCGAATTGTTTCTGGAAGTTCATGGCTTCGGCGTCCATCAAGAGGAACCGTACATCGAGGTGTTGCGATGCCGCGGCCTGCATGGCCATTTCGAGCTGTACGGAGGAAATGGTTATGCCCGTGACGGC
>WNFS01007739.1_pt1 | contig 12267 bp, 9 predicted proteins | sample 5400141 | NCBI WGS metagenome assembly WNFS01 (sample SAMN13153358, study PRJNA577476) | soil metagenome | isolation source: 60 cm saprolite under Madrone tree | place: USA:California | collected 2016-06-14 | reverse complement strand
CTTCCATGATCGCCTGGCTGAAGGGCCGCAGCAGTGCCCCATTCGCCACCAGGCGCTTGATCGCCTGCGGATTGCGCGCGTCGTATCGCGCCTGGACATCGAGGTTGGCGTAGCCGCAGGCGATCGTGAGCAGCGACTTATAAGCCTTCGGCAAGGCATCCCACTTGTCCGAATTGATGAAGAAGTGCAGCGCCGTGCCGCCCTCCCACCAGCCGGGATAGTAGTAGTATTTGGCGATCTTGTAGAAGCCGAGCTTCTCATCGTCATAGGGGCCGACCCATTCGGTGGCATCGATGGTGCCCTTTTCCAGCGCCGGATAGATATCGCCGCCCGCGATCTGCTGCGGAATGGTGCCGAGCTTGGAAAGGGTTTTGCCGGCCCACCCGCCGATCCGCATCTTGAGCCCATTGAGGTCGCCGACGGTGTTGATCTCCTTGCGAAACCAGCCGCCCATCTGGGTGCCGGTGTTGCCGCCGGAGATGCCGTACAATTTGTACTTCTTGCCGAACTCGTTGAGCATGTCCTGGCCGCCGTGATCCTGAAACCAGGCATTCTGCTGGCGCGAATTCAGCCCGAACGGAACCGAGCAATAGAGCGCGAACGTCGGGTCCTTGCCGATGAAGTAATAGGCGGCGGTGTGGCACATCTCGACCGTGGCGTTGCTCACCGCATCGAGCGCCTGCAACGCCGGAACGATCTCGCCGCCGGCGAAAGCCTGAATCTGGAATTTATTGTCGGTGGCTTCCGCGACATATTTCGAAATCGTCTCCGACGCACTGAAGGGAACGTCGAGCGACTTCGGCCAGCTCGTGGTGCAGCGCCATTTCAGTTCGGGCATCGACTGCGCGATGGCGGGTGCGGCGACAGCGGTTGACGCGGCGAGCCCGGCGCCTGCCGTTTTCAGAAATTCACGACGTTTCATGGCGTTCTCCCCCGTTTGCTTTATGTTTTTGAAACAGCAATCCCGCGGCGATTTCGCGCAGCCGCCCACCAGCGATCAGGTTTTCATCTCAACCGACTTTCCCCGGCCGCTCCTCTGGAACGCTACCGACGGTACCAGAGGTTGAGGCTGCGGGGTAGCTTCACTCACCGGAATTGATCTTCGCCGGTTAGATGCGCGCGGCCAACGCGGTTCATTTATTGATCGCTGCTCGAAACTTGGCGCCGAATAACGACCCTACGCCGTCGGCAATATCTTACCGGGATTGAAGATGTTCTGCGGATCGAGCGCCAGCTTCAGCGCGCGCATGGCGTCGATCGCCTCGGGGCCGAGTTCGGCCTTGAGGTATTTCTGCTTGCCCTGCCCGATGCCGTGCTCGCCGGTGCAGGTGCCGCCCATCGATTGCGCGCGTTCGACCAGGCGATGCATGAAGTCCTCGCCGCGCGCCATCTCGTCGCGATCGTCGACGTCGCATAACAGCGAGCAGTGGAAATTGCCGTCACCGACATGGCCGACAATCGGAGACTGCAGATTGAGGCGCTTGAGGTCGGCCTCGGTTTCGGTCACGCAATCGGCCAGCCGCGAAATCGGCACGCAGACATCGGTCGCCACCACGCCTGCACCGGGACGCAGGGCCTTCACCGCCCAATAGGCGTCGTGGCGCGCCTGCCAGAGTTTGGTGCGATCCTCGGGCCTGGTGGTCCAGGTGAAATCGCCACCGCCGCACTCCTTCGCAATCTCGCTGAAATTCCTCGATTGTTCGGCGACTTCATTGGCGCTGCCGTGAAATTCCAGCAGCAGCAGCGGCGTCTCCGGCAACGACAGTTTCGAATAGGAATTGCAGGCCTGCACCTGCGCCGCGTTGAGCAGCTCGATCCGCGCGACCGGAATGCCGGTCTGGATCGCCAGAATCGTCGCCTGGCAGGCGCCGCGCACGCTTTCGAACGAACAGGCCGCGGCCGCAATGGTTTCGGGAATACCGCGCAGCTTGATGGTGAGCTCTGAAATGATCCCGAGCGTGCCTTCGGCGCCGACAAACAGATGCGTCAGGTCGTAACCGGCCGAGGATTTCTTCGCGCGCGTCCCGGTGGTGATGATCTCGCCGTCGCCGCGCACCACCTTGAGCGCCAGCACGTTGTCGCGCATGGTGCCGTAGCGCACCGCATTGGTGCCGGACGCCCGGGTCGACGCCATGCCGCCCAGCGACGCATCGGCGCCGGGATCGATCGGAAAGAACAATCCCTGGTCGCGCAGATGCTCGTTCAGCCCCTTGCGGGTGACGCCGGGCTGGATCACGCAGTCGAGATCCTCGGCGTGAACCTCGAGCACCCGGTTCATGTCGCGCAGATCGATACAGACGCCGCCAGCCGGCGCGTTGACCTGTCCCTCCAGCGAGGTGCCGGTGCCGAACGCGATCACGGGAACGCCGTATTTGGCGCAGATCCGCACCGTGTCCTGAATATCCGATGTCTCCTGCGCCATGACGACCGCGTCGGGCGGCTGCGATGCCAGCCATGTGGTGGTATGCGCGTGCTGCTCGCGCACCGCCCGCGAGGTGATCAGCCTGTTGCCGAACCGCGCGGCGAGCGCTTCGACCGTCGCCGCCAGCGCCTGCGGTTCCGGCCGCTTCAAATTGTTGGTGATGGTGAGACCCACGCGATATCCTCCCGGCGGAAGACCGTGACAAAGGATATATAAAGGGTCAAGGGATCATGGACCAAACCGACAGGGATCAATGATGACGGCGCTCACTGCCGGCGACGATGTGCTGCTCCGGCCCGAACCGTTTCGGGCCTCGGTGATGCAGATCGAGCCGCAATGGATCGACTACAATGGCCATCTCAACATGGCCTATTACAATGTGATGTTCGACCGCGCCATCGACGAATTATGGCTCAAGATCGGGATCGGCCCCGGATACATGAAGGAGCGCAACGGCTCGACTTTCACCGCCGAATGCCACGTGCGGTACTTGCGCGAGATTCATCTCGGCGATCCCGCGCAGGTTTCGATCCTGCTGGTCGCCGCCGACGAAAAGCGGCTGCATACCTTCAAGGAATTGCGCCACGCCACCGAGGGCTGGCTGTCCGCGACCTCGGAAAACATGACCATTCATATCGACATGGCCGCGCGCAAGACCGCACCGTTTCCGCCCGATATTCGCGCCCGCATCCAGGCTTTGGCGAATGCCCACGCGACCATTCCACGACCCGAGGGCATCGGCCGAAGAGTCGCGATGCCCTCGAAATAGCGCGTCAGACGCGGGTACGTCCGCGCGCCACGCCGACCACGGCCGAGACCAGGAACAGCACGACCGCGATGAAGAAGATGATCTTGGCGATTTCGACGGAGGCTCCGGCGATCCCGCCAAAACCCAGAATGCCCGCGATCAGCGCGATGACCAAAAACGTAACCACCCAGCTCAGCATGACACCAACCTCTGTTTTGCACCTTGTGTTTCAAAATCGGCGCGACGAAGAGCATCGCGCATCGGCCACGGAAATAATCCACATTCGCAACGGATGTTCCGCGTAGGTCCGGGTGCTCTGCGGACTGAAAATGTCGATTCGCGGGGAACAAATTGGAGGCTGGATGGCGAAATTCACCCCTGCGGGGACGACGGGATAAACCTGTCAAATCCGCCGCCAAGCCCCTATATGCCCTTCAATCCTGCTATGAAGGCTCCCCTTCAAGGCCCCGCGGTGCCATCGTGGGCGAATGACGATTCGCATGACTGAGCCGAACAGACTGACCGATCCCGGCGTTCCCGAACATCAGCCTGCGGCTGGTGGCATTGCCGCGCGCGCCCGCGCGGCCACGACCCCGCAATATCTTGCCGGGCTCAATCCCGAGCAGCGCGAGGCGGTGGAAACGCTGGATGGTCCGGTCTTGGTGCTGGCGGGCGCGGGCACCGGCAAAACCCGGGTGCTGACCTGTCGCATCGCCCACATTCTCAGCACGGGCCGCGCCCGCCCCGCCGAAATCCTGTCGGTCACCTTCACCAACAAGGCGGCGCGCGAGATGAAACTGCGCCTTGGCCAGATGCTCGGCCAGGCCGTCGAAGGCATGCCGTGGCTCGGCACCTTTCATTCGATCGGCGGACGCATCCTGCGCACCCACGCCGAACTGGTGCAACTGAAATCCAATTTCACCGTGCTTGATGTCGACGATCAGGTTCGCCTGCTGAAACAGCTCTTGCAGGCGGACAATATCGACGACAAGCGCTGGCCGGCGCGCATGCTGGCCGGATTAATCGACGGCTGGAAGAATCGCGGGCTGACGCCGTCGCAGGTGCCGCCGGGCGAAGCCGCGGTATTCGGCAACGGCCGCGGCGGCAAGCTCTATGCGACCTATCAGGAACGGCTAAAAGTCCTCAACGCCGCCGACTTCGGCGATCTGCTGCTGGAAAACATCCGGCTGTTTCGCGAACATCCCGACGTGCTCCGGCAGTACCAGAACCGCTTCAAGTTCATTCTGGTGGATGAATATCAGGACACCAACGTGGCGCAGTATCTGTGGCTGCGGCTGTTGTCGCAGGCACCGGCGAGGCCGGGCGCGCCGCTTTCTTCCATCATCCCGGGGCACGCCACCTTCCCCTCTCCCCTTGTGGGAGAGGGTGCCGAACCGCAAAGCGGTGAGGCGGGTGAGGGGCCGCGCGAAGCGCCTCTTCATGAAGAGGCCCCCTCACCCGGCGTCTCGTTTCACTCGCCGCCACCCTCTCCCACAAGGGGCGAGGGGAAAGAGGTGACGCCCTCCTCGCCGCCCAAAAACATCTGCTGCGTCGGCGATGACGACCAGTCGATCTATGGCTGGCGCGGTGCCGAGGTCGACAATATCCTGCGCTTCGACCATGATTTTCCCGGCGCCAAGGTCGTTCGCCTCGAGCGCAACTACCGCTCCACCGGTCACATCCTGGCCGCTGCCTCGCATCTGATCGCGCATAATGAGGGCCGGCTCGGCAAGACGCTGCGCACCGAAGACGTCGACGGCGAAAAAGTTACTGTCACCGGCTCCTGGGATTCCGAAGAGGAAGCCCGCGCCATCGGCGAGGAGATCGAGGAGCTGCAGCGCGGCGGCCACAAGCTCAACGACATTGCGATCCTGGTGCGGGCGTCGTTCCAGATGCGCGAATTCGAAGATCGCTTCGTCACCCTCGGGCTGCCCTATCGCGTGATCGGCGGCCCCAGATTCTATGAGCGGGCCGAAATCCGCGATGCGCTGGCGTATTTGCGCGTGATCAACTCGCCGGCCGACGATCTCGCCTTCGAGCGCATCGTCAATGTGCCGAAGCGCGGTCTCGGCGACGCGACCTTGCAGATGCTGCACGACCATGCCCGCAAGCGCCGCATTCCGCTCTCCGAGGCCGCCCGCGCCGTGGTCGAGACCGACGAACTCAAGCCGAAAGCGCGCGGGGCCTTGCGCGACCTCATCGTCGATTTCGATCGCTGGCGCGCGCAAAGCGAAGTGACGGCGCACACCGAGCTCGCCGAAATCGTGCTCGACGAAAGCGGCTACACCGAAATGTGGCAGAAGGATCGCTCCGCCGACGCCGCCGGACGCCTCGAAAACCTCAAGGAGCTGGTGCGCTCGATGGAGGAGTTCGAGAACCTGCAGGGCTTTCTCGAACACATCTCGCTGGTGATGGACCGCGACGGCGGCGCCGAGGACGACGCGGTATCGCTGATGACGCTGCATTCGGCCAAGGGGCTGGAATTCGACAACGTGTTCCTGCCGGGCTGGGAAGAAGGCCTGTTTCCGAGCCAGCGCACGCTCGACGAACAGGGCCGCGCTGGACTCGAAGAAGAACGCCGCCTCGCCCATGTCGGGCTGACCCGCGCGCGCCGACGCGCCAAACTTTATTTTGCCACCAACCGTCGGATTCACGGCACCTGGTCGACCACGATCCCGTCGCGCTTCCTCGACGAATTGCCGGCACACAATGTCGAGATCACCGAATCCAAGGGCGGTTCGGGCTGGGGCGGTGCCAGCGGCTACGGCCCCTCGCGCTTCGACAATGTGGAATCGTTCGGCTCGAGCTATTCGACGCCGGGCTGGCAGCGCGCGCAAGCCAACCGCGCGCGTGGCCAAACTGGCCGCAATGGACAGAGCGGCCAGGCCGGCGGCGGCTTTAATGAGAGCCAGTCGCCATTCTCAGGCTCGCGAAGCGATGCCTCCGCGCGCAGCGATGCTGGCGGCTTCGCACGCAACAAGCGCAGTCCGATGACCATCGAAGGCGAACTGGTCGCGAAATCCACCGGCACCACATCGGAATTTTCCCTGGACGATCGCGTATTCCACCAGAAATTCGGTTACGGCAACGTCGTCAAGGTCGACGGCAACAAGCTCACCATCGCCTTCGAAAAAGCCGGCGAGAAAAAGGTGGTCGATAGTTTTGTCGAGCGGGTGTGACCGATTGCGCAATGGCTCAAGCGTTCCTATCTGTTGGACCTCGCCGACCTGCTGCCGCTGAGCTGGCTGAAGCACCGCTTCATCCGTTCCCGCATTTCCAACTCAGACCATCAAAGCCGTCATGCCTTCCATTATATCCGTCTCCAATCTGTCCAAGACTTATGGCTCCGGTTTCAAGGCGCTGAACAATATCAATCTGGAGATCAACCGCGGCGAGATTTTTGCGCTGCTCGGGCCGAACGGCGCCGGCAAAACCACACTGATCAGCATCATCTGCGGCATCGCCAATCTCAGCGAAGGAAGCGTCATCGTCGGCGGCCATGACATCAACAAGGAATATCGAGCGGCGCGCTCGCTGATCGGGCTGGTGCCGCAGGAACTGCACACCGACGCCTTCGAGACGGTGTGGGCGACCGTCAGTTTCAGCCGCGGCCTGTTCGGCAAGCCGAAAAACCCGGCACATATCGAAAAGGTGCTGACGGACCTGTCGCTGCGGGACAAGAAGGATTCCAAGATCGTCACGCTGTCCGGCGGCATGAAGCGCCGGGTGATGATCGCAAAAGCGCTGTCGCACGAGCCGCAGATCCTGTTTCTCGACGAGCCGACCGCGGGCGTCGACGTCGAATTACGCAAGGGCATGTGGGAAGTGGTGCGGACGCTGCAGGCCTCCGGCGTCACCATCATCCTCACCACGCATTACATCGAAGAGGCCGAGGAGATGGCCGACCGCATCGGTGTCATCAACAAGGGCGAGATCATCCTGGTCGAGGACAAAGCGGGCCTCATGCAAAAGCTCGGCAAGAAGCAACTGAAGCTGCATCTGCAGGGCAAGATCGATGCGATCCCCGCCGATGTCGCGGCCTATGATCTCGAACTATGCGACGGGGGACACGAGCTGATTTACACCTACGACACCAAGGGCGAACGCACCGGCATCACCAGCCTGCTCAGCGATCTCCGCAAAGCCGGCATCCGCTTCTACGACCTCGACACCACCCAGAGTTCGCTGGAAGACATCTTCGTCAACCTGGTGAGGGCGTCATGAATTTCAGGGCGGTCCGCGCGATCTATCTGTTCGAAATGGCGCGCACCTGGCGCACGCTGCTGCAGAGCATCGTTTCGCCGGTGGTTTCGACGTCGCTGTATTTCGTGGTGTTCGGTGCGGCGATCGGCTCGCGCATCACTTCGGTCGAAGGCGTCAGCTACGGCACCTTCATCGTGCCCGGGCTGGTGATGCTGTCGGTGCTGACGCAGAGCATCGCCAATGCCTCGTTCGGCATCTACTTTCCGAAATTCGTCGGCACGATCTACGAATTGCTGTCGGCGCCGATCTCGTATTTCGAGATCGTGCTCGGCTATGTCGGCGCGGCCGCGACCAAATCGATCATCCTCGGCCTGATCATTCTTGCCACCGCCGGCCTGTTCGTGCCGCTGCAGATTCATCATCCCTGGTGGATGCTGACGTTCCTGGTGCTGACCGCGGTGACCTTCAGCCTGTTCGGCTTCATCATCGGGATCTGGGCCGACGGCTTCGAGAAGCTGCAGATGATCCCGATGCTGGTGGTCACGCCGCTGACGTTCCTCGGCGGCAGCTTTTATTCGGTGAACATGCTCCCCTCGGGCTGGCGCACCATCACGCTGCTCAATCCCGTGGTCTATCTGATCAGCGGCTTCCGCTGGAGCTTTTACGAAATCGCCGACGTCAGCGTCGGCCTGAGCGCACCGCAATTCTCAACGCGTCATTCCGGGGCGCGTCGAAGACGCGAGCCCGGAATGACGTCTTAAAAATTTACCGATAGCAGTGGAAGCGATCGTGATGGTCGTAATAGCCGCGGCAGCGGTAGCCGCGGTCCGTGATGCCGAACACGCCCCTCACGGCCCCCATCGCGCCGCCGACACCGGCTCCAACCGCCCCGCCGACCACACCACCGATCGGTCCGGCGACCCGGTTGCCCTCGTAGGAACCTTCCTGCGCGCCGCGCACGATGCCCTGGGCCTGCCCGATATGGGGAATCGCAAGCAATGCCAGCACAATGGCCGCGGCCGCAAGAAAGAGCTTTACGGGCAACCCTGCCGGCAGCGCCGCTGTCTTGACCTTCATCTTCATCATCTGAATTCCTTGGGGCTCGACCGCAACCGACCGGCGCGGCGGGAACTTGTAACGCCGATACGGGCAAAAGGTTGCGCCTCTGTGGTAAATTCAGGATAGCGCGACAAGGCGTCACCTCCCGAAAAATTGCGCGGCCCGCCGTATTCATACCGGCCGCCGCCTTGTTTGCGCCCTGCCAGACAGTGAACGATTGACCGACGAACCGCTGGAACCAAAGCCGAATTCGGGGCATATTGATGCGGGCTATGGTGGCGGGGTCGCAGTCAAGCCTGGAGGCCAAGAGTAAAATGCGTTCCTTCCTCGTTGCTATCGCCGGCCTGATGTTGTTCACCGCCGGCGCCGCGCAGGCCAAAATCGACATCACCATCGACAAGAATGCGCAGCTGATGACCGTCGCGGTCGACGGCATCGAGCGCTATCACTGGCCGGTCTCGACCGGCATTCCATCGCGCGAGACGCCAAACGGCAGCTTCCGCGCCTTCCGCATGGAGGAAGACCACTTTTCCAAGGAATTCGACGACGCGCCGATGCCGCACTCGATCTTCTTCACCAAGATCGGCCACGCCATCCACGGCACGGACTCCGAAGGCCGCCTTGGCACGCCCGCGTCCCATGGCTGTGTGCGTCTGTCGAAGGCCAACGCCGCCACGCTGTATGCGATGGTCGAGAGAGATGGCGTGCTCAACACCACCGTGACGCTCACCGGCTCCTCCCAGATCGCACTGGCGCGCAACCCGCGGATCCGCGGCAATACCGCCGTTGCCGGCCGCGATCCGGATCAGCCATACGCTCCGCAGTATAATTCAGCCGGTGATCCGGTGATGCTGTCTCCGCTGCCGCCGCCCCGCCAGATCGCGCCGGTGGCGCAGCCTCCCGTGCAGGCTGACGACGACTACATCTATCCGGCCGACGGCAGCTCTGACGTGGCGCGCTATCCCGCGCCGCGCAGCTCCCGGCGCCTCTACGACGCGCAGGCCAATCCGCCGCAGCAATACTACGATAACCGAGGATACGCGCCGCAGGTCTACGCGCCGCGGCCATATTACCAGCCGCGCAGACTGTTCACGTATCAGGACTAACCTTTCACTGCTCGCCGTCGCGCAGGCGCCGCCATACCGCGCCGAGCACGTTGGAATAATCGTCGGTCCAGACCCGCTGATTCTCGTCGGCCTCGGTCAGCGCCCATTGTTCAGACGATGCGAGCTTGCCGATATCGGCCTCCTCGCGCGCGGAGACCACGACCGAGGTCGAGAAGATATATTCATTGTCGCGGTTGGAATCCTCGCTGTAGACCCAGCTCTTGAGATCGTTGGCGTCGGCGATGCCGACCACGACGCTCGACAACTCCAGATGCCGGTTCGAGACATGCATCAGCACCGCGCCCTGCGGCGCGAGCTTGTCCTTGTAGATCTCCATCGCCTCTTCGGTCGCCAGGTGAATCGGGATCGCGTCCGACGAATAGGCATCGACGATGATCAGATCATAGATGCTGTCCGGCTCGCGGGCGAAGGTCAGCCGCGCGTCGCCGATCACGGGCTTCAGATCCGGCTCGCATTTCCGGATGTAGGTAAAATATTTGGGATCACGCGCGGTATCGACCATCGATTGATCGATCTCGAAGAATTTCCAGGTCTCGCCCGGCTCCGACGCGCATGTCAGGGTGCCGGAGCCAAGGCCGATCACCGCGACCCGCAGCGGTCCGCCTTTGCGCTCGCGAATCGCCGTGATCGCCTGGCCGATGCCGCCGTCTTTGTGGTAATACGTGATCGGCTCCGGTCGCCCGGTCACCGGCGTGCCGTCGTCGTTCTGAAATTTCTCGGCGCCATGAATCGTGGTGCCGTGCATCAGCACATGATACTGGCCATGCGGTGTCACCACGATCTTGTGGACGCCGAAAAAGCTGCGCACGGTTTCCACCCGCCCGTCGTCCGACGGATAGGCGCGGATCAGCAGCAGCGCCACCGCGACGGTCGCGAAAATCTTCCAGCGGTTGGCGTTCAATCCGAGCGCCAGCAGTGCCGAGAGCACGCCGACGGCGCCGATCACCCAGACGCGGTACTCGTCAAGCCAGGCCATGATCTTGCCCTCCGAATAAGAGGGCGCGATCAGGATCACCGCGAGCACGGCGAGAAACGGCCAATACCAGGCGCTCCAGCGGGGAAAACGCTCGTCGCCGCCGGGCGGGCGGCACAATGCCGCCAGCGCCAGCAGGATCGGATATTCCGCGATCCATGAAAACGTGAACGGCGCGATCAGGCCTGCAAACAATCCGCCGACCATGCCGCCGAACGACAACGCGACATAAAAGCCGGTGAGATATTTCGCGGCCGGGCGGGTCCGCGCCAACTCGCCATGGCAGGCCATCGCTATGACAAAGAAACAAAGCTGGTGCCCGCCAAGCGTCAGCAGCAGATTCTGCTCGCCGCCGACCGCGAGCAGCACGATGACGCCGGTGATCGCCAGCGGCTGCAGCATCAGCATCCATTTATGCGGCAGCAGCGGACGCGACTGGAACACCAACACCCAGGTCAGGAGATAGAGCGACAGCGGCAGCACCCACAATAGCGGCGCGGCGGCCACGTCGGTGGAAATATGCGCGGTCACCGCGATCAGCAGGCCCGACGGCACCGCGGCAAGAAAAATCCAGCGCGCGCGCAAGATCCAGGCGGGCGGCGTCGCGTCGGTATCCTCCGCAGGCGTATCCACCGCCGCATTCACCGGCGAGCGCAGCAACAGCGCGCCGCAGCCGGCGATCAGCAAAATCAGCAATCCGTAGCCACAGGTCCAGATTAGGTTTTGCGTGCGCAGCGTGAACATCGGCTCCAGCAGCACCGGATAGGACAACAGCGCCAGGAAGCTGCCGATATTCGAGGAAGCATAAAGGAAATAGGGATCCGGACCGTTCGGGTGGCCGGTGCGGACGAACCAAGCCTGCAGCAGCGGATTGTTCGCCGCCAGCGCGAAAAATGGCAGTCCGATCGAAACCGCGAACAGGCCTAATAGCCAGAACGCATAGCCTGAGGTCGGGGGTTCGCCCCAGCCGCTCGCAATCGACAGCGGCAGCGTCAGCAGCGCGATCACCAGCAGCACCAGATGCACGATCACCGGAATGATGCGGTTGCGCAGCCGCATCAGATAATGCGCGTAGGCATAGCCGCCAAGCAGCAGCGACTGGAAAAACACCATCGCCACCGACCATACCGCCGGCGAGCCGCCGAGCCGCGGCAGCACCATTTTGGTGAACAACGGCTGCACCGAGAACAGCAGCAGAGCGCTGACAAAGATGGCCGCGGTATAAACCATCAGCACCTGCCAGTTTCGGCTCGCGGATGGCTGGTCCGTGACCACGGACGGATCGGCTAAAGTCATGCAAACTCCGGCTTGAGCCCGGCGGGCGCCGGCGGCAGGGGGATTCCGGCAAGGCGCATGCCGGGGGCGGCCAATGGAGCATATGGCGACATGGCGGGCAATGCGGCGGCCGAAAACCAAATCGTCACTTGACGCCGTGATGACGCCGGCATCTTCGCCAAGAAGACGGCTGAACGTCATGATCATTCCAGGGCGGGCGCCAGCTCGAACCTCAGATGTGCTATTGCACATCGGGGAATCCCGGGATTCCGGGTCTGGTCCATCCAAGTCGGCGGTTGCCGACTTGGATAATGATATTGCTGAAACGCGGGTAAACCCGAGTTCAGCTGGACCATCCCGGAACGACGAAATCAAGACACGGGGCGCCATGCCGGGCAGCGCGAATTTAATCAACACTTTTGAAGCCAACATGACAGAAACGGACGTTCTCATCATCGGC
>WNFS01017620.1_pt1 | contig 12272 bp, 13 predicted proteins | sample 5400141 | NCBI WGS metagenome assembly WNFS01 (sample SAMN13153358, study PRJNA577476) | soil metagenome | isolation source: 60 cm saprolite under Madrone tree | place: USA:California | collected 2016-06-14 | reverse complement strand
AGAGCAACCAGGGCGTACTCGGTGTCATTTCCGGTCTGAATCGTGTTGTCCCAGTGGTCGAACATCTCGACTACTGGGCAAACAACGCAGGTGAGCAAGACTAGCGCGACAGTTATTCGCGACGCTCGAGATCGCATGACGACGAGTATAACGCAGCGAGCTCCGAACTGCCTGAGAAAAGGCTCTGGACGCACCTCTGCTGCACTCCACGCGCAAATTCCACGGTAACGGTACTCCTGCCCTATGTCATTGCTTTTGAGGTAGTTCCATTGACCCAACTAGCAAGCGACGGCTAAATCGCCTGCAGTTTTTTCACTCTGCCTGTAATTTGGTTTTGATTTCAGTTCTCCGAATCTTATCTATAATCGCTAGTCGTCCAACAATAATGATTCAAAGGTGACCACAACCGATATCACGACAGGTTTCGAGCAAAATGGTGATAGCTTTGGCATGTGGGTGCCATCCCTCCTTCAAGCCGTGGCGATAACGACGCTCAACGCCGCAGTCAGCGTGTGATGCTGAAAGTCACTGTGGTCGTTTTAGCGCAGGGAAGCGACAACAAACTAGTCTCCGAAGTGACGCGGACCGTCACCGTGAATGCACACGGGGCACAAGTCCTGCTGGGTTTGACGGTATCCATTGGACAATTGCTTACGCTTCGGCACTCCGGAACCGGGGAGGAAGTGTCGTGTCGAGTGGTGTATCTCAGCCCTCATCAATCAGAAAAGCGAGAAGTGGGAGTCGAATTTATGAGGCCTTCCCCAGGATTTTGGCGCATCTCGTTCCCTCCTCCCGATTGGACAATGCGGAGTCCTGAAGCGAAAAGCAGCCCAGGATCTAGCAGCACAAAGAAGAATTCACAAACCACGAAATGAAGCCGAAGGCATGACTTTCTAGACCTCGCTTTGGGTCTAGGTGTACCCTTGCGAGTCTCGCCCTTTAGAGGAGCCTGATGTTCCGTTATCGAACTGTGTTGATGCTGACACTCGCGTCGTTTTTCTGCGCCAGTTGCAAAAACGAACCGCCAGATACGCGTGCTCAAGATGAGCGTGCTATCCGAGACGCTGATGCCGCGACACTTAAAGCTGCTCAAGCAAATGATGTTGACGGTGCTGTTGCCAACTACGCGGATGATGCCTCCTGGCTCCCACCCAACTCACCGCTGGTCCACAGCAAAACCGCAATCAGGGCAGGATGGGCCAAGCTGACCGGCAACCCAGGGTTCACCATCGACTGGCAGATCAACAAATTGGAAGTCGCCCGATCAGGTGATCTCGCTTATACGATCTACACTTATCAGATGGCTCTTGACGGAGCCAACGGCAAACCGATTACCGATCAAGGTAAAGATATGGCGGTTTGGAAGAAGCAGCCGGATGGTGCTTGGAAAATGGTGGCCGACACGTTTAATTCCGATTTAGCCGTAAAGTCACGAGTGAAGACTCCCGAAAGCAAACACAAAACAACCAAACACCGTCCACGCAAGAGGCACAAAACCAGTTAGTGGATTTGTCTTTTTGCGTACTTCCCGGCAGGTAAGACTCCCTCGATGTCATTACGTCTGCGCCTCTGACAGTTTCTCGATTAACGCTGGCATCACATCGTCTGCGAGATGATCTAGAAATTGGCTCATCGTATTGATGCGCTTCATGCAGGCTGGACATCCCGGCACAACCACACCTCTCGCGCCCTGCGCGATTGATGGTGGCTGATCTACGAAATAATTGAAGTCGTGTCGGCGGATTTCTTGCTGTAGTGCGGGAAGCAATTCGGACTTTTTCACGGATGACTCCCTGCGGTCTGCAGGAAAGGGGAACAACAGTCTACAATGGACCCGTGGTGCGGAAAAACCATCCTGACGTGAAACCCGGCGTGTCTGGTCCCGTCTATCGAGTCGAACTCCATATGGGTTCGCAGACGCGAACGGGTGTCGTGACCGAGGAGACGAAAAAGAAACTCCTAGATCATGCTGGCGAACTGTCTGAATTGGGCGTGCGGATAAAATACGGCGATGTTGTTCCCTGGCAGTACACTCTGCACTTTTGGAACATACAGCCAGTAATAGATGCAATCGCGGTTGCTGAATTGCTTAACCTGCTTCATCCCGGCATCGTGCGCAAGTTTGTCCGCTTTCTCCGCAAACTGGCCGTCCCTGACGTAGAGATTTTGGGTCTCGGGTTGGGTAAGCCCGAGAAAATCTTAGACTACAGTCGAATGGATAAAAAGCAACCGGATACGGCAGTCAAGTGGAAGGGCATCAAGAACGCTCCACGCTCGAAGCCCACGACTTCCACTCCGACTAAACGGAAGCGCGGTCGTTAGTCATGGTTTAGCCAAAGCATCTATCTGAAGCTCTAAATCGTGGACTTTGACTCTGAGTTTAATGATTTCTTCCTTCAACTGGTTGTGTCGCTTAAGCCATTCATCGCTGACACCTACAACGCCGGGCTTTTTGGCGGTTGTTTCCATCTCTTTCATTTCATCCTGCCGTAGCTGTATCTCGTATGCAGCGTCCGCTTTCTGTCGGTTCAAATCTGCGAGCTTCTGTTGCTTGGCATTCTGCTGCGTTGATGCAGATCGTTCTGAGTCAACTGTGCTACAACCGATCAAACACACCGATAACGAGAAAACAAATATCAATAGACGCGAGACCTTCACTCTTTCCTAACTTCGTTTGTTGTTCTTAAGTAGCCTTTGACAGACATCAGCCCATAGATTTACTTCAGGGGCGGTCGCTTGTCTTTTGTTTCTTGTACGGTTGTCTACGAGGAGAACCCTTGTAGGCTCCTGGATTAACTGAAAACCGCATTCGTAAATCACTTCTTGTAGAGACATTGGTCGCCTCCTCACTTCATGGAAGTAATCCACATTTAGAGTCATGATGCAATTGCGTTCTTCAACAGACAGGTGTGCTACGCTCTTCTGACATGACTCAGGTGAGACTTCGGCAAAATGCATTTGGCCGCTGGATTATTGTGAATGCCGTAGATGAAAGAACGGCGTGGAGCGGTTCGCGTTTCGTGCCCATGACAGAGGACGGATTTCCTGCCAGTGATGTCCAAGTCTCGAACCTTGACAAGCGGGATTCTGCCGCTGAGTATGCGGTCAACTTTGGGTTTGAAGTCGTCGGGCCCACGATCCACTGACAATGACTTGGCCGGAACCCAAACCTTGCAAACCGAAATACGGAAGGGTGCCGTTTGAGCAAATGCTACGGCACATCAAAGAGGATAAGTGGGAGCAATGCCGTGCCCTAGTTCTGTACCTTGAGCGAGAATCCGAGATCGATACGTATCTGCGGAGGAGCAGGAACTAAATCTCTGTTCAACTGCTCCAAATCCTGTGCCGCTGAAGTAGGCTTGACCTGTGGACCACTGGAAACTCCCGCGCCTTTTGCTGCGCAGACGCAAATCTTAGTGAAGATTTTCTCAGAGGAGTACTTCGAGGCAAAGGCGACAGTGACCTATGTCAACCCATCGGGTATGGGTGTCGCGTTTCGTGAAGTAAAACCTCATTTTCGAGCCATTTTACAGAAGTGGATTCTCGCCGCAATGCATGACCAGCAGCAACCTGAGAAGTATTCTCACTAGAAGCTATTGCATAACCCCCCGTAAGACGATCATGAAGCAGGCCGCCGCGAGCCGACAACTCGAACGGTGTCACTGGGTTTCAGCTTTACATTCATTTAGCGCCCCGTTACATCGGTCGTGCAGTGAAAAACATTGATGCCTTTTTCTACAGAGATAGATTCAACGCGAAGAGTCTTTTGAAAAAGGTTCGTCCGAAAGCGTGTAGGTACGCCTCGAAAAACTTCACCAAGTTCAGGCTCTTTACTGGAGCGCAGCATACGAATGGGTCAGCTTGGCCGCTATTGATTCGAGCGCGAATAACTAGGGAGAACTGGGCCTGGTCGCAACACGCTTGGTGAGTCCGAGCACTCAATTTGTTTCATTTTTACCCATCGCCTCTTGGCTGTCCCTCCCTGGCCAACCCTGTGCGGTGGACAACTATAACAATACAAAGTACCTAGCCAGAGGGCCACTCTTGGTCCCCATCCTGCTGCATCTCTCATCCTCGTCGGGATTCACTACAACACAGACGGCGGAGCGTATGAAGAAAATAGCGAACAACAAACGACAAGCTGGATTTTCCACACTGGAACTGCTGGTCGTTATAGCCATGTCCGTGGTCATCACGGCGATCGCAATACCCAGCTATCTCAACACGGCGGCATATTTGCGCGCGGCAGGCGACCTTCGCTCCCTCAACGGCATAACGGCCCAGGCCAAGATGCGCGCAGCGGCGGACTTTACGCATGCTCGAGCGTATGCGGACCTGAGCGGCAATTCGTACCAGCTACAAGTTTGGTACAAGACGGGGAGCTGCTGGGTAGCGGACTCTGATCGGACGAACACATGCTTGACTTACACAAGTGGGCACCCAAGCGGAGCGGTCTTTAACCTCTCGCAGGGGGTCACCTTCGGCTATGGAAGCCTGACAGCCGGTCCGCCGAGCCAAACCAGTATCGCGCAGGCAGCTCCGTGCCTTGACAATTCCAATGCCACGCTCGGCAGCACCACAGCATGTATCGTCTTTAACTCGCGCGGCATTCCGATCAATCCAACAAGTCTCGCTCCCGTGGCTACGGGAGCCTTTTACATCACGAACGGAACCGTCGTGGATGGCGTGACCGCTTCCGCCACCGGTTCCCTGCTGACATGGTCAACGCCGGCGGGTTCAGCAAATTGGAAAGGTCAGTGAGGACGAACGCATGAAACGCCAACGCAACGTATTTTTCTCTCGGAATCGAAATGCTCAAGCAGGGATGACCCTGCTCGAAACCATGATTGCCCTGGCCATACTGCTGGTCGTGGCCGCCGGAGTGATGGGCCTCGCGGGAGTGGCAGTTTCCACGACGGAGACGCAAGGGCATTTGGCCGCGCGCACGGCAGAGTACGCCCAAGACAAGATGGAGCAACTGCTGGCATTGAAATTTTGCGATGGGGACACTACCGGCACAGCCGGGACTGACACAACGGTCTTTCCGGCTGTGGTCGGAACCGGGACGGGACTCGCGGGCTGCTCCGATATGACCGCCGGGACAGCGCAGGGCGGCGGCAGCCTGACAACGGCCACGAACGGTTACGTCGACTACCTCGATGCCAGCGGAAACCTGGTGGCGTCGACAGCGAACTGGGAATACATCCGCCTCTGGCAAATCGTTGCGCAAGGAACCAGCATGAAGCAGATCTCCGTGCTGGCCCGGGCTAATCATGCGGTTGGTAGTAATGGGCTGACCCCGCAGGCCACGGTCGTTGCTTTGAAGACATTTCCTTTTTGATTGAGGATTCTATGACACGGAAGAGACAGGTTGGATTTAGCTTGCTGGAAACCTTGGTAGCGCTGGCGGTGCTCTTGGTGGTGGGCGGCATCGTCATGACCGGAATGGTGCAACTCATGAAGACGTCGTAACGCTGGGGTCGGCAGTGATACTGACCGCCCCCAGCGTCGCACCGTTTACTCTCAGCTACCCGGGCACCGTCGTCCCCTATATATATCCCAACGAAGTCTTGACCGTGGACGTGGGGAGCAACCAGGAAACGGTTACTGTCGTCACGGCTGTCGTGACGAGCAGCTCTTCCTCAGGGACGGCGGTATTTGCGAAAACTCATCTCGCCACTGCACCAGTGACTGTGCTAGGCGCCTTTGCTACCGGCGTTGTTCCGCCTGCGGCGCTATGCCCGCCTATCACGGGCGTTCCGTGCGGTTCCACGGATAAGATCCTCAAACTGTACGGCGACATCAACGGCGACGGCAATATGGTGTATGTCGAATATACCTGCACCGGTACAGCCACTGTCCCTGGCGTTCTCTACCGTAACCAGATGCCCATCAACGCTACAACCAAAAACGCACCAGACCCCACCATGGTTCTACTCTCCAACGTACTGGCAAATCCCAATGATGCCAACAACAATGTCGTGCCTTGCTTCGCGTATCAGGTTCAGCCGCTGGGGGCCGGTACCTGCGTAACGAACGTGGCCGTGACGTTGACCGTACAAACGCAGAACAAGGACGCAGTGACGGGTGTACCTCAGAAAGAAACCAAGGCGCTGCTGAACGTCGGACCACGAAACATAGTCGAGGTATACGCTACGTCCAATCTGGTTGATCCCACCCGAGCGCAGCCCGCGCCTTTGGCGGTAACCGCATTATTCTGACCGTGGACGCATTAAGGAGATTCACCATGAAACGATCCAACCAAAAGGGCGCCGCACTGATCTTCGCCCTGATTTTTGTCCTAGTGCTGTCGATTACGGCGGCCTCGCTGATGTTCCTGTCGCAGTCGGAGACTTGGTCCAGCCTGAACTACCGGCTGATGACGCAGTCGCGCTATGGTGCGGAAGCCGGTCTTCACGCTGCTGCGAACTATCTCATGAACAGCTATACGCAACCGCTAGCTGGAAGTCTTACCGACCCGATCAACGCCTATAACCTAACGGTGAGTCCATTCACGCTTATTGCCGGCACTACTCCAATCGTTCTGGGCCCGACGATGAACAGCCTCAGTGCCAATTATCCGGTGGGCACAGTGGCGACCGGCTTTAACACGGCCACCCAAAAATCTCTAACGGCGGGTAACACCACCGTGGCCTATTCCGTTTCCGCGGAACTGCTCTCGATGAGGTCGATCACGGAGTGCCAAAATTTACAGCCGCTCACCGCGCAGCTTTGGAAGCTAACTTCTCACGGAGACATTGCGGGAGTGCGTAGCGCAGAAGTGGAGGTCTCCGCGCTTTTGGAGTCCCACGTAACGCCCTGCTACAACTACGCGGGGTTCGCCACTGGAACGGGATGCGGTTCCATCAATTTTAATGGCGGAGGAACGATCAACAGCTATGATTCCGGTAATTTAACTCTTGATGCCAACGGGAATCCTATCACGCAAAATTACATGGGCAACCTTGGCTCAAACGGAAACGTGAACACCGCGGCCAATACGGTGATCAATGGCACCTTCGCCAGTCCAGACACGGGTGTTGGTGCCTGCTCATCCGGAGGCGTCACCGCCTTGTCGGGTAATACGACTTCTGTGACTGGCTGCGGAACGAGCCCTACGAATTGTCTTGCTGCGCCGGGACTAGTTAAGCTGCCCCAGGCAGTCGCTCTTGTCACCCCGCAAATACCGAGCACCGTACCGCCCCCGTCAGTTAATGTTACTAACTCCGGCAGCCTCACGCCTTGCAGCATGAACTGCCCCTCCAACGGAGCGAACAACGGGAATTACGGAGACATCAGTCTTTCAGGAAACAGTTCCAATATCGTGACCTTTGTCCCGGCCGGAACCAACGCTAATAATTGCGCGCCGGGCATTTATTACGTCAACAGCATCAGCTTGAGCGGCCAGGCAAGTCTCGCAATTGGGCCGTGTCCCGGCACCGGCCCGGGGTCTAACCCCCCCGTCGCTGCCGTCTACCAACCTGTGATCATAAATGTGTCGGGTTACAATCAGGCTACGCCACTGGACATCGGGGGGAACGGCATCAGTAACACGACCTTCAATTCGACATTGCTCCAGATTCAATATGCGGGCACCGGCGCAATCAATCTCCATGGTAACGGTCAATCTACCGCGGTACTCTACGCACCGAATGCCGCAATCACGTTCAGCGGCAACGCCCAATGGTACGGCTCGGTCATCGGCAGCTCGATAGGGTCAAACGGTAACGCCAGCGTGTCTATCCACTACGACCGGGCATTGCAGAACAACCTAATGACCGTCGGCAACTGGACGTTAGATACGTTTACGTGGAGCAAGTACTGACAAACGGCGGTTGCCAATTTAGCTTCACTTTTCAGAGGATTGGGGCCGGATTTACTGCGGCCCCTTTTCCTTTCTATGGCTCATATTGTCTTCCGCGACTAGCCCCCAAAGTCTCTCGCCGGTATGCGGTATAATGTGCGGATGCCGAATCGCCAGGGAAGCGCACTGATGCATGGCACAACCGTGCTCTGCGTGCGCAAAGACAATAAAGCGGTGCTCGTCGCGGATGGCCAAGTGACCATGGGCGATCACGTGATGAAGCATACGGCGCGCAAGACACGGCGCCTGTTCAACGACAAGGTTATCGCGGGCTTTGCAGGCTCGACCGCGGACGCCATCTCGCTCTTCGAGCGCTTTGAGGGCAAGCTCCAGGAACATTCCGGCAATTTGCAGAAGGCCTCCGTCGAGCTGGCCAAGGAATGGCGCAAGGACCGGGCGCTGCGCCACCTGGAAGCGCTTCTCATCGTCGCCGACAGCAAGTCCACCTTTCTTCTTTCCGGCAATGGCGACGTGATCGAGCCCGACGACGGGCTTTGCGCCATCGGCTCCGGCGGCACCTATGCACTGGCGGCCGCTCGCGCTATGCTCAAGCATTCCAAGCTGAGCACAAAGGAGCTGGCGATGGAAGCGATGCGCATCGCCAGTGAGATTTGCATTTATACGAATGCGAACTTTACGGTGGAGGAGCTGTAGAGCTAAGCACCCGTGCTCAAAATCCATTTGGACTGAAAGCGTAGTGCACGCATCCTAGATAACGTGGCAACGGGTAACATGGAATGGTTGGCCAGTCCCGAGGACTGGAACAGAAGGATTCATGCCAAGCAAGTCTGAAAAAGAAATAATTTTGGCGCCCGGAGGCAATGGCGCCGCGCCGGCGGAGGCTGAAGAGCTTCTTCCCGCGCTCGACGACATGACGATGCAGCGAAACGCGCCGTCGCCGTGGCATTGCGCAACCGCGTGCGCCGCCAGAAGCTGCCACCCGAAATTGCGGAAGACGTCCTGCCGAAAAATATTCTGATGATCGGCCCGACCGGCGTCGGCAAAACGGAGATCGCGCGGCGCCTGGCTCGCCTCGCCGGCTGCCCTTTTGTGAAAGTGGAGGCTTCGAAATACACCGAAGTCGGCTACGTCGGCCGCGACGTGGAATCCATGGTGCGCGACCTGGTGGAAACTTCGATCGACATGGTGCGCGAGGAAAAGCTGGATGAGGTGGCGGATCGCGCGGAGCAAACCGCCGAAGAGCGCGTTCTCGACCTGCTTTTGCCGCCATCGCCACCGCCCGCGCAGGGCACCAGCGAAGCCGAGCTGGCGCAGCAGCGCGAGCAAACGCAGCGCACACGCGAAAAACTGCGCGCGCAACTCCGCGAAGGCAAGCTCGATCAGCGCATGGTGGATATCGAAGTGCGCGAACGCTCCATGCCCTCGTTCGAGATCATCTCCAATCAGGGCGTCGAGGAGATGGACGTAAATATCAAGGACATGCTTTCGGGTATGTTTGGGCAGCAGAAAAAGAAGCGCAAGATGAGCGTGGCCGACGCCTTCGAGTACCTGATTCAGGAAGAAGAGAACAAGCTGCTCGATATGGATCAGGTGACGCGCACGGCGGTCGAGCGCGCCGAGCAAATGGGCATCATCTTTATCGATGAGATCGATAAAGTTGCGGGGCGCGAATCCGGCCACGGTCCAGATGTTTCCCGCGAAGGCGTGCAGCGCGACATTCTGCCCATCATCGAAGGCACCACCCTCTTTATCGCTGCCGGCGCTTTCCATGTCACCAAGCCCTCGGACCTGATTCCGGAGCTGCAAGGCCGCTTGCCGATTCGGGTCGAGCTGCAGTCGCTAAAGGAAGAAGACTTCGTCCGCATTCTCACCGAGCCCAAAAACGCGCTTATCAAGCAATATGTCGCGCTGCTCGAAACCGAGGGCGTGAAACTGAACATTACCGACGACGCCGTCGACACCATCGCCAAGTTTGCAACCGTCGTCAATGAGCAGACCGAGAACATCGGCGCGCGGCGCCTGCACACCATTCTCGAAAAAGTTCTGGACGAGCTGTCCTTCGAAGCGCCGGACCTGAAGAAGAAAAACGTCAAAGTAGATTCCGCCTACGTGAACAAGCAGCTCGCCGAAATCGTGAAGAACCAGGACCTGAGCCGTTACATTTTGTAAAAATCCGAAATTCGAAAAATGGAAACACGAAATTCGCCAAGCGAAACGCGGAGATTCCAGCCCGGTGCTCATTCGCAGGACGAAGCCTAAATCGACTCGCCGGCCGCGTTTCCAATTTTGCTTTTTGTTTTTCGTGCTTTTGCTTGCCGGCGGCTGCGGGGCCCCTGGCGAACCCACTCCGCCCGCGCCTGCCGTTCTCGTGGCAATCAACGACCTAGCCGCGCAGCAAACCGGTGAGGCCGTGCAGCTCACCTTCACCATGCCGTCCAAAACCGTTTCCGGCGAACGGCTCACCGGGGCTCCTGCCGTCGAAATCCTGCGCGGCGGGCTCAAAGCTGACGGCTCGCCCGACGCTAAGTCATTTCGTGTAGTCGAAACGATACCCGGGGCGCTGGTTGTCGAGTATCGCGCGGCCGACAAAGTGGAAATCATCAACCGCGTCTCTCCCGAGGAGCTTCGCGCATATCCCGGCGGGACGATTGCCTATCGCGTGCGCACCCGCGCCTCTCGCAGGCGCGCGTCCGGCGACTCCAACACTGTGACCGTGCGCATTCGTCCCGTACCTAAACGCATTACGGCAGTTCATGCCGACATCACGGAGCCCGCTATCGAGCTTTCTTGGTCCGCGCCCACGCGCACTTCCGCCGGCGAGCCCCTCCCAGCCATTTCCGAATACCACGTTTACCGCGGCGAAATCGACCCCGCTTCGGCTGGCGCGGCCGCGAACGATCTCCCGCAAGCCAAATGGAAATCGCCGCTCACCCTGCTGGGTTCTGCCACGAGTACGAGCTATCGCGACACCGCATTCGACTTCGGCAAGACTTATCTCTATACCGTTCGCACGGTTATTCCTGGCGATGGTGCCACCATTGAGTCCGGTGACTCTGTCCCTGCGATCGTTACGCCTCGCGACATTTTTCCGCCTGCAGTCCCGCTGGGATTGGTGGCCGCAGTCATTGTAGGAAGCCCGACAAACGCGCCGGAGGTCGACCTCTCCTGGTCCAGCAACGTTGAAACCGACCTGGCCGGTTACCACGTCTATAGAAGTGAGCAACAGGACACGCCGGGCCAGCTTGTTACGCCGGATCTGTTGCTCTCGCCAGCGTACCGTGATACCTCTGTACAGCCCGGTCACCGCTACTGGTACTCCGTGACTGCTGTCGACCGCTCCGGCAACGAAAGCGCGCCATCCGCTCCCGTGGCCGCCGAGGTTGCGCAACCTTCTTCGTAGATGCGGGTTATGAATTGGGCGAGCGTTTGGGAGCTTCGCTGTGATTGCTGTTCGTGCACATCTCCCGGGCTATGGCAGGCTCCACGTTTTCAAGAACGCGGCGATCCGCACCGGAGTGTACGCCGGTGTCGGCTTGGCCATGGTTCTGGTGGCGTGGGTTTTCGTGGCCAATCGGGCTCCGGCCCTCGAGCCTTTTGCGCTGGAGCGCAACATCGCCGCTGCTGTGGCCCTGGGCCTTTTCGCGGCTGTTCCCGTCCTTCGTTTCCTGCGCCTTCCCGGCCCGCTCCTGGCGTCCAGCCTCATCGCATGGAGCATCCTGGCTCTGACATACCGCTTGCTTTGTGTCTATTTTTGGGGACTTGCCGAACGGTACAGCGCCGTGCAGCTCTTCACGATAGGCGCGATTCTCTATATGATCTTGGCCACGCTCTCCTGGATCGGCACTTGCATTTGGAGAGCTCGCGAATGAAACATTTCGCTAGGGTTCAAACCACCACGTGAGCTGACCCTGCATGAAATTCTGCCGCTTCGTTCCTGTTGACCGTGCTGTCTCGTCTGCTGCTCCGCTTTACGAACGAAGTCCCCAAAGAGCCGCTCATGTTTCTCAAGCCACCTTCGTCCATCGTTGGACATGGCGAACCCATCGTCCTCACATCTTATTCCCAGCGCGTCGAGCATGAAGGCGAGCTTGCCATCGTCATCGGACGCCGCTGCTCGCACCTGCGCGATTCTGATGACTCCTTGTCTTACGTTCTCGGCTACACCTGCCTCAACGACGTCACTGCTCGCGACATCCAAAAGAGCGACGTGCAATTCACGCGCGGCAAAGGCTTCGACACGTTCTGCCCGGTCGGGCCGCATATTGAAACCGAGCTCGATCCAGCCAACGTTCTCGTGGAAACTCGCGTCAACGGGGCGCTGCGCCAATCCGGCAAGACTTCGCTGATGATTTATTCTTGCGCTTTTCTGGTGCGCTGGATTTCGCGCATGATGACGCTTTATCCCGGCGACGTGATCGCCACCGGTACGCCCGCTGGGGTGGGCCCG
>WNFS01026623.1_pt1 | contig 12274 bp, 8 predicted proteins | sample 5400141 | NCBI WGS metagenome assembly WNFS01 (sample SAMN13153358, study PRJNA577476) | soil metagenome | isolation source: 60 cm saprolite under Madrone tree | place: USA:California | collected 2016-06-14 | reverse complement strand
CGCCCACGGCAAAATCAACACCGAGATGGCGCACATCGAGAGGAATCGAGCCCGCTGCCTGGAAAACATCGAGAATCACATGCGCGCCTACTCGATGAGCCCGTTCGACAATGGCGCGCGCGTCGACGATGCAGGAACTCCGGAAAAGAACCTGCGAGATCGGAACAAGTAACGTCGTTTCGTCGATGGCCGCAAGCAGTTTGTCCAGATCGATTCGAATGTGATCCCGAGTCGGGACCACTTCGACGCGCGCCCCGAACCGCCGCTGCTCGTGGTAAAAATACTGAATCGAAGGAAACTCCAGCTCGACCATGACTACTTTGTTGCGCGGGCCTCGAAAATCGAAACAAGACGAAATCACGGCCTGCGTTAGCGTCACATTTTGGTGAAGCGAAATCTCGCCCGGGCCCGCTCCGATCAGCGGCGCAATCTGGTCGCCCACGCCAACGGCCATCTCCCACCAGCCCTCTTCCCACGCGCGAACTCCTCGTTCCGCCCACGAATCGGCATAAGAACGCATCTCGTCGTAGACGCCCCGCGGCATCGCGCCGAGCGAATTGCTGATCATATACGTGGTGCGGTCCAGGATCGGGAATTCTCCGCGCCACCTCAGAAGCTCATCCATCATGCGCTTCTCCCGGGATCAGCCTGCGTGATCGGACTCTTCTCCACACAAAGTAACACACCGTGATGAAGGCCAGCCAGGGTATGCCAGCCAGCAAGGTAATGCGAAATCCCGGAACCCACCAGGTTGAGACCAAGACTGCCAATACTCCTCCTAGGCCGACGAGAGACGCCCAGGGGCCAGGCGGTCCCAGTCGCAGGTATGGTTTTGCATGCCTTTTGTGAAAACGCCGGAACGCAAGATGAGTCAATAGCGTAATCAACCATGCGAACAGCGCCCCAAACGTACTAAGCCCTATCATGAAAACGAAAAGTGAATCCTTAAAGTACTCCGACAAAACTAGCGCTGCGGCCATTCCCCCCGCCGAAGCCAGCACTGCAACCACCGGCATGCCTTTCCTGCTTAATCGACCAAGAATCGCCGGAAGATAACCGCCGCGCGCCAGCGAGAACGCCAGCCGTGCCCCGAAGTACAAGTTGGCCACAGCGCTGGAAAGCGCCGCCGTCAGCACCGCAAGATTCATGATGTGGCCCGCGCCGGGAATGCCAACGGTTCTGAAAACGCGCACGAAAGGGCTCTCGCCAAGTCCGATTTGTGTCCACGGTACAATTCCGACCACCAGAGCCAGTCCCGCTACATAAAAAAGCACTAAAGCGAAGAGCGTTCTACCCAATGCCTTCGGCACCGCCGACTTCGGATCAGCAGCTTCGCCGGCCGTGCTTCCAACAACTTCGATTCCGAAAAAACTGAAAAGCCCCAAAATGACCCCCAGGCCGACGCCTTTCCACCCATTCGGCAGAAAACCACCGTGTGCCGTGTAGTTTGTGAGGCCCACTTTCGGAAGTCCTACGCCGAACAGCAGCGCCGTCCCCAGAATCAGAAAGGCAACGATGGTCACTACCTTGATCATCGAGAGCCAATATTCAAATGTTCCAAGACTTCCGATGCTGGTGGAGTTGACGTAGAGAATCACAATCGAGAACAAGCCGATCCAAACCCACGACGGTGCTCCCGGAAACCAGAACTTGCAATAGATTGACGCCGCTACCACTTCGCTACCAACTACGACCATCATGCAAAACCAATAGGTGAGCCGTGTCGCAAATCCTGCCCACGGATGCAAGTACATTTCCGCGTAGAGCCCAAACGAACCTGCTGCCGGGTGCGCTGCGGCCATCTCTGCCAGTGCCCACATCATCGTTACCGCGAGGCATGCGCCGCCGACAAAGCTCAGAATCACCGCGGGCCCCGCAAGTCTTACAGAAATAGCGCTTCCCAGAAAAAGACCGGTTCCGATGGTGCTTCCAAGGCCAATCATGGCAAGCTGCCCAGGCGTCAAGCTGCGTTGTAGACCTGCTTCGCGCTCGATGACCTCAGCGGGTGCAGGCGGCCAGTAAACCACTCGGCACACGACTGTACTGCAGTCCTATCGCGCCGCTCCCCGGCTTTTCCTAAAATCACCATTGTGGCGCGAACACGAGCAATCCCGCCACGGAGGCAGTCATGAAAGCGGTCCTTGCGCTGGTTATTATTTACGTTGGCACTTTTTTTCTGGTCATTCAGGGAGCTTCGCAGAACCCCGTGCAAGGGGTGCCGCAAAGCGCGTCCTCGGCGCAGGACAACGCTGCCTCTCCTCAAACAGTTCGTTCCATTGACCCCGCGAAAGAAGCGGATATTCGGTCCCTGATGGAGCTTGTCGGTGCGCGAGATCTGGTCCAAGACGGCGCCAGCGCGGCCATCGAACAGTCCCGCGAGAAACTGGTCGCCACTGTTCCCAACAACGACAAAGGCCAGGCGTTTGTCAATGCCTTTGCCGCCAGCTACCAGAAGAAATTCGACCTCGACCAGGTAACCGATCAACTCGTGGGGATTTACGACAAGCATTTCACTGAAGATGAAATCAAGGGGCTCCTCCAGTTTTACGGTTCACCGCTGGGACAGAAAATGGCGGCGGAGATGCCCAAGATCGGCCGTGAAACTCAGGCTGCCATCCGCGCCGTCGGCGCTAAAGCCGCCAAGGAGTCGCTCGCGGAAATGAAGCAGCAGAACCCCGAGATTGGGCAGTCTGCACGGCTCGGGAATGGTCAGGGCCAAAACCGCTGGCAACAGCGCCGCGGACAACTTCGCGGGCAGGGGCAATCCCCTCAACAACAGACCGCCGCCCAGCAGCAAGATCCGCAATAGAACGAATGGCCGTTTGAAAACGCTTCCTACTTGAAGCGCTTTTTGATCTTTATATCGATTCCAAACGTTCCGTTTTGATCGCGCAGTCCGACAATGGACACATTGCGGTCCACGTTGTATTCCACTTGAATCACCTGCTGCTGCGTCGAGCTCACATTCGAAACATAAGTAATGGTAAGGTTGCGCGCGATCTGTTGCTCTACCGTCACCCGTGCCGCCGCGTTTTGCTCCGAGCCGGTTGAACCTACCCCGGAAAGACCGGGATCCACGCGGAAGCGCGTGATGCCGAACAGCCGCTCCAGCCGCCCGCCCAGTTGGCTCGATATCGCTTCCGAGAGAATCGCCGATGCTCCCGCGGTCCCGCTCTGGGACGTACCGCCGCTGCGCGCCGTCGCTTCGGAGCTGGTTTGCCCCAAGGCCAGCAAGGTGATGATGTCGTTCGCGGGAAGGGGAGGATCGGAGCGATACGCCAACGTGAGTTTGCTGGCCGGCCCATTAAAATTCAAAGTGATTTCATACTGTTGAATCGTCGTTGTTGCTTCCACATTCATAACCGGGTCAATCCGAAACGGATTGGCAAAGTTTAAATCTCCCCGCGTTACACGGTAACGGTTGCCCGCAAAATATAAATCACCGGACAGGATGTGTATGTGCCCCAGGAGAATGGGATGCTCCCAGGTTCCCCGCACGCGGATATTCGCTTCGGCCTGCAGTTGCGCGCTGGCCCATTCCATGCGCGCATCGGGCGCGGAAAGAGCCTCGATATCAAATTGCAGGTTGCGCAGGTACGGGGAACTCGTGGTGGGGCTGCTGGCCCCTTCCTTCGCGGAAACCAGCAATCCCGCGACCTCCAAGCCCTGCGTCAAGGTGACGCGCTCGATCGTCACCCGCCCGGAGAGCGTCCCGGCGGCCGGTGTGCCCGTCAGCCGCAGCGACCCCCCGAGCAGCCAACTCATCCCCTCCGGATAGCGTATTCGCACGCGATCGGTAGAAACGCTGACGTCGTACCGCAGCGGGCTCTCCCCATAATTCACATTGCCTGTAAGATGCAGCGTTCCTCCGCCGGATTCTGCGCTCATGTTCTCGAAGTACATCCGCGTCGCATCGAATACCACATCCCCGTTGATCCCGCTGAGACCCGTGGCGAAATCGGTGGCGCGGGCATAACCGCTTTCGATGTGCACGCGGCCGGTGATGCGCGGGTGGTCCAGCGTCCCTTCGAAGGAGGCATTAATTTGCGCCGGACCGCGTGCGTCAAGGTCTGGCACAAAACCGCTGATGAGCCGCAAGTCCAACGCTCCATTCAGCCGCAATCCAACGCTCCTGCGCCCCGCAAATTGCACCGAACCCGCAATCTGCAAATTGGTGTCTTTTCCACGCATTGTGACCGGGTCGATCTCCAGGCTGTCCTTCGTCGATCGGAAATGGACCGGGCTCGCGTTTTCGAGCCGCACGTTCGCGTAGTTCATGGTCAGGCGAGAGAAATTCGCATCCACAATGATTTTTTCCGGCTGCTTCAGCGATCCATTTACCGAAATATCTCCATCTGCGTTGGCGTGGCCGCTGAATTCCTTCAAGTGCAGGGCGGTAAGCAGAAATGGATCCAGGTTGATGTTCTTGATCGAAACTTTTCCGCTAACCGGGTACGGGTCGGCAAGTCCGAGTGTGTAGCCCCCGGAAACTTCTCCTGTAGTCATCGCGGAGTCCAATTCGAGACGTGCCGTGCTTCCGTCCGACGTCAGTTTGCCGTCGAAGCTGCCCACAACCACTTGGCCAACTCGGAGGTCCACCACTCGAAATGTCCCATCGCCCAGCGGCGCTCTCGCCGGGCCATTGGCCTTCAGCCGGAAACTAACTTGCCCACCCACGGGGAAGTGTGTCGACTGCAATTTTTCAAAATTTTCCAGTGGCAGCGCCGCCCCCACGAGGTTCGCCGAAATCGTCTGATCCGCGTACCGGTAACCAGCCGCACCGGTGATAATCCCCGCGCCGCGCCCGGATTCTTTCCCCGGGGGGAAGAATCGCAACTCCGCGTCACCGATGCGCACTTCTTCCGGCGAGACGTTGAGCTGCCCGCGAAGACGATTGAAGGAAAGTCCGTACGCTTTGCCATCGGCAAGATCAAACAAGCCCGTGATGCTGGGTTTTTCCCGCGTGCCTCGCCCGTGGAATTGGCCCGTCAACGTTCCATTCACCGGATACGACAGCCCGAGCAACTTATCGATACTCCCCACGGGAACTCTTTCGAGATTGATTTCAGCTGTCCATTCGTTTTCCGGCAGAAAATTCCAATCCGTCAGGGAAAGATTGGCCTCTATACCTGTTTCCATTTCCCCCTGCCGGGCGCGGCCGTGCAAGAAAGCGAACTCCACCGGAGAGTAGGTGAGATCGCCGTCGAGGTAGTCCATGAAGACGCCGTCGTAGCGCGCATGCTCTCCGCGGAGGTGGCCTTGAAACGTGGGACCTGCGGAGGGGCCGGCGATTTTGCCGTCCCATCGCACGCTGCCTGAGATTTGTTTTGCCGCCTCCCGGGAGCCGGGCTTCGCGCCCCGCACCGCATCGATGAAATCCTTGTAGGATTCCAGCGCTCCCGTTTCGAACTTTACTCCCATCGCGGAGTTGCGAGGTCCAAGAACCCCTTCGATGTTGCCGCGCGAAGACGGCGTTTCGAACTCACCAGAATCGATTGTCAGGACGTTGGAATCGTAACGATAGCGAAATTTCCAGGCCGCGCTCACCGGTTGATGGTGCTCCGCTAGTTTTTCTGGATTCTCCCAGATGGTTTTCGCTGATATTTCAAAGTGCCGGAACGGGCCGCTCCACGTTTCGGCCGTGTCCGCTGAGATTCGCGCATCCCAGTGCAGTTCGTCGATCGGGAAGTTGTGATGCTCCATCGAAGGCAGCACTGCGGCGAGCGGTACATCTTGCACATGCGTCTCCGCGCGGAATTGCTGCCCGTCGAAAAGCATCGTCACGCGCCCGGTCACTTTCCCGCCAAACGCCCCGGCAAAGAAATCAGGCACTTCGAGGCCGCGGTTGTCGATTCGATAGCTGCCGCGGCTGGTCAGCCCGGTCGCATGAAAGTCCTCGTACGGCAGTGCGATGTTCTGCCCGGCATAACTTCCGTTCCCTTTGAACTGGCCACCTGCGAACTGGCCTTCTCCCCGCACATCCACTTGCCCCGTTGGCACCGTGGGTTCACGCAGGGTTTCCCTGAAATCCAGCAGATCGATCCACCCGCGGTACCGGAAATTCCACTGTGGATTCAAAAAGCTGTTCATTTCTGCCTGCGCGTCGAGATGCGAGCGCCCGGCGGTAAGCACACCTTGTTCGAGCGTGAACCCCTCCCGCCAAATGGTGAATTTCGCCGCCAGGCCTACCCGCAACGGGACAAACTTGCTCGATGTGAATTGCAGGGTCTGCCAGTCCAGGTTGCCAAGATACAAGGGGTGGTCCAGGGTTCCCCCAGCATCGAGCCCGAACTTTAGATCTCCTCCGTGGATGGTGATCGGCGTCTTTGTGTCGTTGTAGAGAAGCCACCCGTCCGCGAGTAGCAGGCGCCGGATGCGGTAAAAAGAGGTTCCGTGCCGGCGGGCTCTCTCCCGTGGATCACCAGGTTTTTTATGGTGGCGCGCATGGCGAACCACCGAATCGACAAAGCGCGGAACTCCACCTTGCCGCCGGTCATCAGTTCCAGGCGGCTTACGAGCAAGCGGCTCAACAGCGGATTCCCCGCGCCGCTCCCGAAAAATACAACGACCGCCAAAAAAGCGATTACCCCCAGCACCCACGGCGTGTGAATGATCCAGCTCCAAATCGGGTGCCGGGCCTCGTGCTTCACTTCGCCGCCTCCTCGAGGAGCTTTTCAATGTGCAATCGGGCCTTGCTCTCTATGAGCCATCGATCGGCTTGATCGTTGATTCCTCGCTGCACCAAGGCTTCCTGGATCAAGTCGCGAGCAGCCTCCAGCGTTGGCGGCTCTTGACCGCGTGATTTCGCCGTCGGCACAACCGACTTCTGGTAAAAGTCCTCAATCGTCTTGGGATCAATCTGCACTCCGGCCCGAAAACGCGAATCCAGGTAATTGCTCAAAAAGAGCTGGCTGGCCAACATTTCCCGTATTGCTGTGTCGCTCAGCCCGCTTTGTTTTTTCCTCGCTTCGTACTCCTCCGTCGACGGAAACGATGTCCTCACTCGCTCCAGGCTGCGTTCAATCTCGGCATCGGAGGGGTGCGGGAAACGCGCTACCCCTGCCTCGGTTCGCACGATCCACTGATCGATGAGCCTCTCGAGGATTTGGGCGTCGCTTTCCGATTTTCCGTCCACGAATTGCTGATAGCGGCTCAGAGCCCGGATGTCGCTCAAGAGAATGACGTCGTTTTCGACTCGCGCGGCTACGCGGTCCACGGTCTCCTGCCGCGCCAGCAATCCCGCCGCATTCGCAGGGATCAGTGAGAGCAGGAGAACGCAAATCGCGAGCTCGCGCATCAGAAGGTCGACCCCAGATTGAAAAAGATTTGAAAACCGGGGAGCCGCGTGCCTTGCTGTCCCAGTGAGCCAACTTGGCAAGTCTTGACACTGCTCGGGCACGGAATCGGAATAACAAACGATGGCCGATTGAGCTGATAGCCGAGATCGATGCGAATCGGTCCTACCGGCGTCTTATATCTAAAGCCCAAGCCGGCGGTGTGAGCAAAGTAGTTGAGTTCGTTAAAGCAGTTGGTCTGGCACGCCGGTATCATCGGACCAGTTGGATTTGTCGGGTCCACGGGCACGGGTTTGAAAGTTGGCGCTGGCAGCGTCGAGCGGAAAGAGATTCGGCTAAGCCGACTGTACACGTTGCCCCCGTCGTAGAAAATGGCGCCGCCAAGCGCCGTCCCGATGAACGGCAAGCGCATCGGGAAGCGAAATTCCTGGTTAAGCACCAGCATAGCTTGGCCACCGACCGGGAAACCTGTTACCGCGTCACGCGGTCCCGCTTGGTTCAGCGCGAATCCCCGCAGCGAAGTACCGCCACCTGCGAAGAATCGCTCCGGGAGTGGAATAACCGTTGGAAGCTTGCAGGTGGTTGATCCCACCGGGCACGTCGGAGCGGGGAAGGTTAGCGACACAGTGTCGCGGTAGGGCACGAGAATTCCGAAGCGAACGGAACGCGCAAAACTGAACCGGCGCTTGATCGGGTGATACGTGGAATTCTGAAAGGAAAACCGCAGGAAACTCGCGCTGGAACCGATATTCGTATCCGCGTCGCTGAAGTCGGCGCTATTAAAGCTGCCTTTCGAAGCGTCCACGGGATTGTCCCGCGAATCCCGGAGCCAGGTCACCCCGAATTGGGAAACCAGCGTGGGTTGATTGAACAGCGGAACTTCCTGGCTCAAAATATTGAGGTTGAAGACGCGGACCTGACGGAAAGCGTAGTGATACAGCAGCGTCGTCCGCGTAGTCACTTGTTCTGTCAGTTGCAGCGAACCCTCGTAGCGTTCTGCCGTAAAGGTATTGATGTCGCGCGTTTTTTCCACAAACGCCGTGGCTTGAAAGCTGAAGTGGGAATTGGCGAACGTGTTCGGCGCCGAATATCCCAGCAGAGCCCGGCCCTGCAACGTGCTGCCACGCAGTTTGAAGGAAAGCGCGTCTCCGCGCCCCGTCAGATTAAGCTTGCTGAGTTCGAGAATTCCGCGCGGCGCGGCTTCGATCTGCGACCCCGTCGGGTTCGTGGTACTGGCGAGCCTCTGCACTTCGAATCCCCCGCCGTAGGCCAGCGTGTAGCGTTTGGCTTCCTCGACAAGAACCGCGATATCTTTCTCAGGGTTCGTGCCCGTGGGATTCTGCGGTTCGATGGTCACGCGATTGAACACGCCCAGGTTGTACAGACTCCTTTGCGATTCCACCACTTCGCGTTCGCGCAATGGTTCTTTGACTTTGATGCGCACCTCTCGATGGATCACTCCGGGTCGCGTGTGCTGGTAGCCGCCGATCAAGATTTGCCGCACGCGCGTTTGCGGACCTTCATGGATGTGGTACACCAGCCGAACCGCGTCGGCCTGCTCGATCCTCGGCTTGGATTCCTTTTCCTTCTGCTCTTTTTTCCCATTTTCCTGCGAAGAAATGGTCTTCCCGCCCGCGTCCTCTTTTTGTGCCGCTGCTTCAGCGGAGACGCGGTCCGCAGTTGCCGTGAAGCTGGCCTCCGGAAATCCTTCGTTAAAATAACGCGCCAGTATATTGTCCCGGTCGGTCGTCACGTTGAAATCGGAATACGGCTGTCCTCGAGTCGACCCGATATCACCGAGAAGTTCCTCTTCCTTGAAGGCATGAATTCCCTCGAGGGAGAGGGAAGCCACGAGCGTCTGCTTACCTTCCTGAACCACAAATCGAATAAACAGATCGCCCTCTTTGCCCTTGTAGTTGTCTTCGGTCTGCTGTTCCACCTTGGCATCGAGAAACCCGTTCGCCTGATAAATATTTCGCATCGATTCCGCGTCCGACGCAACCAGCCTTCGGCTGAAGCGGCCCGCCGAACCGAAAGCTCCGCCGAAGATCTGCAATCGGCTTCGCAGCAATTCCGTGTCGAAATACTTGTTCCCCGTGATTTCTATCCCCACCAGTTTGTGGCGCTCGCCCCGCTCTACCGTGTAAGTAATGATCTCTTCGGTGCCCCGTGCGGTTCCTCCCTCGGACTTCATCGCATGCATATCTGTCGCGTAATTCACTTCAGCATCGAAGTACCCTTGCCGTTCCAGTCGCTCCCGAAGATTGCGTTTTCCCTCCTCCAGCAAATCCGCATCGACGGCGCCCTCCTGATAGATGGGAATCAGTTTTTTCAGCTCGCCCGCGGAAAACTTCGCCCCCGTCACGGTCATCTGCACGCGTGGTCCTTCCGTTACATCCAGGTCCAGGGGGATCGCGTTCTTCGCGGCATCGTAGTTGCCACGGTGCACTCCCGCCCGCGCGCTCAGGTGTCCCTTCTTCACCAGGAATTTCCTGATGCGGTCTGTCCCTTTCTGCAGCCGGACTGAAGTGATCTCGCTGCCCGCTTTCATCTTCAATCGCGAGAGGATCTCCGCATCGCGATATCCCGTGCCGTTCTTGAGTTGGATTACTCCAACTCGTGCGCGCGGGCCGGGTTTTACATGCACGACAACGTCCATCTGATGCGTCACAGGGTGTGGCAACGTTTCCGCGGAGACTTCCGCCTGATATAAGCCCTCGTCATGAAGCGTATCCCGCAGCCGTTCCAGAGCTTCGGTGACCGCCGCCTGCCGGTAGGTTTGCCCCAGCGCAAGCTGCATCGCCGCTGCCGCTGAGGCGTCGCTCGGTGGTGCCGTGAGTCCCTCGATCCGCACGTTGTTGAAGAACAGATTCTCCCGCACCACAAAATCCAAACGCACGCCATCCCCTTCCGGAGTCACAACCGCTCGCAGATCCGCGTAATCGCCCAGCCGGTATAGCGCGCGCAAACTCTCCGCGATTTTGCCACGGTCCAGCGCTTTGCCTGTTTCTACCGGCAGACCCGACGGCGAATTGGAGAGAACCTGGCCATCTTCTTTGACCATGCGGATCGCCACGATCGTCGGTTCTTCCTTCGCAACGCCGGCCGACGAAGAGTCTTGCGGTGCCTGCGCGGGCATCGGCGCGGCTCCCGTCAGGAGCGCGAGTGCGGCAATTCCTCGCAACCCATTGGCCCAGCTTGATTTCATGTTTCTCTTCGCTCAGACGAAGCCTAGCACGGCAGCGTTGCCTGCCCCGTCCACTTTTGAACGATTCTCTCCAGGATAAATACTCGCGCCAGGTGCTCTTCGCCGGCATCGGCGCGGAAGGCCAGCAGCGGCTGCTCGCCTCGCGCGCAGCCATTGTTGGCTGCGGCGCCATCGGCGCTGCCGCGGCAAATCTTCTAGTTCGTGCCGGCGTCGGCTATATCAGAATCATCGATCGGGATTTCGTGGAGCCCTCGAACTTGCAGCGGCAGACGCTCTTCGATGAATCCGATGCTCTCAATGCCCTTCCCAAGGCTGTCGCCGCCGAACGCAAATTGCGCTCGATTAATTCCACCGTCGCCGTCGAAGGCATTGTCGCCGATCTCAGCCCGCGCAACGCCGAAGCCCTCCTCGCGGGAGTCGATCTGCTCCTCGATGGCACCGACAATTTCGAGACTCGCTTCTTGATCAACGACTTCGCCGTGAACTCCGCCCTCCCTTGGATCTACGCCGCCGCCGTCGCTAGTTACGGGCTGACCATGACCATTCGTCCCGGCGCCACTCCTTGCCTCGCCTGTCTTCTTGAATCCGGCGGCACCGCCCCGGGCCTCGAAGAGACCTGCGACACTGTCGGCGTCCTCGGGCCAATCGTCAATCTCATCGCCTCGCTGGAAGCCGCCGAAGCCTTGAAGTTTCTCGCCGGCGGCACTGAGGCTCTTCATGGCCGCTTGCTTTCTTGCGACGTCTGGACCGGCCGCATGCAATCCATCCAAGTGGCGCGCCATCCCCAGTGCCGCGCCTGTGTCCGCCGCGAGTTCACTTACCTGGAAGGAGAAGCCCAGCCCCACATCACCATGTGCGGTCGTGATTCCGTGCAGATTCACGAACGCTCCCGGGCTCTTGACCTCGGCACTCTCGGAATTCGATTGAAGCCTCTCGTTGACGACATGCGTCAGAACGACTTTCTGCTTCGCTTTCGAATTGCACCTTATGAAATGACCGTCTTCGCCGACGGGCGAGCCATCCTTAAGGGCACCAGGGATCCCGCCGTGGCGCGCTCCTTCTACTCGCGTTACATCGGCGCTTGATCCTTTTTCTATCTCTCTTCGGGAATTGCGTTCAGCGGGGAAGGTGCCCGGAGCGCCCGAACGAGCTGCGCATGTTCGAACGGTCGAGATTTTCGCGCAGGTTCATCAGCGTCAGAAATGTGCTCAGGATTCGTGCCTTCAGGTCGTCCGTGAGGTGCAGGCCGCTCGTTGCCACACGTGCCAGCCGTTCCCCGTGCTCCGTGATGAACTTCATGATTTCACTCTGGCGCTCATGCGGCGCGTTGCCCAGCGCGGTTTCCCTCCGCATCTCCGAGCAGTTGGCCTCCACCGAAAGCGTGAAGTGCAGCACGCACAACTGCTGTTCGGCGAGCGCCTGTGGCGCATCGTTCTTGCATCCCGAGATTTGGCAGGAAATTCCCATGGGGACAGTGACGCTATCATAGGGTACATCCCCCTCGCGAAAAATCCAGTGTCCATCGCGCCGGTGCTGCGAATCTTACATGGCCCCACTTCGGCCAGCGCGCTTCCCTGCGAGCAGGGCGGCACGAATATTTGCGAAAACCATTTGACATGAGTATTCATCTCAATGTATAAAAATACAGAGGCTCGAATCCTCATACGCAATGGGCGCGCACAAAACATTTCGCCACGGCCAGATCCTCCGCTTGGTGTCGGATCAGCGCATCTCCAATCAGGAAGAGCTGCGCCACCGCCTCGCGGCCCAA
>WNFS01011645.1_pt1 | contig 12274 bp, 9 predicted proteins | sample 5400141 | NCBI WGS metagenome assembly WNFS01 (sample SAMN13153358, study PRJNA577476) | soil metagenome | isolation source: 60 cm saprolite under Madrone tree | place: USA:California | collected 2016-06-14 | reverse complement strand
TCGTGTCGGGTGCGCCATAAAATCAATTCGCTATCGGCACCAAATACCGCCGATTACCCGATGCAAGCCGTCAAGTTGCATCCGTAGAATTGCGCGTCTCACAATCCAGCGAATTACGATGACAGAGCGCCAATTAAATGCACTGTGATCGCAATACCGCCAAACTATTGCGCAGGCGCGGATATCGGCAGGATGCTCGACACTCTCCAGCCGCTGGGCGTCTTGACCAGGATTTGATTCATCAGGAATCGAGTCGCTTGTGCAGATTGTCCAGGCGCTCCGATCGTAAACATTATCGGGACGTAGACTTGCGCAGCGTGATCTCCGAGCATCGTTATCCTCCGGCTGGAAGCCTCGGCCTCGAGGCGCCACGTTCCCTCATAGAGCGCGATGAAGCGTTTTAGCGCCGCGTCCGATCCCCACACCGACGTCCCGCGCGTTATCCAGAGAAAATCTGATGAGTTCAGCAACAATGACTCCACCGCCTTGACGTCGTGCGTGTTTTGAGCCGCGAGGAAGCGCCCGAACGTCGCTCGTACCTCCCTTTCAAGAACGAACTCGTTGCGTGAGGCGCGCCAAAGATCGTTGTTTGATCCGGCCATGATGTCGGGATCGGCGGAGGTTGCCAGAATTCAGCGGGTGATCGCCACCTATAGCGAGGACAAATGTCGGCAGCTCGCCGCGGATTTTGTCGCGGACGGGACATGGCAAGTGCCAACCCTGATACGGCAGAAAACCTCGGAGCAACGGGCACTGACGCCGTTAGATCAAGTCGGGTGATCGATACCGCCGCTCCCATCGAGGCCGCTCCTCTCAAAAGCCGCATCGAGTCAGAGTTTGGCTGATTTGGGAATCCCTAATGAGTCACCGTTTCGGGCCGCTGGTATAAGCTCGATTTAATCTAGCTTTTTAACTTCACAGGATCGCTGTATCCTAGTTTGTGTCTCGGATTGTATTCCAGATCTTCGAAGATCGTTTCTGACAAATTGGAGGGCGAGGTGGGCGGCCAAACGCTCCATAGTGCGCCGTGATCCGATCCCGAGAGAGCGGCGTTTGATAGGCTCCCTGCGCCTACCACCTGTCTGGGACAGCACTTGGTTCGGCCACCGCATCACGTCGTCTCCCCAACTTTGCCTCCGTTACCAAACAAATGGCAAGCCACGCGGCGATCTGAGCCGGAGCATTTCAGCAGAGTTACCTCCTGCCGGCATCGCTCCATGACGAAGACGCATCGCGAGCAAACTCGGAACTTCACCCGCAACGACGGGCGCGCGGACATAGGCCGGGTCCGCACGCGGTACAGCGTCCAGCAACGCCTTGGAATAAGGATGCTGGGGACTTGAATAAATCTGGGTTTTCGGCGCCGTCTCGACGATGGCGCCCGCATACATCACCGCGATCCGGGTCGAGACGGCGCGCACAACCGCTAGATCGTGCGCGATGAAGAGATAGCTCAGCCCGAGCCGATCCTGCAGATCGAGCAGCAGATTTACGATCTGCGCCTGCATCGAGACGTCCAGGGCCGAGACCGGCTCGTCGCAGACGACAAATTCCGGATTGAGCGCCAGCGCCCGCGCGATCACGATGCGTTGCCGCTGGCCACCGGAGAATTCGTGCGGATAGCGCTCGATGCTGTTTCTCGGCAGCCCAACCAGTTCGAGCAATTCCGCAACCCGGTCGTTGCGATCCTTGCGCGAATAGGTCCCGGCGATGTCGAGCGGCTCCGCGATCGCGGTGCCTACTCGCATCCGCGGATTGAGCGAGGCGTAAGGGTCCTGAAAAACGAATTGCAGCCGCGAGCGGACCGCCGCCAACTGGGCTTTCGCATCGACCCCGGTGATGTTGTGTCCAAACAGATTGACGGTGCCGCTTGTCGCCGGGATCAGACCGACCAGAATCCGGCCCGCCGTGGTCTTGCCAGATCCGGATTCACCGACGAGGCCCAAGGTCTCGCCACGTTTGATATCGAAATTGACTCCGCTCAACGCATGCAGCGTCGACACGCCACCGGCATGCTTGACGGGAAAGGTCTTGCAGAGGTCACGGACCTGCACAATCGGCTGATCAACCATGGCGCGCGCCCAAGGCAACAACCCGTGGCGGGCAACGCGCCGACTGCAGATCACTGACGGACATCATCGACGGCGACGCGTCCCGGCAACACGCCTGCACCCAAGCACAGCGCGGGCCGAAGCGGCATCCCGGTATGTCTTCCTGCGGGCTGGGGATACGTCCAGGAATCATCGTCAGTCGCGCCGCGTCGCTGTCAAGCTTCGGCACCGCTGAAATCAGCCCGATGGTGTAGGGATGCACCGGCTGCCGGAACAGCTCAGCGACCGGCGCTTGTTCGACAATGCGGCCGGCATACATCACGACGACACGCTGCGCGAATTCAGCGATCACGCCAAGATCGTGCGAAATCAGCATCACCGACATGCGCAGTTCCTGGCGCAGGTCGCGCAGCAATTCCAGCACTTGGGCCTGAATGGTCACATCAAGCGCGGTGGTCGGCTCATCCGCAATGAGAAGACGCGGCTTACACGCAATCGCCATGGCGATCATCGCCCGTTGCCGCATGCCGCCGGACAAACGATGCGGATATTCATCGGCGCGTCGTGGCGCGTCGGGAATGCGCACGAGCCCGAGTAATTCAACAACGCGCTTTCGAGCAGCCGCCCCGGTCAGTCCCTGGTGCCGGCGCAGCGTCTCGGAAATCTGATCCGCAATTGTCAGAACCGGGTTTAGGGACGACATCGGGTCCTGGAAGATCATCGCAATTTCGCGACCGCGGATCCGGCGCAAGGCCGCGCCTTTCGCGCGCAGCAGATCCTCGCCCCGATACTGGATCGAGCCGCTGGGCATTCGCGTGGTCCCGCGGTCATGCAATTGCAGGATCGAGAGTGCGGTCACGCTCTTGCCGCTGCCGGATTCGCCGACAATCCCGACGCAGTCCCCTTCGCCGACATCGAGCGACACATCATCGACCGCCGTGACCCAGCCGGAATCAGCCCGGAACTGGACCTGGAGGTTGCGGATCGAGAGCAGCGGCTCCGTCAAATCAAGCGCCCCCCTTCAAGCGCGGATCGAGCAAATCGCCCAGCGCATCGCCCAATAGATTCAGGCTGAGCGCCGCCAGGCTGATGGCAATTCCGGGGAACAGCATGACCCACCAGGCCTCCGTCGCGTAGTCGCGACCTTCCGCAATGATGTTGCCCCAGCTCGCGATCGGCGGCTGGATGCCGACGCCGAGAAAGCTGAGCGCGGCTTCGGCCAGCATCGCATAGGCAAAGATGAATGTCAGATGCACCAGCAAGGGGCTGAGGCAATTCGGCAGTATATGTCGCGCCACGATCCGCAGTGAAGAAGCGCCCGAGATTTGGGCTGCCTGCACATAGTCCATCTCACGCACGGTCAGGGCCGCGGCGCGAACGATGCGGACTCCGGCGGGAATATAGGCGACGGTGAGTGCGATGATGACGCTGGAAACGCGCGGCCCGAGCGCTGCCGCAATTCCCAGCGCCAGCAGGATGGCGGGAAACGACATCAGCGCATCCATCAATCGCATGATCGCGCCGTCCAGCTTGCGAAACTGTGCCGCAATGACGCCAATGATGGCGCTGCAAGATCCAGAGATTACACAGACCGCGAAGCCGACGAACAGCGAAATCCGCGCGCCATAGAGCACGCGGGTAAAAATATCCCGGCCGAATTGATCGGTGCCGAACCAGAATGTCGACGAAGGCGGGCGGAAGCGAAAGCGCACCCGCATCGCGGACGGATCAATCGGGGAGATCAGCGGCGCCAGGACCGCGCAGAGCGCCAGCAGCAGGATGATCGAAAAGCCGATGACGAATGCACGGTGGCGCAAGAGGCGGCGCAGCACGCCATGCCGGCGCGGCGCGGCCGCTACAGCAGCGACGGTAAATGCGACATCAGTCATGGCGCACCCGAGGATCGGCCAGCGTGTACAGGATATCGACCAGCAGATTGATCATCACGAAGGCGAACCCGAGGATCAGCATCGTCCCCTGCACGAGCGGATAATCCCGCGCCATGATCGCTTGCACCACCATGCGGCCGATACCCGGCAGGGCGAACACCTGCTCGATGATCACCGAGCCGCCGATCGCCGCGCTCAACAAGATGCCGGTCGCCGTGATGATCAGGATCAGCGCGTTGCGCAGCGCATGCTTGCCGACGGTGTGCCACTCGCTCATTCCCTTGGCGCGCGCGGTGCGAATGTAATCCTGGCTCAGCACGTCGAGCATGGCGGAGCGTGTCATTCGGGCAAGAAATCCGATCTGAAACAGCGACAAGATTAGAGCCGGGAGTACAATCCAGAACGCCGGGATCGAAACCCCCAGTAGCGCGGTCGTCATCACGAAGGTATCGATCCAAGTGCGCCGGCAATAGGCTGCCAGCGAGCCAAGAAACACGCCGACGGGAATGGTGAACGAGATCGACAGCGCAGCGAGCGAGAGCGTCACAGGGAGGCGCTCGCCGACCGCCGACAGCACGCTTTGATTGAGGATCAGCGATGAGCCGAAATTGCCACGCGCCAGATTGAGCAGCCAGATCGCGAGTTGTTCAACGAACGGCCGATCGAGCCCAAGCTGTTTACGGACATTTTCGATGGCCGCGGGCGATGCCTGCTCGCCGGCGATAATGACAGCGGGATCGCCCGGCAACAGGCTGAGAAGCAGGAATGCCAGAATCGAAATGATAAGGATCACCGGCACGGCCTGCAGGAACTTGATGGCGACGATGCGGATCAGACCGACCTCCATGGCGTTCGGAACCGTCGAACCATGCCAACTCAAACCATGCCCTCTGCATGCATCAATCGAGCCACAAGTCCCACAGCTGGAGAATGCCGACATAGTCGTTCAGGCCTTGGAGCTTCTTCGTGTAGCCGCTCAGCCGGCCGGTATCGGCAATCTTGATCAGATAGGCGCTGCCGAGAACCTCCTTCTGAATCGTCAACCAACTTGCCCGCCGCGCCTCCAGCGTTCCACCCATGAAGAACTCGCGATAGGCCTTGTCGAGCGTCTCGTTCCCGACGATATGTGGAAACGTGTACAGCACCGCGCGCCACTGCTGCGGTCCAAGGATATGATCTGGTCCGAACGCGGTGGTCGACAGGTTCCAGTCGCCGGTGCCCTGCTGCATGTGCGACGCATTGGTGGTCCAGTCGGTGACCTGGACATCGATGTTGAGGCCGGCTTCCTTGAGCTGCTCTGCGACGATCAGCATGGTGGAGCGCATCCACTGATAATTGCTATTGGTCTCGATCACGATCTTTTCGTTGCTGTAACCCGCCTGCTTCAGCAGCGCCTTGGCCTTTGCCGGATCCTTGATGTCGTACCAGGGCGTCGGCGCGGGCCATTCTGCAACGCCGCGATCCGGGTCGTCGCCTCCGGCATGAACCGATAGCGCACCGCGTCGAGATAGACCGTCTTGCGGCCGCCATTGCCGTCGCGGGCAGGCGCGCTGGTATCCGCTGCGTAGTCATCGAACCGGCTGATGACTAGATGGCTGTCCTTGACCCATTCGCCGAGCTTGTAGGGACCGGTGCCGATCGGATCGATCTCGCGGGCGGCCCTGTCCTTTTGCGAGGCTGGCAGGATCATCAGCGGGTAGATCGGCGACTTGATGATGTCGAGCAGAATGACGTTCGGCTCTTTCAAGAAGATCACGAAGCTGTAGGGATCCGGCGTGTCGAAATGATCGACCGTCTCCAGATTTTTCGAATTGGGACTGACGCGCCTGTAGCGTTCGAACGAGGCCTTGACGTCGGCCGACGTCATTTCCTGCCCGTTGTGAAACTTGACGCCCTTGCGCAGTTCAAACGTGTAGGTCTTGAAATCCTCCGAGGCGGTCGCCTTCGACGCCAGCATGGTGCGTGTCGCGTTGTTGGCGTCGAGCGTCACCAGGCCTTCGAAAATATTGTTGATGACCTCGAGCTCGACGGCGCTCGACGCCATATAGGGATCGAGCGTGCCAGGTCCGGAAACGCTTGCGTAGACCAACGTGCCGCCCTTTTTGGGTTGTTGCGCCTGCAAGGCGTCCGCTCCGGCGAATGAAACGGCGATGACCAAAAAAGCCAGCGCTGCTGCGGCTCCAGTCCGCGTCACAAATGGTTTCATTCGCCTTGCTCCCAGAAGTTCACCGCAAATCAGCTTTGCGGTAGCCGCATTCAAAGCCTCGCAACAATCTTGAAAGCCTCATCCGTCACCTGCAAAGCGGCATCGATGTCCGCTGCGGTATGGGCGAGGGAGAGAAACATGTTGTGCTTCGGGTGCATGTAGACTCCCCGGCTCAGCGCCTCCTGGACGAAGCGCGAGCCCTTGGCACAGTCGGCGTCGCCCTCGAACAGGATCGTCGGCATCTGCGGCGGTCCGCTTTGCCTGACGCCGATGTTATAACGGCCTGCCTGCGACGCGATGCCGTCGCGCAGCCGCTGGCCCATCTGCCGCATGTGCTCCGGACCGCTCTTACTTTCCAGCACGTCGATGGTCGCAAGCGCCGCCGCCATCGGGGTCGCGCTGCACCAGAACGAACCCGTTGCAAACAGCTTTGACGCCGCGTCGCGAAACATGTCATTTCCCATTACGGCCGCCAGCGCATAACCATTGGCGATCGCCTTGCTCCATGCACTGAGGTCCGGTTGCACTCCGATGCCGTCCCAGCTGCCATGCAGCGTGAGCCGGAAGCCGGCGCGAACGTCATCTAGAATGAGCGCCGCCCCGCTGGTATCGGCGAGCGCACGCGCACGTGCGGCGAACGCGCGGTCAGGTAGTTCCTGATCGAGGCCGTAATCATGACGGAAGGCCGACACGACGATGGCGGCCAGATCATTGCCGGCGCGATCGACAGCGGTCTCCAGGCTCGCGACATCGTTGTAATCGAAATACAGAATGTGCGCGCGATCCTCGGACATCACCCCGTAAGGGTGCGGCGAGCACCACGGCACCGCGCCATGGTAGGCACCGTTCGCGAGCAGGACCTTGCGCTTGCCGGTGGCGCCACGCGCCAGCGTCACGCAGGTAGTGGTCGCATCCGTGCCATTCTTGGAAAACAACGCCCAATCCGCATGGGTGACCAAGCCAACCATGCGCTCGGCCAACTCAACCATGCGCTCTGACGGCCCGTTAAGGCAGTCGCCCTGCTCCATCTGCCGACGGGCCGCGGCATCGACGGCGGGATGTCGATGCCCGAGCACCACTGGCCCCCAGCTGCACATGAAGTCCAGATATTTGCGGCCGTCGACGTCCCAGAGATAGCAGCCCTCGCCGCGCTCGAAGAATTGCGGATATCCCGCAGGCAGGCCGCTGGCGCGCATGTGGCCCCACATGCCGCCGGGAACAACGCGGCCGGCGCGCTCGCGCAGGCTCTGATCGATGGGGCCGAGCTCGTTCGCCATCCAGTCCACCCTCCACCTCAAGAGGATATATGATATATTCTGAGGGGCAAGCCGCCTGCTGCCCGGGCTGACGGCAGGCTCCGGTGAAAAGTTGCTCAGGCTGCGGTGATGTTGCGCGCCTTCGGACCAAATTGCAGTTGAACGACGCCCTGCGCATCTTCGACAATCGCGGCGCGGCCGTCGTCGATCTGCGCCAGCAAATCGACCATCGCCTTGCCGCCCTCGATGATGTCCGCGAGGATCGCGTGACGCGCCAGCGCCGCATCCTTGCTGCGGAGCGCATCCAAGAGGTTGAGATGCTGGTGGCGAACCGGATAGGCGGGCGGCGCATGCGGATACAACAGCTTCAGCATGGGCCCGTGCCGCAGCCAGATGCTTTCAAGAATCGATACCAGATCCTCGACGCCGGATGCGCGGTAAACCAGGAAGTGGAACTGGTAGTTGGTCAGCGTCGCCGCTTCGTAGTCGCCCGTCTGCTCGGCCTCGATCAGTTGCGCATGCCGCATTTCGAGTTCGGCAATCATGGCCGGCGTTGCCAGCGGCGCGGCTTTTTCCGTTGCCAGGCCTTCCAGCAGGAAGCGTATCTCGCGCAGTTCGAGGTAGCGATCGCGGGACAACTTTACGACGTTGATGGTCTGGCCGGATCGCATTTCGAGGCCGCCTTCGCGCACGAGCTGCATCATCGCCTCACGAACCGGCGTGTCGCTCACGCCCATCGCCATGGCGACTTCCCGGACTCGCAGGCGCTGCCCCGGCCAGAAACTGCCCGACATCAGTCCGATGCGCAGCTGGTCATAGACTCGGGATGTCAGATTATCCCGGCTGCTGACTTTCAAACCCTTTAGCATCGTGCCTCTGTTGATCTGGTCGGGGCGGATTTCGGACAAGCCGCCATGGCCTCAAATTCTCGCCGCGCTCATGACGGAAGCAACCGCTGATGCGACGACGCACCCGCTTCGATCTTGCTCCAATCATACAGCATCGGCACCATTTTTCCGGCAGCCCAGATCGCATTCTGATTATCGTAATACGGGCTGGCGGGGTGTCCCGACGCGCCATGAAACACGATCCAGCTGCAATTATCCCAGGCACCGACATCAAAGACATAACGGGACAGCGAGGCTGAGGTCGCACGCATCCCGAGCCTTGCAATGTAGCCGGTCGCAAACACCGTGTCATTGTCGCCACCGACGCGTGCACAGGCCTTGTCCAGCAGAGGTGCATGTTCCGGATAGGCGGCCGACAACGGATGACGCAGGCTGGTCCGATGCACGTCGGCCCAGGACTCCGAAGCACAGCCTGCCGCCGCGTCGGCCAGCGCCTGCGAGAGAAGCTCATCCCAGGTCGCACCGGCGAGCAGGCCGGCATCGTTGGCCCGCAGAAGCTGCGGGACCGTCCACCAGATCTGGGTCTCGCCGAAGATGCCGGGCGGCACCTTCGCATAGGGACTGTCGGCAACGGACCTCACGCCGCTCTTGTCCGCGACAAGCTTGGTCAATGCCGTCCGCAGCGCGGCATAGGCGACGGCAGCGGACGAATCCGCAGCCATCTCGCCATTCCAATCGAGGATACGGTCTCTTAACGTCGCGGCAGCACCCTCGACAGCCACGGTTCGGATTCGATCGCGAAATTCAAGCGCGACGACGCTGACGGTATCGCGGTGGATCGACGCCATATCCTCCACGGTGGCCTTGGAAAGCCCGGCGAGACGCTGCCAGATCCGCCGCGCACGATGCGGCGGCATGCTGTCCGTCGAGAGATAATGCTCGCCGTTTTCCATCACGCGGTTGTTGGCGGTGACGATGGCCTGTTCTTTGGGATCTATGCAGCAGGGCATGTCCTCGAAAGCAACCATGCCATTCCATTCGTGGTCGCCGGTCCAGCCCGGCACCGGCAGCCAGCCGTTGGCGCGAGACCGCGCCGGCAGCTTTGCGCGCACGCGGTTGCCGATGCGCCCGTTGGTGTCGGCGGCGACCAGATTATGATCCATCAGGCCCCATTCGCGGCCAGCCTCATACAATTCCTCCACGGTCGAGGACCGCAACACCGGAATCGTGCAGTCGAAAGATGTATCCAGCACCGAGAACTGCGCCGAGCGCAGCACCAGTCCCGTGCCTGCGGCAGGGTCGCCGGCGATGACCGGACCATGATGGGTCTCGACCACGTCGACCGCGACGCTCTCTTCGCCACGGACGGCAATGACCTCCGCGCGGTGCTGCACCGGCTTCCACCCCCCCTTGAAGCGCGTGTTCTCAACAGTGGCATCGAAACGTTCGATATAAAGGTCGTGAATATCGACGAAAGCATGCGTGACGCACCACGCCACCTTGCCGTTATGACCAAAATTCGGAAAGCCCGGCGCGCCAGGAACGGTGAGCCCGATAACGTCGAAGCTGTCACAGGCGAGATGCGCCTGCGCATACATGGACGGCATTTCCAGCAACCGATGCGGGTCGCCTGCGAGGAGCGGCCTGCCCGATGCCGTGCGTTCCGGCCCCAGAGCCCAGTTGTTGCTTCCCCCCGCAACCTCAGCGTCCTGTTGCTCATGACGTGCGGCAAGCAGCGCTTCCAGGCCTGGCTTCAAATCGGCCAGCGCCGCGAGATAGCGTTCGCCTTCCGCTCCCGGCGGAATGCAAAGCATATCGTCGCCACCATCATCGAAACGCAGTTTCGATATTTCGGCGACGCCCACGATCGGCAGCGCGGCCGCTCGCCACAGCTTCCACCATACCGAACCCATCAGAAAGCCAATTTGGCGCATCACCGCGATTGAATGCCAAGGCACCCAGGCCGCGGGCTTTGCATCGAGGATCTGGTATTCGACCGGCCATCTGCCAAGCGCGATGAACGCGTTGACCCCACGCGCATAGGCTTCCAGCATCGCCCGCGTTTCATCGTTGAGGAGCGCGAAATCGCGACGTGAGGCGCCCGCCGTGTCGAGCTGGCGGGCAAGCACATCACCGGCGAGCGCAGATTTTCCGACCCATTCCGCGTAGCGCCCGGTGCCACGCCGCAGCAGCGCTTCCATCTGCCAAAGACGGTCCTGCGCATGCGCGAAGCCGAGGCCCGCAAAGGCATCCAAATGAGAGGCCGCGCGAACATGCGGAATACCCCAGGCGTCACGGCTGAGATCCACCGCCTCCGAGAGGCCCGGTACCGCGGCCGAACTTGTCAGATCCGGCAAATAATCATTTGAACCGAGATCGCGCGTGTTCGTCATGATGCCTCCTGGTCGTCGACCGCAGATCGTCTTCAGCGCTTCTGACGCCCAGGTCGCTGCCAAAGCCGGTCATCATAATATATCATATATTTTTGAGGCAAGGCGGCAGATGGCCTCAAGTATCCCCCTCGGATCGACCGCAGGGCACGCTTTCCGGATCGCGCCATAACGGCGGAGACTTATCTCGGGAAATCGCGCCGCGCCACGGCTGCCGCGAGCCGCGAATTTTGGGGGTATCCTGCCAAGTCTTCTCTGACGATCCGCCGTTCATGGAGAGCCCCCATGCCGGCGAAACCTTCTTCCCACCATCGCTTACGTGATAGGCCTCCACTCTCCGGATGATAGAGGCCGCGCAAGCGGTGAAGGTGCCCCGGCATGATCGAACACGAGTACGACACGATTATCATCGGCGGGGGCTCGGCCGGAGCTACGCTGGCCGCGCGCCTCAGCGAAGACCCCTCGCATCGCGTGCTTCTGCTCGAGGCTGGGCAAGACCTCCGCACCGCCGACACGCCGGAGCACATTCATATCCCGAACCCGATGCGCGCCATCGGCGATGACGACTTCCGCTGGCCCAAGCTGCTGGCACGGCGAACCGAGCGGCAGGAGCCGCTCCTACTCTGGCGCGGTCGCGCCATGGGGGGCAGTTCCACGATCAACGGCCAGATCGCCATCCGTGCCGTGCCTGATGACCTTGATCGCTGGGAGGCAGCCGGCTGCACCGGCTGGGGATGGGACGAGATGCTACCCTATTTCCGCAAGCTGGAGACCGACAAGAACTTCCCGGACGCGCCGTATCACGGCGATCACGGCCCGATCCCGGTGTATCGTGCACCGCTGCCGGATTGGGGAAACGTGGACCGGGCGCTGCGACAATCCGCACTCGCAATCGGCTATGGCTGGTGTGAGGACCACAATGCGCCGACTGGGACGGGTGTTTCACCCTACGCCATCAACAGCGAGGCCGGACGGCGCGTTTCCACGAATGACGGCTACCTGGAGCCGGCACGCGGCCGCGAGAACCTGCGGATCGTCGGCCATGCCCTGGTCGAAGCCATCGAGTTCGAAGGCAACCGGCTCCACGCCAGCGGGGTCCGGGTCCGGGTGGGCGGCAAATCGCGCACACCCCGAGCGAAGCGTGAGGTGATCCTTTGCGCCGGCGCTATTCACTCGCCGGCCATCCTGCAGCGGTCCGGCATTGGTCCCGCGGCCTTGCTGGAGGCGTTAGCCATCCCGGTCCGCGCGGACCTCCCGGTGGGCGAGAACCTGCTCGATCATCCGCTCGTCAACGCGCTGCTGCACCTGCGCGAGAACAGCCAAGTGAGCACGCTGATGCACCGGCACACCAATTGCTGCCTGCGTTACAGTTCCGGCCTTAAAGGCGCCGGGAAAAACGACATGATCATGATCGCCGGTAATCTCACGCGCTCCACGCTGGCGACGGTCGACGCGGCGCGAGGACGCATCGCCGTGTCCGTCTATCAAGCGTTCAGCCAGGGCCACGTCCGCATCACCACGACCGACCCTGAGGTCGATCCGGCGGTTGAGGAGCGCATGCTGTCCGACCGCAGCGATCTGGTTCGCATGCGCGACGGCGTGCGCCGCCTGCGGGAAATATGCCTGCAGCCCGG
>WNFS01003269.1_pt1 | contig 12276 bp, 10 predicted proteins | sample 5400141 | NCBI WGS metagenome assembly WNFS01 (sample SAMN13153358, study PRJNA577476) | soil metagenome | isolation source: 60 cm saprolite under Madrone tree | place: USA:California | collected 2016-06-14 | reverse complement strand
CGGCGCGCCCCGGCTCGAACGTCACCTTGAACTCCTGCACCTGCGTGCGTACGAGGCGGTTGACCAGGGCCTTCGTGAGCCGGCCGTCCGCGGCCTCGCCCTTGGCCGCGGCCGTGTCGGCGCGCTGCCGGGCGTCGGTGCCGATAGCCTTCGCTTCCGTCGCCGTCGCGCTGACCGTGGCCAGCTGCGTGGTTAGCTGATCCACGCGCCCCTTCTCGGTCGCCAGCCCCGCCTCCATCTTGGCCATCCGGGCCTTGTACTGCGTATCCATCTCGAGCAGCTGCTGCGAAGTGGCGCACCCGAGCGGCGTCAGCGCGAGGGTCATCCAGAGACAGCTCTTCACGGCGGGCAGGGACAGGACGGTCGACGTAGTGCGCATTGATGCTCCTCTCTTGGATTTGGACATTACTGTTGAATAGTGAGCCTGATACCCTCGGGCGCCACTTTAAGATTGAGCCCCTCGGTCGTCGTGAAAAGCCGGATGACCACGCCGTTTTGGTTTCGCATGGTCGTGGCGCCGGCGCCGGCCCCCAGCGTGCCTTCGACGCTCCCGGCCATGTACGTCCCGTTGAAGTCCTCGACCTTCTTCAGGTTGAAGACCTCGGCGCTCGCCCTGGCGCGCGCGACACCGAGCGCCATGAAGGAGAGACCGTCGACCCCCACCGGATAGCTCTTGTTCTGGAAGGCAAGCGTCCCGTCGCCCCAGGTGTAGCCGATGACGAGCGCCACGGAAGTCTGCGTCAGCTCCAGCGTGGCGTCGGGCTTCTCATCCTCGGCAAAGACGCCGGACGTCGATGAAAGGATCGTGGCGATTACCGCCACCCAGATTCGAAGACTGCGCATGTGGAACCTCCTCGCGTACGAGCACTTCACAGTCGGTGCTATCCCTCGCCTCGGACGATCCAAAGCCGGCTATCCCCCCAGGAACAGGAATTTCCCGATCAACAGCGCCAAGGCCACGGTCGCAGTGAACGCCCACCAGTTGCTCATCACGAGACCCTCCAGGCCAGTGCGGCGTGATAGCCTGAACCGATGACAAAGATCTCCTGGTTCAGTCAGCGAGCGCTTTCTTCATGACGGCGATCTTGCGGGCCTGCACGGCGTCCCGGGCGTCGGCGGTCTTCATCTCCTTCAGGTCGATCGTCACCTTGGCGATCTTGCCGCTGAACTTGAACGGCACCTTGTAGGCCTCCGTGACGGGCGTGCCCTCGTCCGCGCCCACGTCGGCGCCTTCGTCCGCCGAGAACGAGCAGCACTGGGTCCGGTCGATCCGGCCCGTCGCGACCTTTTTCCCGTTGACGAAGAGCGTGCCGGTGCCGCCCTTGCCCACCCCGCCGCCGTCGTAGTCGAACTCGTAGCGGATGGTCGCTTTTCCGGGCGGCAGTGCCTGCTTGGCCGCCACCGTGTAGCGCTGGAGGCCCAGCCAGTTGTAGGTGTACGTGGGCTTGCCATCCATCACGTAGAGGCTCCAGCCGCCGAAGCGGCCGGCCTGGGCCAACACGACTCCCTTGCCGCCGCTCTTCGGGATTTCCACCTCGGCGGTGATCGTGTGCGAGCGGTTCTTCGTATTGATGAAGACGTTCTCGGACATCCCAATCATGCCCTGGTAGACCGTAAGGGAGGTGCGGCCGGCCATGAGATCGGGCCGCCCGACGAGCGCGGCGTTCAGGCGCTCGAGCGTCCGGTCGTCGAGGGGCAGGACCGAGTACTTGACCGCTTCCTTCAGGAAGAGGGCCTGCATCTCCTTGAGCTTCTCGGGATTCTTGGCGGCCAGGTCGTTCGCGAGGCTGAAGTCCGTGCGGCTGTCGTACAGCTCCCAGATATCCTCTTCGAGCGGCCGCCGGACCTTGAATTCCCACGCTGCTCGGTGGACGGTGCCGGCCAGCCAGCCGTCCTGGTAGATGGCGCGGTTGCCGAAGATCTCGAAGTACTGGGTCGCGTGCCGGCTCGGCGCCTTCGGATCCGCGAACGTGTACGCGAGGCTCACCCCTTCGATCGGCGTTTGCGGCGTCCCGTTCACGCTCTTCGGCTCGGGCAGGCCGGCTGTCTCCAGGATGGTCGGCGCGATGTCGATGACGTGGTGCCACTGCGACCGCACCTCGCCCTTCGCGCCGATCCTCGCGGGCCAGTGAATCACCATGCCATTGCGGGTGCCGCCGTAGCTCGACGCGACCTGCTTCGTCCACGTGAAGGGCGTGTCGCCCGCGACCGCCCACCCGGCGGCGTAGTGCGGATAGGTCGTCGGGCCGCCCAGCTCGTCGTAGTGCTTCAAGACGTCTTGAACAGTCTCATTCACGCCGTTGAAGTAAGTGTTTTCGTTGTAGAGCCCGACCATGCCGCCTTCGGCGCTCGCGCCGTTGTCCCCCACGATATAGAAGATCAGCGTGTTGCCGAGCTGGCCGGTCGCCTCGATGGCCTGGACCAGGCGGCCGACCTCCGTATCGGCGTACTCGCCGAAGCCGGCGAACACTTCCATCTGGCGCGCAAACAGCTTCTTCTCATCCGCGCTCAGCGCGGCCCAGTCCTTGATGGCGGCGGGCTTGGGCGCGAGCTTCGTCCCCGCGGGTACCACCCCCAACTTGATCTGGCGGGCGAGGGTCTCCTCTCTCAACTTGTCCCAGCCCTGATCGAACTTGCCCTTGTACTTGGCGATCCACTGCTTCGGCACGTGGTGCGGCGCATGCGTGGCGCCGGGGGCGAAGTAGATGAAGAAGGGCTTGTCCGGCGTGAGCGACTTCTGGTAGCCCATCCACTCGATGGCCTGGTTGGTCATGTCGGTCATGAAGTTGTAGTTCGGATCCGTCGACGGCTCGACCTGGGTCATCCCGTCGTAGAGGAGCGGCGCCCACTGGTTGGTCTCGCCGCCGATAAAGCCGTAGAACTTGTCGAAGCCCGAGCGGGTCGGCCAGCGATCGGTCGGGCCGGACGGACTGACCTCCCAGGCCGCGGTCTCGTGCGACTTGCCGAAGGCGGCGGTGCTGTACCCGTTAAGTCGGAGCATCTCCGCCAGCGGCGCCACGCTGTTGGGGCGCTGGCCCGTTTGCCCGGGAAAGGAGGTGGCCGTCTCGGCGATCGAGCCGAAGTTGTTCATGTGGTGGTTGCGGCCGCTGAGCAGCGCCGACCGGGTCGGCGAGCAGAGCGCCGTCGTGTGGAACTCGTTGTAGCGGAGGCCATTGCTGGCGAGCCGATCTACCGTCGGCATGTTGATGGGTCCGCCGAAAGCGCTGGACTGGCCGAAGCCCATGTCGTCGATCAGCACGATCAGCACGTTGGGAGCCTTGGCGGGAGCCTTGACCTCGAACCGCGGAGGCGGCGTGGCATTCCGCACGTCGAAGACCGTGCTGTGCGGGTACTGGGGCTCAGGGATCGGCAGCACCGTGCGGTCCGTCGGCAGCACCACCTGCGCGGGGGCGGCTGCCTGCGCGGCGACGGGCGCCGCTGTCAGTGGAGCCCACACCAGGGCGAGGCTGAGAGCAGCGGCCATCGACGCTCGGATCATGCGTGATCTCCTCTGGTAGTGGGCACTTGGTTATGAGGTGCCGCATGTTTTCTCAGTGACCGGCGTGGCCGGGCACTGACTTAGCGTTTCAGCGAAGCGTCAGGCGCCGGATCCCCCGTCGACCTTCTTCCACGAAGCGTCCGGGTTGAAGCGGGTCATCGCCTGGGCGATGGCGGAGGTGTCTGGCCCAAGGTCCTTCTGGTACATGACGCCGTCGTGGTTGACGATGAAGGTCATGACGCCCGAGGACGCGTACTGCGCTGGGTACGCCACGAGCGCGAAGCCTCCGATCATGTGCCCGCGGGCGAGGTAATCGTAGGCGCCGCCCGGGGCGTCCTTCCCCTGCGCCGTCAGGATCCGGTAGTAGTAGCCGTGATAGGGGATGGGCCCGCCGCCGGGCTTCCCCGCCGAGTATCCCGCCCGGCGCGCGGTGGCCACGAGGGGGCCGAGCGGGCTCGGCTCCTCGCCCGGTTTCGCCTCCCAGTAGAGGCCGTCCCGCTTGCCCGCCGCGCTGGCGAGCTTCTGCGCGTATTCGAGCAGGCTGCCCCCGGAAGCATTTCGCAGGTAGTACTCACGTTGAGCGTCCACATAGGCAAGGCAGACCTGGATGACGTCGAGCTCGTTCTGCCCTATTCGCCGGTTGAGAATCTCCTCTTTTCCGGCTGCGGTGTCGAACCGCCAGCCGGACGCGCCCTTGACCAGCGGGATCGGGAACGGCCAGTCGTCCTTCCCGACGCTGAGCGTCGCCTTGGCGTCACTGACCATGGTCAACTGGTTCGCGTCCTGGTAGGACTGGACGAAGCGCTCGCGGGCCAGCCGGTCGGCCGTCTCGTCTCCGGATGAGATGAGCGCCTTCCCGTCCCGGCCGAGGATCGCAAGGAGCGCAGGTTTGTCGCCTGACTTCGCGGCCTCGATCAGCGCCGTGACAGCGTCGCCTGTCGACGCGAAGGTGCGCTGCTTCGCATCGGCGGCGAATGCCGACAGCCCCCAGCCCGACGCGAGCATGGCGAAGATCACCACCGCGCCAGCGACTCCGTGCATGGTTCCTCTCTTCAGCATGGCCATCACCTCCGCGCCCCGCCGCTTGCGCGGCCTCCACCACCGGTACGGCTCGCGCCACCGGTGCGTCCCGCCGCCGCGGGGCTGCTCGCTCTGCTTGTCTGGCCTCGATTGCTGAATTCGCGTACCTGACTACCCCCGCTACCCGCGCCCTGAAACGCCGGCGCCCCCGAACGCTGGCCCGATGTCTGGCCGCCCTGGCGGACCTGCCCCGCGCCGCCCTTTGCAAAATCCTGCCGACTCTGGCCGCCGCCCCTGGCCAGATCCTGCCGCCCCTCCTCGGCTCGACCGCGGAAGGCATCCCGTGACTGCGCGCCCGGCTGGGCCGTCTTGCCGTAGCGCTGCTGGGAGGAGGTATCTCGGTACTGGACGCCCTTGCGATGCTCCGCGTTGTGCTGCCACGACTGATTGCCGCCCTGGGCCGGCAGCGTTGTAGGCTTGGCCACGGTGTTCACGCTCTTGCTGTAACTGTTGTAGGTGTTCACGTTGACGTTGATGTCGTTCCCACGCCAGTTGCAGTTGCCCCAGAGCGCCGAGCCGACCGCGACCCCGGCGGCAAAGGTGAAGGCGGCCGCCGCCGCGGTGTACCCCGGTGGGTAGTACGCGTACGGCGGATAGGCGGGATACGGCCAGGCGCCGTAGACAACGGTCGGGTTGTAGGTCGGCACGTATATGACCTGGGGATTGGTAGGCACGATCGTAATAATCGTTGCCGGCGCCTGCTGGACGACCACCGTCTGTGGAGCAGGTGCCTGCTGACCTGCGGGAGGGGCGGCTGCGGCGGCCGCAGGTTCGACAGTCACCGTCTGCTCCTTGGTCGTCTTGAGATTGCCCTGGGCTTCCGCCTTGAATCGGAGCCGCTGTACCGCTTCCATCAGATCTTTCTGCTGGCCCAGGAACGCGTCGCCGAGCTTCTGGGTCCAGTCGAGCTTGTCGTTCATCATCGCCAGGACCTGAGGGAATGTGACGAGCGACTTCACGCTGTCATCCCACGTCTGCTTCTTTAGGGCCTCGTCGAGCGAGTTGCCCTTGAGGCTCGCATTGTCCTTGGCGAACCGCGCGGCTTGGACCACCTCGAGCGGGTACGTCGAGGCCATCAGGATCTGCGCCACGAGAGGATCGGGATAGAGCGCGATCGGCGCGGCGATCTGGTCAAGCTCCTCGGCGCTAAAGCCCTTCGCCGATCCCGCCGGCTGGCCACCGACCCACAGCGGCATGGCGAGTGACAGCACGAGCAGCCACGCCAACACCCTGGGCATGACCTTGCCGAGTAGACTCATGGACGGTCCCCTCTCTAGATACATGGGCGCTATTCAAGCGCGGGGGCCCGCAGCGGGTAAATAGGACCTTGGTGCTAGCCGTTTCCTACACAACGATTCCTAGACTACTTGGGCCAGCTAGTGGGTACTCACGGGTATCTCCCTTACTTCTGTCTCGCGAACTCGACGTCGAAGGTCTGCTTCTGTACGGCCTGGTAGTAGGCGCCGACCAGGCGGTCCCTGTCCGGCGCGAAGCGGAGGTTGTAGGTCGAGCCGGGGTAGTTGACGTCGCGCAGCTCGACGAAGACGAGGAGGCGGCCCTCTTCGCGCCGCCACTCGGCGCGCGAGACCTTGATCGAGCGCGGATTCAGATAGGCGGCGTCAAGCTTGCCGTCGGACTGAGCGCTCCGAATTTCGAGGACGTAGCCGCCGTCAGGACGGATCCACCGGCCGACCAATCGTTCGGCGCCGACCTCCGCGGCTTTCGACTGCGCCATAGCTGGCGGTGACGCAACGAATGCGGACACGGCGAAGAGCAGCCAGAAGGTCTTAGACATCGCCTCAGGCTATCACGACCGTCTATCTCGTGAGATGATGCGCGCTCGCGGATCCCTTGGATACGCCGCGCGGCATCTCCTCTCAACGGCCCGCGAGGCCGGGCAGCCCGGCGCGTATGCGGCGTGAGAAGTCCAGCGCCTGGTCGGCGGCCTGGCCAGCCGCATTGACGAGAGAGCGCCGCTGGAGCTCCTCGAAGGACAGGCTCCGGTCGAGCCGCCCCTTCTCGTAGGCGTATTGCGGCGTGTAGCCGCTCAGCAGCACCTTCCAGGAGAAGGGGAGGGATTCCGGATTCACGCGCGTGTTCATGAGGATCGCGGTGGTGCAGTTGGTGGTGAGCGTGTTGTAGAACTCCGGGTGCTCCCGGAGCCCGTTCAGCTTGCGCATGTATTCGAGGAACACGCGCCGCATGTTCTCGCGCGGCACGCGGAGGGCATAGACGTAGACGTCCTCCGGCGGGTCTTTGCGGTAGTTCGTCCTCACCCGGACCACGTCGCGCTCGTCAGCCACGACATAGTAGAGCTCGTACTGCCTGAAGAAGCCCTTGGCCGAGGAGTAGCCCTCGCCCTTCTCCTTGCGTGCCTCGATGGAGATGGCGAGGTGATCGTCGCCGAAGCCGAAAGACAGGAAGAGATGCGCGATGGCCGGGCCCATCCAGTACACGGCGATGAGATCTCCCGAATCGAGCTTCTTCAAGTCGTAGGTGCGATCGTAATAGGCGGGGGTGAAGTCGGTCTCGGTGCGGTAGTCGAAGTTCCTGATGTTGTGCACGGTGACGAGGTCGCCGTCGATCGTCGCGTAGGCGAGCCTGGCGACTTCCGGCTGCCAGTCGCGCTCGTTGGACGGCCTGATGCTGCTCCACCAGACGCCGATCGCCACGAGCGCAACAGCGAAAACGGGCAAGGCGAGGCGCATCCCGCGGCGGAACAGGAGCGCCACGACCGCGGCAAGCCCGGCCGCACCGTATGCCGCGGCCAGGACGAGCCGACCCTTGTCGCCGCCAGGCCCCACGAGCGCCAGCGCCAGGGCGCCCCACCCCGCGATCGCCAGGACGACGAGAGCGCCCAGCCAGCGGACGAAGCGGGTCAGGAAGCGGCGCAGGAGCCTTCACCGTTGAGCATCGGAGCGGAGTCTACTGTTCAGGGCGCAAGCCCGTCTATAAGCCCAAGGTCCTATTGGGCGAGGCGCCGTGCACCGCTATGTTACGATTCCGTGGCTCATTCAAACCGAGGAGGACTTGCCTCATGATGCACAGGAAGCGGGCAGCCGTGGTGTCCATGATCGTGTTGGCCGTGGCGGGCAGCGCCGGCGCGGCGGACTACGAGACGCAGACGAACAAGTCCGTCAGTCAGGCGCTCCCGGCCGCGGTGGTCGCGGGCGCCGACTTCAAGGTCAACGACCCCGTTGTGGCCGACGGCTACATGTACCGGTTCATGGTCACCTCGACCTACGGCCCCTTCGACGTCACCGGCGCCGGCGCCCTGCGCAAGCTGGAGCACGAGATCTGGGCGATCGGCCAGCTGAAGACCGTCACGCGAAGCGACGCCTTCCTCAAGTCGCTCAAGGACCAGGCGGGCAAGCCGCTGGTCTTCGCCAAGGACGTGATCACGAGCCCGGTGGACACGCTCTCGGGCATCCCCAAGGGCGTGGGGCGGCTCTTCGGAAACGTCGTCACCTCGGTGACCACGAAGCGGAATCCCAACCAGGAGAGCCGCGCCAACGAAGTGCTGCTGGTGGGGTCGTTCAAGCGCGACTACGCAGCCCGGTTCAACGTCGATCCCTATTCGAGCAACCGGGTGCTCCAGGAGGAGCTGGACAAGATCGGCAAAGCGGCGGCGCTCGGCTCGTGGACGGCGTCGGCGGCCATGATCCCGATCTCGGGTCCCGCCAGCTCGGTGATCACCGCCACGAGCCTGGGCAAGTCCTTCAACAACATCCTCGCGACCGAGCCGCCCTCCCGCATCCGCATCATCAACGAAGACAAGCTCAAGCAGATGGGGATCAGCCCCGATGTTGCCAACGCCTATCTCGACCAGCCTGTCTATACGCCCACCCAGAACCTGCTCCTGGTGGACTCGCTGGCCCGGCTCGGGACGGCGGCCGGTCGCGATGCGTATCTCACCGCCTCGCTCGTGGCGGCCAGCGAGGACGAGGCCAATTTCTTCGTCAACATGGCCCAGATCCTCCGCGGCTACCACGAGACCGTGGGCCCGATCACCGGCATCACGATGGTCGGAGCGCTGACGGTGGCACAGACCAAGAGCGGCGCCGCGATAGTCCCGTTCGCGCTCGACTACGGGGTGTGGACGGCCAATGCCGACAGGCTCAGCCAGAACATGAAGGTGGCCTACAAATCTCCTGGTTTCAACGGCACTTTCGAGCTCTGGGTGACAGGAAACCTGTCACCGACGGGGAAGCAGGAGCTCGAGGCGCGCGGCTACAAGGTCGTGGAACAGGCAGGGAGCCGCTTCGACATCATCGACTGACAGGGAGGGAAGTGCGATGGCAAGCGACCCTCTTTCGGGGCGCGTGGTGCTCGGCGTCCGGAGCTTCCTGGCCCTTCTGCTAGGGGTGGTCGGGTTCTTCATGGTGGTCCTGGCCGCGCTCATGCCTGGCACCGCGGCTGTTCTCGTCGTCAAGCTCTTCGCCGCATACGCGCTGCTGGAAGGCCTGCTGTCCATCTTCGCGGCCGCGCGGGCCGTGAGACGAGCATCACCGCGCCTCTTGATGATGCTCGAGGGACTCGTCGACGTTGCCACGTCCGTCACGGCCTTCATCCTCGTCCAAGGGGATCGTCCGCACGGGCTCCTGGCTCTCATTGCCGCTTGGGCCATCGTCACGGGAGTGCTTCAGCTGGGCTGGACATTCGCCATCGACGTTCAGCGCGGCCGAACGGTCCTCGCTATTGCCGCCACGCTGTCCGTGGTCTTCGGCCTGTCTTTGCTTGGTTTTCGTCCGCCCGATCTCTTGTCTGCTGTGTGGCGCCTCGCGGTGTACGCCCTGCTCCTGGGCGTCCTGCGCCTGGTCGTGACGTTGTGGCTCCAGGGCCCAGTCCCGGTGGATTCGCCGGGGAGCGCGAGAAAGCGGTAGCTGTCCGAATCACGCAGGGCTAAAGTCTCCGCATGCGACCGCGAAGCGCCCTGGGGGTCCTCGCCCTCTACGCCCTCGCGTGGCCTGCGTTCGTGGCCGCCGAGGACGCAGGCCGGCCCAGGCACATACTCCTAATTTACGCAGAGTCGCGCCTCCTGCCCGCTGTTGTCGACGCCGACGCGGCTTTCCGCGCCACGGTCTCGGCGGGCTCGAGCGCTCCCGTGGTCTTCCACACGGAATTCCTCGACCTGCCGCCCACGCGAAGCGCCACCTACGAACGCCGGCAGCGAGACCTGCTCCGCGTCAAGTATCGCGATCTTCACGTTGACCTGGTGATGGCGGCCGCGCCCAGGGCGCTCCAGGCCGCGCTCGACTATCGTGCCGATCTCTCCCCCACCGCGCCGATCGTCTTCCTGGCCGTTGACACGGCCGACAGGCTCGCGCTGCCGCCGGACGTCACCGGCGTCCTGCTGACCCTCGACTGGATGGACACGCTTGAGAGTGCGCTACGGCTGCAGCCCGGGACGCGAAGCGTGGTCGTTGTCGCGGGAACCTCCGCCATCGACAAGCGCTTCTTGGCCGCGGCCCGGGCGGCGTTTGCCGGCGCGCCGCCCGGGCTCGAGTTCACCTATCTGACGGACCTGCCGCTCGAAGCGGTGGCGGGACGGCTGGCCTCGCTGCGCGACGGCACCATCGTGTTCCTGGTCGCATTTCTCAGCGACAGCGCCGGTCGAGATCTCACGTCCGTCGACGCGCTGGAGAGACTTGTCGAGACGTCGAGGGTGCCCATCTATGGGATCACGAGGACCCTCATGGGACATGGCATCGTCGGCGGCCGTCTCATCGACTTCGAGACGCAAGGCATCCTGGCGGGTGAGCTCGCCCTGCGGCTGCTCCGGGGCGAAAAGCTCGGTCCCGCCGACATCGTAACCCGGAACGCGAATGCCTACGAGTTCGACGCACGCCAGATCGGGCGCTGGGGGCTCAGGGAGGATCGGTTGCCCCCGGGCAGCGTGATCAGGTTCCGGGAGCCGTCGGCGTGGGAGGAGTACCGCTGGGGGATCATCGGTATGCTGGCCCTGGTCCTGCTCGAGTCACTCCTGATCGCCGCCCTGGTGGTCCAGCGGACGCGCCGGAAGCGCGCCGAGGCGGAGGCGGTCGTACATCGGGGGCAGCTCGCTCATGCCCAACGGGTCACGTCCATGGGTGAGCTGACGGCCACGCTGGCGCACGAGATCAACCAGCCGCTCGGCGCGATCGTGAGCAACGCCGAGGCCGCCCGCCGGCTCGTGGACCCAGTAGAGCCGAAGCATACCGATCTGCTGGAAACGCTCGGCGATATCATCGATGACGGTCAACGGGCGTCAGAGGTGATAAGGCGGCTGCGCGCGATGCTTCGGAAGGGCGAGTCCGAGCGGACGGCGTGCGACGTCAATGGGCTCATCGTCGAGGTGATCAGCTTCCTGGAAGTCGACCTGGCGCGCGCGGGTGTCTCGACTGAGCTTCGCCTGCGAGAGGGGCTTTCCCCCGTACGCGGAGATGCTATCCAGCTCCAGCAGGTAATCCTGAATCTCGCGCTGAACGCGGAGGACGCGATGGGCGAGGTCGCCGACGGCCTCCGGCGGCTTACCGTCGAGACATCGGAACCGGTGCCGGGCACAATGGAGATATGCATCCGGGACACCGGCGTCGGGGTCAAGGAGGGCGATCTCGAGGACATTTTCAAGCCCTTCGTCACCACCAAGACGTCGGGTCTCGGCATCGGGCTGTCGATCAGTCGGTCCATCGTCGAGGCGCATGGCGGTACGATTCGAGCCGTGCGAAATCCGGGCCAGGGTCTGAGCGTCCATGTCGAGCTGCCGTGCGGCGCCGGCTCATGAGCGACGACCCTGTCGTCTACGTGATCGACGACGACGCTTCTTTCCGTAAGGCCGTCTCGCGCCTTCTCCGATCTGCCGGAATCGAGGTCGAAGCCCTCGCTTCGGCCCGGGAGTTCCTTGAACGCCCTGCGGCGGATCGGCCGTCGTGCCTCGTCCTCGACGTGCGGATGCCGGGCCCCAGCGGCATGGATCTCCAGTCCGCCCTCGCCGAGGCCGGACGCGATATCCCGATCGTGTTCATGACGGGCCACGGCGACGTCTCCACGAGTGTCCGCGCCATGAAGGGAGGGGCCGTGGATTTCCTGGAGAAGCCCTTCCGCGCCCCTGATCTTCTCGGCAGTGTGGAGCGCGGCCTGGCCCGCAGCCGGCAGAGCCGGGTGGAAGGGACGGAACGCGCTGCGGTCGAGCGGCGCTTCGCCACTCTGACCTCGCGTGAGCGGGACGTGCTGCGGCTCGTAGTCACCGGGATGCTGAACAAGCAGATCGCGGGCGAGCTGGGCATCGCGGAGAAGACGGTCAAGATTCACCGCGGCCACGTGACGCAAAAGATGGAGGCCGGTTCGGTCGCCGAGCTGGTCCGGATGGTCCAGAAGCTCCGTCCGCCCGACTCCAGGCCCTGACCACGGCGCCCGCTCACTAGGACCAAAGCCCTATTTCCGTTTCCTGCCCGGTGGTCGAGACTGTGAGCGCAGGGTGAACCAACGATGGCGATAGTCCGAAACCAGCTTCTCACGGTGTCACGAGGTACGGTGCCCGATACGCTGACGATCGGTGTGGTCGAGGACGACCCTTCGTTCCTGCGTGCGCTCGGGCGCCTGCTAGGCGCCGCGGGGTATACCGTGGCCACGTTTGCCTCAGCCGAGGACTTTCTGGCCTCGGAATCAGCGGGAGCGATGTCCTGCCTCGTGCTGGATGTCCACCTGGGAGGTATGAG